>Ga0207141_10196_pt1 | contig 17422 bp, 14 predicted proteins | sample Alteio_BWMinHeat_5_FD_153553 | JGI IMG/M metagenome (GOLD analysis project Ga0207141, IMG submission 153553) | Enriched cells from forest soil in Barre Woods Harvard Forest LTER site, Petersham, Massachusetts, United States -... | ecosystem: Environmental > Terrestrial > Soil > Temperate forest >... | reverse complement strand
AGAATCTCAATGAAAAGCTAAAAATGTTCGCGTCGATCGACGCGATCGTGAAACCAACGGCGATTTTCGCGAGTAACACGTCGTCCATCTCGATCACGGAGATCATGACGGCGACCTCGAGGCCGGGCCAGTTCGTGGGACTGCACTTCTTCAATCCTGTGCCGCTGATGAAGCTGGTCGAGGTCGCGCGCACGATCGCCACGACGGATGAGGCGTTTGAAACGTCGTGCGCGTTCGGAACCAAGCTCGGGAAGACGCCAGTACGCACCAGCGACAAAACCGGTTTCATCGTGAATCGCCTGCTCGTGCCGTATTTGATGGATGCGATCCGCGCGTATGAAGAGGGCGTCGGCTCGATCGCTGACATCGATGCTTCGATGAAGCTTGGGTGCGGATACCCGATGGGGCCGTTTACGCTCCTGGACTTCGTCGGCCTCGATACGACGTACTACATCACGCACGTCATGTTCGACGAATTCAAGGAAAAGCGGTTCGCGTCTCCGTCTCTGCTGAAACGGATGGTCATGGCCGGTTGGTACGGCAAGAAAAACGGCAAGGGATTCTACGATTGGTCGAATCCGGAAAAGCCGGTGCCGCAAGACGCCGCGCTGCGCGGATTCGCGAAGGAATAACGCTTCGCGGGTTCGTAGGTTATGACCCTATCAAACCGAAAATCCGGAAGCACACCTCAGAAATCGGTCGAAAAGCGCTCACCTCGCAAAATATTCGCGGAAGGTCGGCGTCTCGTGAATTTTCCGGCCAGCGCGGCCGACTATAAGTCGGGTTTCGCGCTTATCAAGCAGGCCTCTCTCCAGGGTGAAATACTGGCACACGAGTGGCTGGGAGCAATGTACGACTACGGGCTGGGTGTCCGCAAGAATGGACGGCTTGCGTTTAAGCATTATTGGATTGCTGCGGAAGCTCGACAACCTAACTCCGAATATCACGTCGGGGTTTTTTACGCTGTAAGGAGTAGGCGTACGTCAGGACTACTCACAGGCGTTGAAGTGGTTCCGGAGGGCGGCTAGGCACGGCGATGCCACGGCGGTTCATTGTCTTGGACACTGCTATCGATCCGGATGGGGCGTACCCCGTGACAAGGAAAAAGGGTTTCGTTTGCATCTTTGCGCTGCTCGCAGAGGTGTCGTGGACGCTCAATTTTCCGTGGGAGTGTGCTTGAGTCGAGGCGAAGGCATTTCTGCCAATGCCCGAAAGGCTTTCAAATGGTTTCTCGCCGCCGCGCGGCGAGGACACGCGGACGCGGCCTACAACTTGGGATTCTTCTACGAAACGGGCCGGGGCGTTAAGAAGAATGAGACCAAGTCTAATCTTTGGTATACGCGCGCGGAGTTCTTAGAACGGTCCGCGCGCCAAGCATATCGACCGGTGGCGAGAAGGAGGATGAAGAAAATTCGATGAGCAAGCAAGCTGTCGCTTCTATTGCGGTGCAAAAACACTGTTCACATACCCCCGGTAGCGAATGGAATCCTTCTGCTAGGATGAGCGTATGGCTGTCGAGCGAGAGCGGCTGGACGCGGATGTCCTGATCGTCGGCGCGGGCCCCGCGGGCCTGGCCTGCGCGCTGCACCTCTCACGGTTGATCGCGCAACACAACGCTTCCGGCTCGAAGCCCGAGCTTTCCGCTGAAAATATCTACGTTCTGGAGAAGGCGCGCGAGATCGGCGCGCACCAGCTTTCCGGCGCGGTCATGGACCCGCGCGGCCTCGCGGAGCTTGTGCCCGACTGGGAAAAATCGGCGCCCATTGAATCAAAGGTCACAGACGACGCCGCGTTCGTTCTCACTTCTTCCAGTGCCTGGAAGATGCCGATCACGCCGCCGCCGCTGCAAAACCACGGCAACTACATTGTCTCGCTGAACAAGCTCGTCAAATGGCTCGGTGGCCTCGTGGAAAAGTCCGGCGTAAATCTCTTCACCCAATTTGCCGGCAAGGATTTGATTTACGAAGGCGGCGGCATCGCCGGCGTGATCACGGAAGACAAGGGCGTCGACAAGGACGGCAAGCCGAAGGACAACTACACGCCGGGATACGAGTTGCGCGCCAAGGTGACCGTGCTCGCCGAGGGGCCACGCGGCTCGCTGACGAAAGAAATGGTGAGCCGCCTGAAGCTCGACGGCCTCAATCCCCAAGTCTACGGCATCGGCATCAAAGAGCTTTGGGAAACGCCCGCGGGACGGATCGCGCCGGGCTATGTGGCGCACACGCTGGGCTGGCCGCTCGACTCCAGCATGTACGGCGGCGGATGGATGTATGGCCTGCCGGGGAATCGCGTCTCGACCGGCATGGTGATTGGCCTCGATTATCACAACCCCCGCTTCGACCCGCACGAAGCATTTCAAAAATTCAAGACCCACCCGTTTGTGAAGCGCGTGCTCGAAGGCGGCAAGCTGGTGCGCTACGGCGCGAAGACCGTCCCGTACGGCGGATGGTATTCGATGCCGCGGCAATACATGGACGGCGGACTCATCATCGGCGATTCCGCGAGCCTGCTCAATTCGCAGCGGCTCAAGGGTATTCACATCGCCATCAAGAGCGGAATGCTCGCCGCCGAAACGGTTTTTGACGCGCTGAAATCCGGCGATACGTCGTCGAAAACGCTCGCCGCGTTTCCGCGCAAGATCGAAGAGAGCTGGATCAAGAAAGAGCTATGGGCCGTGCGAAATTTTCATCAGGGATTTCGCCACGGGCTGTACGCCGGACTCTTTCACGCGGGAATCCAGTTCGTCACCGGCGGGCGCGGCCTGATCGATCCGATGCGAACCCGCCCGGGCCACGAGGAGTATCACAAGCTGAACGGCTCAGGCCCCGCGCCGGAGCGTTTCAAGGGCGACGGCGCGCTCACCTTCGATCGCCTGACGGACGTCTACCATTCCGGCACGCGCCACGAAGAGGATCAGCCGTGCCACCTCGTCGTCGCCGACCTGAACGTGTGCGCCACAAAATGCGTGACCGAATACGGAAATCCCTGCCAGTATTTTTGCCCCGCCGCCGTCTACGAGATGGTGCAGGAAAAGGGCCAGCCGCGCCTGAAGATCAACGCGTCCAACTGCGTCCACTGCAAGACCTGCGACATCGCCGACCCCTACGAAATCATCACCTGGGTGCCACCCGAAGGCGGCGGTGGGCCAAACTACGAAGGGATGTAGCCTAAGTAGGACAGGCTTTCAGCCTGTCGGTCTTAGGCCTTGCAAGGACTAACCCACACAGGCTGTAGCCCGCGCCACGATTTCTTTCGAGCCGACGGCGGCTTCAGCCCGGAGATCAGGGCAAGAGCCCGTACACATCCAGTTCGCTCTGCGTTCCAACGTAAACCTTCCCATTCGCCACCGTTGGCACCGTGAACTTCACCGCGAGCCCTGCAGTGTCCGGCTGGTTCGGCGCCGTAGTGCTTTCGTACAGCTCCGAAAGATCGCCCGGGTCGTATGCCCGCAGAATGGCGGCGCCAGGTTGAGGGGACAGCGCCCCGCTCGTGTCAATCAGCCACAGAACGGCCGTGCCCGTATCGTTCGAGGCCTTGTTCCAGGAAATGACTGGCGTCGCGCCTAGCGGACCAAATGTCTGCCGTGACTGAGACGCTAGTGAAAGCGGGGACGCAACTCCTTCGAACATGGGAAGCGACATTAGGTGGCCACCGTTTCCCGGCGCAACATATACGGCGTTGTTCCAGTACAACGGCGTGCTAAGAATCGGCCCGCCGACCGGAATGGCTTGGACGACGTTTGGAAAATCGGGGCAGCCGTCGATCTTGAAATGACCCATGAAGTCACGGTTGACGACGTAGAGCGAGCCGTCTTTCGAACCCCCAACTAGCAGGTGGGGTTGCAACGAGGATCCAGCGGAATCCGGCAAAAGAACTGGCGCGCTGGCTCCTACATCCTGGCCCGCGCCCTGATCGCACGGAGTGAAATAATCGGAGACGGAAAGACCGCCGGACGGTCCAAATCGCAGGAAACTGTTACTGTAACTGGACCCGCCGCGCTCTACATCGAAGATGCCGTCGCCCGTCACCACGAAAACATTGTGGCTGGAATCCGCGGACGGCCCGCCGCCGCTCTGCCAGATGCCGCCTCTGTCTGCGCCACCGTAAACGGGTGTCACGACAAAGGACTCGGGCGGTCCCTGCAAGGAGACATCGAATTTGAAGAGCCAGCCGTGGTAGTCGCCTGGCGCACCATTCGAACCGAAAGCGGTGTACACACTTTGGTTGTCCAGGAGGAGCGCACTCCGCTGGAGTTGCAACGAGGAATCGAAGTGCGAAACGTAGAAGTTGAACGACGCTACGGGCTGAGTGATCGCTCCCGTCGCCAAGTCCAGCGCGTACAGTCGCTCCGGGTAATCGGGAAGAGTGTTCAGTGGACTGCCCGGTGGGGGTGGGTTCAGCGTTGCGGCAACGACAAACAGGCGGGGAGCGGACGAGGCGCCATCAATCACGGGAGTGCCGGTGATTCCTATGTAGGGTCCCATCAGCGTGCTCGGGTTTTGCTGGCTTGGGACTCCAACGACTTGCTCGCCGGATGGAATCAAGGGTGTTTTCCAAAGCGGCGGAGCACACGGAGAAATATCGGCGTCGAATGCGTATACAGAATCGTTTGCGGTCGCCACAAAAACCACGTTGTGCGTTCCACCGGCAATGGGCAGATTCGCGACGTACAACGGCTGGGCGTAGATGTACCCATCGACCTGGCAGGAAAACAGTTTGCCGAAAGTGGCGGAGTTTACCGTCGAAGGCGAGAGAGCAAGTTCGCGGCTGTTCACGCCCGACCGCTGATTGTCGTTCCGCCAGGTCAGTGTGCCCGCAAAATCCGTCACGTACACCGTGGCTTGGCCTGCCACGCTAGGATTCGCATTCAGCCGCGCAGTAACTGTATACGTCCCCGCCATGCCCGGATTTGTGTACCGCCCGCCTTGCGAGATCGTGCCGGCGTCCGCCGTCCACGTGACGTCACTCGCCGAGACACCGGCCGTGACCACCTGTAACTGGAGCGATTGCAACAGCGTAAGGCTCGCGCGCGCGGGCGAAACCGCCAGTGAGCTCTGGATTGAAACGCTGGCCGTGCCGCTCACCGTTGGGTCTGACTGCAGGACGGCCGTCACTTTCACGCTGACGGGGGACGGCGTCGCGGCCGGCGCCACGTAGTTGCCGGAAGCGTCGATGCTCCCCGGATCCTGGGAGCCTCCGTCCGATGCTTGCACCGCCCAGGTGACCGCTGAATTGGACGCATTCTGCACGGCCGCTTGAAAGTGCATCTTGCCGCCAAGGAATACCTGGGCCGAATTCGGCTGCACACTTACGGAAGGAGCTGCCGTCGGTCCGGAGCCGGCGACGCTGCAGGATGTGCAAGCCGCACCGAGCGAGAGAGAGACAACGAGCAACGTGCGCGAGATGCTTCGCCGGAGGCCTTCGCGCGGCAATACCTTGAGAGAACACGGCTGCGCCGGACGAACGCGCCAATCGAATGGAAGGGGCATAGCTCCGCCTGATGGGAGAATTCCTGGAGAGTGAGCGGACGGTAGCACGGCCCAGCAAGCAGGTCAATGGACGTTTGTCACATACGATGACACATGGTCAGAGCTGCGATGCGAAGAGCTATTCTAGCGCTACGAAAGATGCTCGACGCCGCGGTGACGTGGCAACGGTCGAAGGATTTTCTGGGGCAGTTTCTCAGCCGGGGCAGCCCACACCGGCGCAGGGGCTCGTCTCATTGTTGTTGCTGGTCAGACTACGGAAGAAGTTTCGCATGCGATCAAAAAGGCCGGGCTTGGGCGCAGGCGCCTGCTGGTTCGGCGACGCGGCTGCCGGCGACGCCGACTGCGGCTGTGCAGGCGCGGCCTGCTCCGGCGCGGGATTCACGCGCCCGCGAAATTCATACAGGGGACGCAGCCGCACTTCGCGGACGAGCATGATCGTTTCGGGCGCAGGCATGGGCGGAGGTTCAGGAGAATTCGCGTTAAAACTAAGCGCCGGCATGAGGACGGTGTACACCGGCTCCTTGCCCGAGGCGGATGGAAGCGGAGCGTTATCGATTTTCCTGCGGGGCGGCGCCACAGGCGAGGCAAGGGCGGCGATTTCCACTGGCGACGCGGCATGCGAGGCAGACGCGGACGCAGCCGGCGAGACCGAGGGCGCATCGAGATGAGCCCGAGGGTAATCACACGAACACGCTGATGCGTCCGCGTGCAGCGAGGAAACCTGCCCGCCGGAAAGGCTCACCGATCCGCCCTGCGGTACGAGCATGCTCTGCTCGGAAAATTGAGGTTCGACGCGCAACGCGCCGCGGTCCGTCAGCACGCACATTTCACCGCTTTGATCGAGTCCCAGCGTCGCGTCCCGCATGCCGCCGGCAATGGCGATCGGCGTGGCCACAATCGCCGGCGTGTAAATCGTGAACACGTCCGATGATTCCAGCGAAGGGTGCACGCGGCCGTAGTCGAGGGCCAACGTCACCGAGCCGGAAGATTGAATCAGCTTGAAGTGCGCAGGTCCGCACACGCTGATTTCCCCGCCGGTATTCAGCATCAGCAGGGCGTGTCCGGAACGCAGCGTGACGTCACTGCCGCTGGCGACGACCGTCGGCGCCACATTTCTCTCAACGCCAGACGGAGTGGTCGTCGCCACTTCGAGATCGTCGCCCTCGATACGCCCAATCACAGACGGAAAATTCTGCGCGGAAGTATGCGCGTCGCGAAGCGACACGGAAGCAACGACCGCCAACAGCACGGCGGAAGATAATTTTAAGCCAATCGCTAAATGATCTTTCCGGACACGAATTGCAAGCACGTTTACCTGCAGCTTCCTGAAGGGTGGGCCGGCCTATCGCCGTTGCGACTCTTTTTATACTATATGCGCGTGCCGGAACAAGTAAAAATGCCGCCCGAGCGGCGAGAAGAGCACGTCGTGGTTCACTACGACACACGGCTGCCCAAGCTCACTCTGCTCCAGCGAGCCCTCATCCCGATCATCGGCTGGGCGGTTTGGGCCGTGATTCGGCTGCTCGGGCCGACGATTCGCTTCGAAGTGATCGGCGGACAAAAGGCGGGGCGCGATTTCCACGCGGGCGAGCCGCCGCACATCTACGCGTTCTGGCACCGTTGTATCGTTCCCGCCGTCTGGTATTTCCGAAACCGCGGCGGCGTGCTGATGAACACCACGAATTTCGACGGGCAGTGGACGCGCCGCGTGATCGAGCGGCTTGGATACGGCACGGCGCAGGGCAGCTCGACGCGCGGGGGACTGCGCGGCCTGGCGGTGATGGCCAAGCGCCTGGAAGAGGGATTCGACTCCGGCTTCACGATTGACGGCCCGCGCGGCCCGCGCTACGTCGCCAAGCCCGGCCCGGTGATGCTGGCCCGGCGCTCGGGGCGGCCGATCATCCTTTTTCACATCGGGCTCGAACGCGCCTGGACGCTGAGAAAATCCTGGGACCTGATGCGAATTCCCAAGCCGTTTACGCGAGCCATCCTCGTGATTGCACCCACGCTGGACGTGCCCATGGACGCCGACCACGACGGGCTGGAAGCGAAGCATCAGGAGATGCAGAAGACCCTCGAGCGCCTGCGGGACGTCGCGGAGAACTGGTTTTCGCTCAACGAGATAGAGCGGGAGCGAGAGCGCGGGGCCTGGAATTCCTAGAGGATTGGCCGACGTGTCGGCCGAAGTCCAGTAGGCGGCCGCGGCGGCACAGCTCACTGAACTTCATCGGCGGGATCGCCCAGGTTCGCGCAGACAAAAGCAGCTAAACTCTTGCCTTGGCCTTGGCCTGGGCTTTGCCCTTCGCTCGCAATTTTCTGCGAAGCTCGGTCGCGGTGACTTCGACAACCTTGTTATTTTTCCAAACGAAGATCGAACGTCCCTCACGCGCGCGTTCTTCGATAAGATTCTCGACGGCAGCTTTCAAAGCCATTTCCGCGCGCACTTCCAAAGGCAATTTGAGGACGTTTCGAGGTGGCTTTTTCATTTCGTTACCCCACTACGTGGCGATTGAGTCTGGCGCGGTAACCCCTAACGGCTCGCGTCGCTGAGTTTCACTTCGGCCTGCATCTTTTGGCCGCCGCGGTAGTACTCGACCTTGACTGTGTCGCCTGGCCGCTTACGGTTTAGCGCGAGGTTCAGATCCATTTGCCCGTTAATCGGCCGGCCATCGATCGCCGTGACCACGTCGCCGCCGAGCACGATTCGGCTCATGCCGAGAATCGCCTGGCGCTCTCCGCCCTTGAGGCCGGCGCGTTCCGCCGGGCCGCCGGGACTCACGCGCTCAATCAGCAGGCCTTCGTTCACCGGCAGGCGCAGCGCTTCCGCCATTGCCGGCGTGAGCACGCGCGCGGAAACGCCCATCGAGGCGCGCCGCACGCGGCCTTCGGTGATCAGATCCTCAGCGATCTGCCGCGCCGTACTGATGGGAATCGCAAAGCCGATTCCGGCGGTGGTGCCCGAGGGCGTGTAGATTGCCGAATTGATCCCGATTACTTCGCCGCGCGTGTTCAGGAGCGGCCCACCGGAATTTCCCTGGTTGATCGCCGCGTCGGTTTGAATCGCGCCGTCGATCACCGTGGTTTGCCCGGTTTGCACGGTGCGGCCGAGAGCGCTCACGACACCGGTGGTTAGCGTGCTTTGAAAGCCGAACGGATTTCCGATCGCCAGTACGCGCTGGCCGACCTGCAGGCTGTCCGAATCCCCCATGGTGAGCGCGGGCAGCTTCTTGTCTTTCGGATCGATCTTGACGAGCGCGATGTCGTTGCGTTCGTCGGCGCCGATAAATTTCGCCTCATAGTGCGAGCGGTCACCCAGCGTCACCGAAATTGTCTGCGCGCCCTGCACCACGTGAAAATTCGTGAGGATGTAGCCGCGCGGATCGATCACGAATCCCGAGCCCGCGCCTTCGACCGGCACCGGCTCCATGAAAACGTCGTACTCGAGCGTGCGCGTCACGATGTTCGCGACGGCGGGCGCGGCCTGGCTATAAATCCTGACGTTGATGACTTCATCGCCGACCAACTCTTCCGGCTTGGGCGTGGAGAAGGAAACAGGAACGGACACGGGCACAGCTTCGACTTTTTGCGGCGGCCGCTCGCCCCAGCGGCTGCCCGCCCAGTACCCGCCGAGGACCAGCACCAGCCCCAGAACGAGCAGGCGGATCGCGCCGCGCGTGTCTTTTCGTAGACTCATGATCTTTTTCCCTCAGCTGCCATATGGTCGTCTTCCGGTAATTCGTCGCCCGCGTTCCGCGCTCCCGCCGCTTTGTAGGGCACGGCTTCACAGGCCGCGGAAAAAATCGCTGGTTTATGTTTGCCGCTTCTCAAACTGTTTTTTTCGACCTAGACGGCCCTTTTTCTCGCTGCTTCGTTCTTCTTGCCTTGCTGGCTTTCGCTCCAGTTGTCAAATGGGCGATTTTTTCCGCGGCCTGTTCAGCCGTGCCGTGAGTCGATTGCAATCAGAACGGCTTTAGCCGCTGGCTCGATGATATATCGGAGCGAATATGGGCGGCTAAACCGCCAGCGGCTAAAGCCTTTTCGGTTCCGTGCAACTCGTGGCACGGTTGAAACCGTGCCCTACAAGGCCCTTGGCCCTGCTGTTCTTGCTCAGATTCTGCCCGTGGCGTTTTTCGATCTCTCGCCTTCAATTCCCTTCAGCTTGGCGAAAAGCGCGATCACTTGCGCGCGTGTATGGTCGAGCGTACCGGAACAATCGATCACCGCGTCGGCTCTCTTTCTTTTTTCTTCCACGGGCATTTGCGCCGCGATGCGTTGCCGCGCCTGCTCGATGGTGAGGCCGCGGCCCAGGCCGGACTCGGTCAGGCGCGCGAGCTGTTGCTCGGGCGTGCACCAGGTCACTACAAGGTAGTCCAGCTTCCGATCGAATCCCGCCTCGATCAGCAAAGCGGCCTCGACGACGGCAATCGCGTGGGTGTCCGCCTTTTCGATCGCGGCGAGCTGCCGCATCTGCTCCTCGAGGACGGGCGGGTGGACGATGGCGTTCAAGCGTGCCAGCCGCAAGGGCTCGGCAAATACGATCGCGCCGAGCTTTTTGCGATCGACCAGGCCGTCCGGAGTAAGAATGCCGCGGCCGAATTCGCGCACCACTTCGTCGTATGCGGCTCCGCCGGGTTCGATCACCTGGTGCGCGATCTTGTCGGCTTCGAGGACGCGGCAGCCGAGCTCGCGAAGCATGGCGACCACCGTCGTCTTCCCGGTGGCGATCCCTCCGGTCAGGCCGACGCGCAGCATCAGGGTTTGGCCGCGGCGGCGCCGGTCAGGCTGCCATGGCCCGCCGCACCGGACCCACGACGCAGGCGCGCCGCCTTAATGGTGTTGCTCATCAGCATGGCGATCGTGAGCGGTCCCACGCCGCCCGGCACAGGCGTCATCGCCCCGGCCACCTCGGCAACGCCCGGATGAACGTCACCCGCGAGCACGAAACCTTTTTCCTTGAATTGCGCGAGCTTCGCTGGAAAATTCGCAAAGATGCGCTGCGCTTCCGTTTCTTCCGTGATGCGATTGATGCCGACGTCGATCACCGTCGCGCCCGGGCGCACCCAGTCCGGCTCGACCATCGCGGCGCGGCCAATCGCCGCGACCACAATGTCGGCGCGCCGCACGACCTCGGGCAGATCGCGGGTCTTCGAGTGGCAAATCGTGACGGTTGTGTTCGCGTGCATCAGCAGCAGCGCCATCGGCTTGCCAACGATATCGCTGCGGCCGACGACCACCGCGTTCGCGCCATCGAGCGCGATGCCGCTGCGCCGCAAAATTTCCATGCATCCGGACGGCGTGCACGCGACAAGTCCAGCGCGGCCCGAAACGAGGCGGCCAAGATTCACGGGGTGAAATCCGTCTACATCTTTTGCGGGGTCAACGGCTTCGAGCACGCGCTTCGTATCCACCTGCGGCGGAAGCGGGAGCTGCACGAGGATGCCGTCCACCTCGTCGGTAGCATTCAATTCCGCGACGAGCATGAGCAAGCCCTTCGTGGTGGCGGTTGCGGGAGGCGTATGCAACCAGCTTCCGAGGCCGAGCTGTTCGCACGCCGCGATCTTGCTGCGCACGTAAATCTGCGACGCCGGATTCTCGCCCACGAGCACAGCCGCGAGCCCAGGACGAACTCCCGCCGCGCTCAGCGCGGCAATTTTCTGCTTGAGCTCGCCGTAGATCTCGTCCCGAATCGCGTTGCCGTTAAGGATGCGAGCAGACAAAGGGTCTCCAAATGATCGAAGAAGGTGCTTTTCACCGTGATGATAGCATATGCGCAACTGCCGCTTGGCGGATGCGCTGCGGGCGCGAGTGGCGCAGGCTTTGAGCCTGTGGGGGTTAGTTAGTGCGCGATCGACCTCGCCGCAACTAACCCCCACAGGCTAAAAGCCTGGGCCACGTGAACCGCGATGTACTGCCTTGCGAGAGAAGATTACAATGATGCAGGACAGAGGCTAGAGAATGCTCTTCGGCGAAGGCAGCGAACGAAAAAAACTCGAACAGCAGATGCGCGGCGCGGGGCGTTTGCCACCGGGGCAGTCGCTCACGCTGAAATGGCCCGTGCTGCACGAAGGAAGCGTGCCGCGCGTCGATCTCACCACCTGGGACTTTCGCATCGACGGCCTCGTCGAGAAGCCGGTGCGGCTGACCTGGGCGGAATTCAATCGCCTGCCGAAGGCCGAGATTCATTGCGACATGCATTGCGTCACACGCTGGAGCCGCTTCGACAACCGCTTCGAGGGCGTGCTCTTCATCGAGGTGATGAAACTCGTCAAGCCGAAGCCGGAAGCGCGCTTCGCCCTGCTGCGCGGCGAGAACGGGTACACGACGAATCTGCCGCTCGAAGACTTGATGAAGCCCACGACGATTTTTGCGTTCCGGCACGACGGCGAAGAGCTGACCGGCGACCACGGCTATCCAGTGCGATTGATCGTGCCGCATCTGTATCTTTGGAAGAGCGTGAAGTGGGCGCGCGGGTTCACGCTGACCGCGGAAGACGAGCCGGGCTTCTGGGAACAGAACGGCTACCACATGTACGGCGATCCGTGGAAAGAGCAGCGCTTCGGGTAGAGTGGCACAGCGACTCTTCGCTGTGCGGTCTTGTAGCTGGATGGACCGCTACAAACCGCAACTATAGTCGCAAAATTAGCACGTCCTCCTGCGGGGATCCGCGCGTTTTGCGATGACTATCGCCACGACCGCGATTGCAAAAGGCACACAGCCAGGAGTGGCTGTGCCACAACAAACCGTGCCGGCGGGACGCCGGCGCTACAAATTTCTGCTACGTCTTCAGCCTCGGAAAGAGTTTCTCCGCGTTGCCTCGATTGACCGCTTCCAAAAAGCTTGGCGGAGTTCCGATGTGGTCGAGCGGAACCTCGGTGACCGGGAACGGCACGATCGGGTAGTCGCTGCCGAAAAGAATTTGCGTCAGCGGAACAATCTTCGTCAGCGCGGTAAATGGGGCCGGATAAGCGGCGTGCGCGATGTCGAAATACAGGTTCCTGATCTGCTCCATCAAATTCTCGCTCTCCGTTTCGGAGCGCTTCTCCGGCAGGGTTTCGGTCACGCGATTCGCCAGCATCGGCAACGTGCCCCCGGAATGCGGGAAGATGAAGCGGACGTTCGAGTACTTTCGGAAGCCGTCGTTCTTCAGGAAGCTGACGATGGCGCGGGCGATGTCGAAGTCATACTCCACGACGCTGTCCATCACGCCGGGCTGCAGTGTGCGGCAACACGCGGGCGGCGCCGAGTGAATGAAAACGATCGCGCGGCGGCGGTTGAGTTCCTCGAAGACCGGCGCAAAAGCGGGGTCGCCGGGCCACTTGTCGCCGTAGCTCGTCCAGAGGCTGATGCCGTCGGCCTTCAGCGTGTCGTAGGCGTAGGCGATTTCCTTCAAGCTGCCGTCGGTATCCGGCAGAGGCAGCGCGGCAAAGTGCCCGAAGCGGCCGGGGTAATCGTGCACGAGCTGCTGCGTGTAGTCGTTGTTCTGGCGGGCGAGCTTGCGCGCCCGTTCGGACTTGTCGGACAGCGAATCCTGCACGACGCGCGTCATCGGCGAAAGCATTCCTGTGGCGACGCCGGCCTTGTCCATCGTTTCGATGGCAAGCGCGGGAGTCCACGTGGGTAGCGGGTGCCCGGTGGCGAGAATCTCCTTCTCCATCACTTTTGTATAAAACGGCGGGACCGTGTGCTGATGCACGTCGATTCGGCCGGCATGCGCCACGACGGCCGCCGGGTTCGTTTGCGCCAGCAGGCCGCTCGCTGGAACCAGCGAGCCCGCCCCGGCCATCGCCAGCCACTGCAACACCTCCCGGCGCGAACTGCCCGCCCCGGGCGCAGGCGCCGCGAGCCGGGCGCGATCGACTCCCACCGTCACGTTTGTCTTTCTCGAAACCTGTCGTCCCATCGAGGAATTCCTCCGTGGCGCGTTCTTCCAAGAAATCTTGCTATCGAACCGGAATTTACACCTCGTCCATTCCGCAGACAATGCGAAAGTTTTCTTTTTGTAGCGCAGGATCTAGCAAGGGATGGACCTTGAAAATGTCGGCGAAAACGAGTCCCGGCCCGAGCCTTACCGCTCTTCGACAGGCTCGGGGTGAATCGTAACGCGAGCAACCTGAGGAAACTTTTCTTTCACGCGGGTTTCGAGCTCGCCTGTGACGTCGTGGATCTGCGTAATCGGCAAGCTGCCGTCCATGGCGCAGTGGCATGAGGCCAGAATCTTGTGCTCCACCTGCCGCACGTGAACTTCGTGGCAATCGACCAGCTCATGAAATTCGCGCGGCAACGTATTGATGTAGTCCTCGATGGCCCGGCCGAGGCCGGCCATGTCACCTTGCCGGCCGTCCACCGAAGCGATGTGCGTTCCCAGCGGCTCGATGTGGATGTTCACTTTCGCGTCGGTGCGATCTGACGATGGCGCGACGCCCGGCAGTGTGCGCACTTCCTCCTCGAGTTCCGTGGCGCGGCGATGGGCCTCGCGCAGGCTCAGGCGCTCGTCGACTTCCAGGTGCATCTCGATGAACAGCCGCCCATCGAGCTGATCGGCGGAGATTTCGTGCACTGACAAGCCGCGGCGCGCGGCGATGGCGCGGATCGCGTCAAAGAGATGCTCGCCGGCGGCGGCGCGCGGCTCCATGTGCACCATCACGTCCGCCGGCACGATCTCGCCGACGCGCTTCTCGACTTCATCCGAAATCGCGTGCACCTGCTCGAAGCTCGTCGAACGCGGCACGCTGATCGTGACATCCACGAAGTGTTTGTTCCCCGCGCGGCGCACGCGCACGCGTTCGGTGGAGATCACACCTTCCAGCCCCTCGACGGCTTCGGTGACGCGCTCTGGCAAGCCGGGGGGCGCAACATCGAGCAGCGCATCCAGCGTACGCTTCCCGAGGCGCGAGCCCACCCAGATCACGACGGCGGCAACGGCCAGGGCCGCGATCGGGTCGGCGGCCTCCAGCCACGGCGCGCCAAAGCGCTGGCCCAGCCATACCGCGCCCATCCCCAGGATGACGACGAATGTGCTCCACACGTCCGTCGAAAAATGCAGCGCGTCGGCTTCGAGCGCCTCGCTCGGAAATTCGCGCGCCACGCGCGTAAGCGCTCGCGACCGCACCAGATCAATGCACATTGCGACCAGGAGAATCCCGATCGCGAGGCCGCTCGGCACGAGATGCACCTGTTTGAAGAGGAGCCGGGAAAACGCCTCCACGATGATGTACACCGAGGTCACGAGCAGGAGGCCCGTTTCGACGAACGCCGAAAAATTTTCGAATTTGCCGTGGCCGTAGGTGTGGCCCGAATCGGCGGGCCGGTCGGAGACGCGGACGGAAAGCCAGGTGAGGATGGCCGCGACGAGGTCGAGGCCCGAATGCAGCGCCTCGGAAAGCACGCCCAGGCTGCCCGTGGCCGCCGCGAGAAACACTTTCAGCCCGAGAAGGACCAAAGCGGAGCCGATGGACCCAAGCGCCGCCATCTGCTTCGCCGAGCTGGGTGAACGCGTGATGAGGGAAGCCTCGGGAAGAGTATACGATGAGTGGCGCAGGCTTCCGCTCGCGGGGTTGAGCCGGATTGCTGGTCATCACAACTCAACCCGGCAACTCAGCCCCAACAGACGATTAGGCCTGCGCCACTGAAACCTGACTAACCCTCGAGCTGAAGTTGCAGCACTTCGCCCGGAAGGCGATTCATGCTCCCGACCGGGACCGCGGCAAACTTCGCCGATTCCACTCGGGGCGGCGTCTGCCTCTCAAAGGCATTGCCGGTCTCCGCCTGCATTCGCTCCATGCGAATGCCCAGCGTTCGCTCCAGCTGGAGCACTTCCCCTCGCTCGTCCCAGCCGAAAAGCGTGGATGCGACGCCGCTCTTGCCTGCGCGGCCCGTACGGCCCACGCGATGCACGAAATTTTCCGCGATTTCGGGCAGGTCGTAGTTGATCACGTGCGCGATATCCTGCACGTGGATCCCGCGCGCGGCCACATCCGTGGCGACAAGGACGTGATAACGCCCCTGCTGGAATCCGGCGAGCGCCGCGTTGCGCTGCGATTGCGAGCGGTCACCGTGAATCGCGGCGGCGCTGAAGCCGTCGCGGTTGAGATTGCGCGCGAGCTTTTCGGCGCCGCGCTTGGTGCGCGCGAAGACCAGGCATTTCCCGGTTTCCTTCGCGAGCAAATTCTGGAGCACATCTTGTTTGCAGCTGGGCGAAACTTCAAACGCCTGGATGCGGATGCTTTCGGAAGGCCTCAGAGTGGACCCGAACGCGAGGCGCACCGGGTTCTTCATGTAGTCCTTCACAAGATTCGCGACGGAAGCTTCGAGGGTTGCGGAGAAGCACATTGTCTGGCGCTGTTTCGGGAGCACCGCCGCGATTCGGCGGACGGAGGGGAGAAATCCCATGTCCAGCATGCGGTCGGATTCGTCGAGAACCAGAATGCTCAGCCCCTGAAAATTGAACAGGTTGCGGCCGAGGTAATCTTCGAGGCGTCCGGGGGTGGCGACGATAAGCCGCGCGCCCGCGCGGATTGCGGCGAGCTGCTTTGCTTCGGGCAATCCGCCGACGACCAGCGCCGCCGCCGGCAATTGCTTGCCGCGCAGCGCGTCGTACTGAGCCACGACCTGCATCGCGAGTTCGCGCGTGGGAACGAGCACCAAGGCTTCGATTCCCCGCGTTTTCGACGCGAGCAACCGCTCCATCACCGGGATCAGGAACGCGAGCGTTTTGCCGGTTCCCGTCTGCGCGGTGGCAAGGACGTCATGCCCGGCCAGGGCCTGCGGGATTGCCGCGGCCTGCACGGGAGTGGGCGTCACAAACTTGGCGAGCGCCAGACGCTCCTTGGTGTAATTTGAAATCTGTAATTCTGAGAAATTCTGCATGTTTCTATCTTTGTCTTTTCTGCTGGCGGGAGCCGTCGCGGCACACACGAGTTTTCGCACGTGCACGCAACTGGCATGGCCAGTCCTAGGTTTAAGTTACGCTGAAAACTGACGGAGGAAATCAAAGGCGGGGTTATCTCAAATCGAACACGAACCAGAGGAACCACACCAAACAACCGATGTATCAACGCAAGAGTAGTGTACCACAGGTTCGGCGAAAATAGGGCAAATAAATACGGGGCGGCAAATATGCCATCGCCGACCCGTATCCTTAACGGGTGCTCTGCCTTTACTTCGGCTCTATCGCAACTGCGTTTTCCAGCTTGAAAGACAGCTTCGATTCGGCATTGATGGTCACGTCTCGCTCGCCCGTCATGGCCGCGCCGGCGGTGCCGGCTCCAGCGCCGGCGCCTGCGCCGATGGCGGCTCCCTTGCCGCCGCCGGCGATGGCTCCGATCAGCGCGCCTACAGCTGCGCCGCCGCCGGCCCCTTCCGCCGTGCGCTTGCCGCGTCCTTTGCTGGCCCTGGTGACCTCGGACGTTTTCACGCGATATCGCTTCCCTTTTATAGTGACTGAATCGAGAGCCACGGTCAGCTCGGCGTTGCCCTTGAACCGACCCGCCGATTTAGCATCCACCACCGTGCCGCTGGCCCTCGCGCCCTCGGGGATCACGACGCGATCGCCTACAACTACCGGTTCCGCGACTGAAGCGTCAAACTGGTCACCCGAATTGTTCGTTTTCGAGCTGACTTCCTGATCGGCCACGACGACAATTTCCGTGCCGGGCTTCACCATGATCGGCTTGGGAGCGAATGCGGCCTTGAGATTCGAGGCGACCGAGCCCGAACCGTTGCTGCCGGAGGAGGGCGATGCCGAACCCTCCGGCGCATTGGCGGCTCCGGCAGAAGGAGCATTCTGGGTACTGGCGGACTCACCGGAGTCGTTCGAGGTTGCTGTGTTCTTGCATCCGAATACGCTGAGCGCGCAGAAGACCGCTAGATATCGGATAAGGGCTGTTTTTCTCATTTGTGCCTCGCTTAGATTGTGTCGGGTGGGGACTCGATTA
>Ga0207141_10195_pt2 | contig 17427 bp, 17 predicted proteins | sample Alteio_BWMinHeat_5_FD_153553 | JGI IMG/M metagenome (GOLD analysis project Ga0207141, IMG submission 153553) | Enriched cells from forest soil in Barre Woods Harvard Forest LTER site, Petersham, Massachusetts, United States -... | ecosystem: Environmental > Terrestrial > Soil > Temperate forest >... | reverse complement strand
GCGGTTGCTGGTGCTGGCGCTGCGTTCGTGCGGCGGCAGGACGTCGGCGTTCATGCCGATGCACATGCTGCAGCCGGCGTCGCGCCACTCGAAACCGGCGGCGCGGAAAATTTTGTCGAGGCCTTCTTTTTCGGCTTGCGTCTTGATGCCGCGGGAGCCGGGCACGATCAGCGCTTGCTTGATCGACTTGGCAACGTGCTTGCCTTCGACAAAGTGCGCGGCGGCGCGGAGATCATCGAGGCGCGAATTCGTGCACGAGCCAATGAAAACGCGGTCCACGGGAATGTCCACGATGGGCGTGCCGGCTTTGAGACCCATGTACTTCAGCGCGCTTTCCGTTGCCTTCTGATCGTTGAGATCCTTGAAGTCGTGCGGGTCGGGTACGCGCGCGGTGACGCTGGTGACCATGCCAGGATTCGTGCCCCAGGTGACCTGCGGAGCGATCTGCTCGGCTTGCAACTCGACCTTCATATCGAATTGGGCGCTGCCATCGCTCTTGAGCAGCTTCCAGCGTTCCACGGCTTCCTGAAAGGCTTTGCCGCGCGGAACAAACGGGCGGCCTTCGAGATACGCGAAGGTGGTTTCGTCCGGCGCGATCATGCCGGCGCGCGCGCCGCCTTCGATGGTCATGTTGCAGACGGTCATGCGCCCGTCCATCGAAAGCGAGCGAATGGCTTCGCCGCCATATTCGGCGACGTGGCCGTTGCCACCGGCGATGCCCGTTTTTCCAATGATGGCAAGAATCAAGTCTTTCGCCGTGACGCCCTTGGGCCGCTTGCCATGGACTAGAATGTGGAGCGTCTTCGAGCGCGACTGAACGAGGCATTGCGTTGCAAGCACATGCTCGACTTCACTGGTGCCGATGCCAAAAGCCAGCGTGCCGAACGCGCCGTGCGTGGAGGTGTGGCTGTCGCCGCAGACAATCGTCTGCCCGGGCTGGGTGATGCCAAGCTCCGGGCCGATGATGTGTACGATGCCCTGATTCTTACTGTTCATGTCGAAGAGGCGGACGCCGGTTTCCCGGCAATTTTTCTCCAGGGCATCAAACTGCAGCTTGGCGTCGTTATCAAGGATGGGCAGCGTACGGTCGGTGGTGGAGACGGAGTGGTCCATCACGGCAAAAGTAAGATCAGGGCGGCGAACCTTGCGCCCTTCCGCACGCAGACCAGCGAAGGCCTGAGGCGAAGTGCCTTCATGAACGAGGTGACGGTCAATATAGATGATGGAGGGCTGGCCGGGCTCTTCGCGAACCACATGGGAATCCCAGATTTTTTGATAGAGCGTCTTGGGTGTCATAACGGTTCCACTCGAATTCTAGCACTCCTGGAAGCGGGTGCAAATGGATGGTCTGCGAGGAGGTTTGGCGCCTGCCAGGTTGCGTGATAAAAGTGAACGTTGAAGAATCGCAGGGGGGCGCTGTGCAGCAGGGCAAAGTAAAATGGGGCGTGCTGGGCGTCGCGGGCATCGCCGTGAAAAAAGTCATCCCGGGCATGCAAAAGGGCGAGTGGAGCGAGGTTGCCGCAATCGCCTCACGTGACGCGCGCAAAGCCAAGAACGCGGCGAAGTCCCTGGGCATCGCGAAAGCGTATGGGTCGTATGAAGCGTTGCTGGCTGATCCCGAAATCGAGGCCGTTTACAATCCGCTGCCAAATCATCTCCATGTACCCTGGTCAATCAAAGCCGCCGAGGCAGGGAAACACGTGCTGTGCGAGAAGCCGCTGAGCTTGACGGTGGCGGAAGCGAAAACGCTTTTGCCGGTCCGCGAGCGCACGGGCGTTAAAATTGGCGAGGCGTTCATGGTGAAGACGCACCCGCAATGGCTAAGGACCCGCGAGCTGATTCGCAAAGGGGTCATCGGGAGAGCTGCGGGCGATTGTGGGAGCGTTCAGCTATTTCAATCGCGATCCGCAGAACGTGCGGAATATTGCAGAGTGGGGCGGCGGCGGGATGATGGATATCGGGTGCTACCCAATTACCACCTCGCGGTTCATTTTTGGAGAAGAGCCATCGAGCGTGGCATCGCTGATCGAGTTTGACCCGGATTTCAAGACAGACCGCCTGGCGTCGGTGGTGATGGAATTCCCTTCAGGGCAATCCGTGTTTACGTGCAGCACGCAGCTGGTGCATTACCAGCGGATGCAGTTTCTGGGGACGGCGGGAAGGATCGAGATGGAGATACCATTTAACGCGCCGCCGGATCGTCCGACGAGAATTCTTATTGATGACGGGCGGGATGTGTTTGGCGGGGGAATACGGATAGAGACGATTCCGATTTGCGATCAATATACGGTGCAGGGAGATGCGTTTTCGCAGGCGATTCGCGAGGGGAGCGAGGTCCCCGTGCCGCTGGAGGATGCGATCGCGAACATGGCGGTGATCGAGGCGGTCTTCCGGGCCGGGGAATCGGGGCACTGGGAAACTGTGAGATGATTCAGCGCGGAAACTCACACGACGAAGAGTAAAGAGGACATGGCGATCCGAACGATTTTGCAACTAGGCGAACCACGATTACGTGAGGTCGCGAAGAGGGTGAGCGATCCGGCAGCGCCGGAGATCTGGGCGTTGGTCGAGGATTTGGCGGACACGCTGGCGCATTGGAGAAAGACCACTGGATATGGGCGCGGGATTGCGGCGCCGCAGATCGGCGCAAATTGGCGCGTGATTTTTCTGAGATTGCCTGTGGAAGAGCCGTGGCCGCTTGTGAATCCGGAGATTATGTGGCGCAGCCAAGAAAAGATCGTGGTGTGGGATGCGTGTTTGAGTTTTCTTTCCATTTTTATGCAAGTCGAGCGGCACCGTGAAATCGCTGTGCGGTATCAGGATTTGCGCGGAGAGTGGCATGAAGTTCGCGCCAATGAAGAGCGCAATTTGTCCGAGCTGCTTCAGCACGAGATCGATCACCTGGATGGGATTCTGGCGGTGGAGCGCATCACGGATGTGAAAATGATGTGCACGCGGGAGGAGTTTGAGAAGAGATATCGCGCCGGGAGTCCTTACGCCCTGGAAGCCGTCGGCAACGAAACATCGAAACAATGAAATAATGAAATAATGATGAATCGACTTGCTAGACCGAGCCAGACGAAAGGCGAAAATGTGAAAGCAGTCTATTACACAACATACGAAAGCCCTGTGGGGCCGTTGCTTCTTGCTGGTGAATCGGCTGCTCTGCGCTGCGTGAGCTTTGCGAGCAGCAAGCGTTCGGCGGCGCCGCGGACGGAATGGAAGCTGGACAAAAAGCCGTTTGCCGAAGTGATCCGCCAATTGCAAGCGTACTTTCGCGGCGAATTGAAAGCCTTCGATTTACCGCTGGCGATGGAAGGAACGGAATTTCAACTTCGCGTGTGGAATGCTCTGCGCACCATTCCCTACGGAGAGACAGTCTCGTACGCGCAACTTGCTGAGCGCATCGGCAACCCCAAGGCCGTGCGTGCCGTAGGCTTGGCGAACGGCAGCAATCCCATTCCCATCATCGTTCCATGTCATCGCGTCATCGGCAGCAACGGCAGCCTCACGGGATTTGGCGGTGGCCTTTCAACGAAGAAGATGCTTCTCGAACTGGAAAACAAGCAGTTGAGTTTGTTGTAGACGATTTTCTTTCAACCTAGGAAACACGCGCTCTCGGCGGAAGTGTATCTAGAGTTCGCGCAAGTCCGAAAAGAGGGAAGCAACCGCTCTCACTGGCGCATGAAAGGCCAGAAGAAGCAATGAAGCAAGAGCGTAAATGAGAAGCCGAGGTCTCATGCTTGTAGAACACCGCGGTGCACGAAATGTTGCGGTCGTCTCCGTGCCTGGGAGGCACGAGCGTTGCGTGTGGCCTACAGCCACGGCCGGGGAAAGGAAGAGGATGGCACGGCTCGGACGGAGTCGGAGTCTATCGCGAAGGTTCCAACACTCGATACGGTCCTAGCGAGAAGCTCCCCCTGCAATCGATGGAACTAGCAAAACTCGATCGCCTTCCTTGAGGGTGCAGGATTCGCCGCCGAGGAAGCGGATATCTTCTTCGTTGAGGTACACGTTGAGGAACTGGCGGATTTGGCCCTGGTCGTCGCGGACGTGGCGGCCGAGATCGGGAAAGCGTGCGGTGAGTTCGTTGAGAGCGTCGGCGACGGTCGCTGCCGTACAGTCCACTTTTGGTGCGCCGTTGGTGAAGCGGCGGAAGGCGGTGGGGATTTCGATGGTTACTGGCATTTTGTGGTTCTCCTGTTTTAGTTTCAAAAATTATTGAATTCGTGGCAGTCATTTCCTTGTTCACCGAACTCCGCCTCGAGATTAGGCGCGGCGGGCGGGGCAAGCCCCGCCCCTACACCTTCGCGGCTGCGTGCCCGTTCACACTTTAGCGGCTGCATGTGCGTTCACACTTTCGCGGCTGACGCAGTGGCGCCTAGCTGGGCGTCTAAGTAGGCCTCGAAGGCTTCCAGGCGCGGGGCGATGGCTTCGGTGGCTGGGAATTCGGCGGCGATTGCGTCGGTGGTCTTGAGGCCGTTGCCGGTGATGCACACGACGGTGGTCTCGTCCGGCTTGATGCGATTTTGTGCGATTAGTTTTTGCGTTACGCCTGCTGTGACACCGCCGGCGGTTTCGGCGAAAATGCCTTCGGTCTCGGCTAGGAGCTTGATGGCGGCGACGATCTCGGGATCGGAGATGTCTTCGGCCCAGCCGCCGGATTCGCGGATTTGCTTGATAGCGAAGGGGCCATCGGCAGGATTGCCTATGGCGAGCGAGCGCGCAATGGTGTTGGGCTTTTGCGGCTCAAAGCGGGCGAGGTTGCGCTTCACGCCGTCGGAAATGGGCGAGCAGCCGGTGGCTTGCGCGCCGAAGAATTTTACGGGCTTTGGCTCGACCCAGCCGAGAGTTACTAGTTCGCGGAAGGCTTTGGCGATCTTGGTGATGAGCGAGCCGCCGGCCATGGGAACGACCACGTTGTCGGGGAGCGTCCAGCCGAGCTGCTCGGCGATTTCGTAGCCATGGGTTTTCGAGCCTTCGGAATAGTACGGACGCAGGTTGACGTTGACGAGGCCCCAGTTGAAGCGATCGGCGATTTGCGCGCAGAGGCGATTCACGTGGTCGTAATTGCCGTTGATGCGCACGATACGCGCGCCGTAGACGGCCGTATTCAGCACTTTGGCGGGTTCGAGGTCCGCGGGAATGAACACGCACGCGTCGAACCCCTGCTGCGCGGCTTGCGCGGCGACGGCGTTCGCGAGATTGCCGGTCGAGGAGCAGCCGACCGTGGTGAAATTAAACCGGCGCGCGGCGGAGAGCGCGGTGGCGACGACGCGATCCTTAAAGGAGAGAGAAGGGAAGCAGACGGCGTCGTTTTTGAAATATAGATTTTTCAGGCCCCATTTTGCGGCGAGCTTGCGCGAGGCGACCAGTGGCGTGCCGCCGACGGCATTTGGAGCGGTGAAGCCTTCGGGAAGCGGGAGAAGCTCGGAATAACGCCACATGTTGAAAGCGCGGGCGGCCAGATTTTCGCGGCAGACGGTTTTCTTGAGGGCATCGTAATCGTAGGCGACTTCTAGGGGGGAGAAGCAGTCTTCGCAGAAGGAGCGGGGGATGTTGCCCCAAGTTTTGCCGCATTCGCGACAGCGGAGTTCATAAGGCGTGTTAGTGGACATGGTGCAAGTTCCTCGGTCTTCTTAGTCTTCCGTGATCCTTGTTGCGTGACCCGTGAAAGCCGCGTGCAGCGGTTCGCACGGAACAGCCAAATCAACACGCCGCGGCGCTGGATCGGCTGAGATCCTTCGCTGCGCTCAGGATGACAATTGTCCCGGGCTAGGAATCACAGCCGCGTACAACGTGAAATTCGATTAGGGCAGCAGGGAGGGGGGAACGAAAAACCCTCCGTGCCAAAGCGCTCGGAGGGTCTCAGAAAATCTTCTGGGAAACTCGAAAAGCTCTTTAGCAGTTTTTTACGTGGAGCAAGTTGCCCTAAATCGCCACGTGTCGCCGCAACCGCAGCTATATCATTTATGCCTGAGTAGGCCGCAGATGTCAAGGTGGCCATCACGAACCTCTGAGTCGGGTTCCGACCGCGCGATGCGCCGAAGTTAGCTGCCGGCCACTCGAACGTGCGGCGAGCGGCATGATGCCTGTCCCAAGGTTTGGCAGTTGGGTGGCTCTTCGCATCAGGACAGCAAAAAGGAAGAGCTGGGTCGATGGGAGTTGCGGACTTGTACGCGTCCGAACGAACACAGGTAGGAACGAGCACGCGTATGGCGAAGGGCATGCTGCTACAATGCGGCTGGGAGAAAGAATCCGCCTATGTGGGCAGTGCGGCTGGTCGGCGTGCTGGCGCTTGTGGCGCTTAACGGATTTTTTGCGGCGACGGAGTTCTCGCTCGTGGCGGTGCGATTGTCACGGGTGCGGCAACTGGTGGCGAGGGGAAACGCGCGGGCGCGCGTGGTGGAAGCGCTTCTCGGCGATTTGCATCGCGTTGTTTCCGGGGTGCAGTTGGGCATAACGCTGACGAGCCTGGCAATCGGGGCGCTGGGTGAAGCCACGTTTGCGAAGATGTTTCAGGCGATTTGGCCGGGTGGGCTGGGGGCGCGCACCGTTCTATTCGCCCATGCGAGCGCCATCGTTTGCGCGTTTGCCCTGTTGAGCGCGCTGCACGTGGTCATCGGGGAGTTGGTTCCCAAGACGCTCAGCCTGGCGCGCGCGGAGCGGGTGGCATTGCTGGTTTCCAGGCCGTTCCAGTGGTTCCTGAACACGTTTCATTGGGCCATCCATTTGCTGGACGGGATATCGAGCGCGATTGTGAAGGCCTTGGGAGTGACTTCCGCGCAGGTTCACGGCGTGGCACATTCCACTGAAGAGCTGCAAATCCAGATTCAGCAAGCCCGTGAACGCGGCCTGATCGCGCCGGGAGAAGAAAAGTTCATCCTCAGCGCCATGGAACTGGCGCAGATCCAGGTGCGGGAGATTATGGTGCCGAGGCCAGACATCCACATGCTGGCGGTCGAAGCGGATCTGGACGAGGTCATGCGGGTTTTCGCGACCACGCAGCGCTCGCGGATCCCGGTGTACCGCGGCACGGCGGACCACATCCTCGGGTTCGTGCATATCAAGGACATGATTTGGATCCTGCTGGACCGCGAGCGACGCCTGGAGGAAAACCTCCCGCCGCCGCCGTTTGATTTGCGGCGCGTATTGCGAGAGGTGTTGATTGTGCCGGAGACCAAACCGGCGAACGAACTTCTGCTGGAGTTGCGCACGAAGCACTTGGGAATGGCCATGGTGGTGGACGAATTCGGGAGCATCCTCGGGTTGGCGACCATGGAAGACATCCTGGAGCAAATGGTGGGAGAGATTCACGACGAGTTCGATGTTGTCGAGCGGCCGCTCACGCTGGCGGACGGAGCGCTGATTTTTGATGCGGGGCTGAATGTGCGCGATCTGGACGCGCAATACAACATTACCTTGCCGGAGGATCCGGCTTACGCGACGGTGGGCGGTTTCGTGCTGGATCAATTGGGCTTCATTCCCAAGGGCGGCGAAAGTTTTGATTATGGCAATTATCGTTTTGCCGTTGTCGAAATGGATGGCAAGCGCGTCGCCCGCGTGAAAATCCAGCGCGTTCGCCCTCCCGAAACGGAAGGCGCGCCTGCGAACTCCGCTCACGTTATGCTCCAACTGGCCAAAGGCCAAAAGCCCTCCCCCGGCGACTCCTAAATGCGACCGCCCTGCAAATCCGCCGTTGACGTTGCATCCCGGTCGTGGTATTACTTTTAGAAATATGTAATGGAGGCACGATGGAATCCGCCATTACGGTCAAAGGCCAGGCAACGATCCCGAAAGCGATTCGCAAACATTTGCGTCTCAAGCCGGGCGATCGCGTCAAGTTCTTCCTGCATCCCGATGGCACCGTGGTCCTCCTTCCCAAGCTCCCAGCCTCCGCTTTGCGCGGCATAATCAAATCCCGCCGGCGGCGGCCGGTCACGATTGCGGACATGAATAAAGCCGTCGCGAAAGGCGCCGCCGATGCGTCCCCGCGCTCTTCGCGCAAATGATTGGCCTGGACACCAACGTCCTCGTACGCTACCTCGCCCAGGATGATCCGGTTCAATCGCGAAAGGCGGCGGAAATCATCGAGCGCGGCCTAACAGAACAAAACCCCGGCTTCATCAGCGTTGTTGCCATGGTCGAAACTGTCTGGGTACTGGACCGCGCTTATCACCTCGCCACCCATAAAATTGCCGCCGCCGTCGAACGAATACTCCAGGCCGACACGTTCGTTGTGGAAAACGAGCAGCAGGTTTTCACCGCCATGATTGCACTCAAGAAGGGGCACTCGTTCGCTGATGCCATCATCGCTGCTCTGGGCGCCAAGGCGGGCTGTTCGTTCACCCTGACCTTCGACCAAAAAGCCTTGCGCCTTCCCGGATTCAAACTCCCTTAATCCTCGCGCCATCTTTCCGTGTTGCCAAATCAGCAAAGGTGTCTATGTAGCGCGTTGAGTTTCGTGGGGCTCCGGTAGACAATGAAGGCGTGAGTCCGCACAAGCACCGGCTCGCCGATTACCTGCGGCCCAAAACGCTTTCGATGTTGTTGCTCGGGTTTTCTTCAGGCCTTCCCTTTTATCTGGTTGGCAATACGTTCGGCTTCTGGCTGCGCGATGAACATACTTCCCTGACGGCGATCGGGTTTCTTTCCTGGGTGGGGATTGCCTATTCGCTGAAGTTTCTGTGGGCGCCCTTGATGGATCGCGTCGACTTGCCGTTGTTCAAACGGCTTGGACATCGGCGCGGCTGGATGATGTTCTCGCAGATCGTCGTCGGGCTGGCGCTGTTCGCCATGGGCGGAACCGGCACGAAAGCCGGGCTCGGCCGGCTTGGCGCTTTTGCGCTCATCGTCGCGTTTGCCTCATCAACACAAGACATTGTGGTCGATGCCTGGCGAATTGAATCGGCAGACGACGGGGAAGAACAAGGCCTCCTCGCGTCTGCCTATCAGTTCAGCTACCGCCTGGCACTCCTGACTACGGATTCCCTTATCCTCATCGTGGCAGCGGCCGTGGGCTGGCGGATGTCCTACGGTATCTACGGCGCATGTATGGCCGTTGGAATGATCGCGACGTGGTTTGCGAAGGAACCGGAGCGCGCGGATGCGGTGATGGATGAAAAAAAGCGCGAAGCGGCGCTTTGGACGCGGCGCGGTTTCTTCGACGCTGTTGTGGGACCGTTCATCGCTTTCTTCCGCGCACATGGCTGGCTCGCGCTTGTGATGTTAGCGGCAATCAGCCTCTACCGGTTGCCGGACTTCATCATGGGTCCGATGGCGAATCCCTACTACCATGACATCGGTCTTTCGAAGCAAACGGTCGGAGCGGTGCGCGGCTCAATCGGACTCATCGCTACGTTTGCAGGCATCGCAGCGGGTGGATTCTGCTCGCTGAAGCTCGGCTACATGCGCGCGCTCGTCATCGGGGGCATTCTGCAGGCAGCCGCGACTGCCGCGTTTGCGACTCTCGCGTTCGCGGGCACGAGCATTCCTCTCTTCGCGCTCGTCATGGCAGGTGACAACTTCGGCCTGAGCTTTGCAGGCGTTGCGCTTGTCGCGTACATGTCGAGTCTCACCAATCTGGGATACACCGCCACGCAGTATGCGCTCTTGAGTTCAACCTATGCCTGGCTGGGAAAGATATTGAAGGGATTTTCCGGTGCTACGGTCGAAAGCTTGAGCACCACGCACGGCCTCACTCACGCCTACGGCATTTTCTTTATCGCTTGCGGACTGACCGGCGTGCCTGCGGTCCTTCTGTTCGCGGCATTAGGTTACTGGCATAGGCGGAAGCAACCGGCGCCAGCCGCTGCCTAGGAAAGTCTTCATGTGTCATCTTCTTCTGAAGAAATGGCCGAAAATTGCCGGAGAAATAATGAAAAGACGCAGCATCATTTTAGTGGTGATTGTGGTGTTTCTGAACGGAATGCAGATCGCGTGTCATCAGCCTTCTCATCCTGAGCCTTCTCAACACGCGGGACAAAGCAGGGTTGTTCTGCCCAATCCGGAATTGCTTCATTGCCGTTTCGGAGAGTGCGCGCAGATGTGGTCCACCGTCGGAGCAAAACCCGGTGCCATTACTCCATGGCGTGTGACCATTGAACGATTGGGGAATGACCCATGCCCCAACGGCATCATTGCGTTGTACGATAAGAATGTTTCGATGGAAGAATTGGTGGATGCCGTTACGGAACGGTATGGATCGGCGGTTCTACAATTCGATTCGCCCGGGGGAGTATGGAAAGATGCCAGCAAAACTTTGGTGATAAATTTGTCCCCCCTGGCTGATGAACCCAGCCCGGAAGCGCATCCTGTTCCAGATGCCATGCAAGGCGATCGCGTCACGTGGTTTTTTACCACTGATGCATTCCATGCCTTTGTAAATCGTAGTGTGCCGCGGAAAGAATTGAAGCAACTAATCTTCCTTTCCACGTTTGACAGCAGCTGTGGTGTTCGTTTGGACAAGCGCAAATGAATGGACGCAATTGATCAGTATCCGTCTGCTGAACACATCTACTGCTGGGGGAGATGGGGAGAGAAGGGAAGTTTCCATCTGGCTGAGGCTCTGAATAAACCCGAGCCAAACCGGCCATGTCATATGAATCTTAGAAAACGTCCCGACTGTCCTCGGTCTTCCGCCCCCGAACCACCTCCAACAGTGCCGTGCTAGAATTACACAACCAGTCCATCTAATTTATTTTGCGATTGCGAGGTAATGCGATGCCCCCCAAGCGCGCGCAAAAAGAAAGCGTTCCGCCAATTCTAACACCCGCACAAGCGATTCCTCGGCTCCAGCGCCAACGGGACAGGGCGGATGCGGTGGCCCTGGCGAGATTTGACGACCCTCAGGTCGATGTGTGGATAAATTCTACCGAAAATATTTTGAATCAGGCATTCGGGAAACCAGAAGGCGGGTGGCACGTGAACACGCGCGCCTTTATGCACGCTGATGGTTTGCCAGGATACGTGAACTCGTCAGACGCGTACATTCAAAAGAGTCACGAAGCGCAAACGGGGCGCAGGAAGGCCCTGCTCGGAGGTTTTGTGGAGCAGCTAGAAGACCTGGCTCCGCCAAGTGCAACCACGGCGCAGGACCAATACAAGTTCCACTCGGAAATTGAGCGTGTCAGCGGCGAACTCTATCGGTCTGGCCACTATAAATCGGCAGCACTTGAGGCCTACATCCGAGTCATTGAGCAGGTTAGGATTGTGTCGAAAATTCCTGAGGATGGCGACTCATTGATGAACAAAGCTTTTGCGTGTGACAAGCAAACGCCCGTCATCCAGTTCAACAATTTACTGACCGATTCCGGGAGGGATGAGCAAAGAGGATTTTTGTTTCTTTTCAAAGGACTCGTTGGCCTGCGAAACTCGAAGGCTCATAGCAACGCCTTGTTCGATGACCCGCTGAGAGGCCATGAATATCTCGCTATGGCCAGTGTGTTAATGCGGGTTCTCGAAATTGCAAAGGTGAACCCAATTACTTGACTTGTAGCCTATGCAACGTTAGTGACGTAGAATCCGAAAACTGGAAAACCGGGGACGGGAATTGAGGATAGACGGAAGGTTTCTGACATTTGTTTGACGAGGCTCGTTCTGCAAGTAACGATTCGAGGTTTTTCAGAGCAAGGTAACTTCCCGCTTGTCCTGCTTGCCGAAGTGACCTTGCGCCACATTTCGACGGCGGCTTTAAGTATGCTGTAGAGGCCGATAGCCTTTGCGAAGCTCCAGTAGCCTCGGACACAGACCCACGCCGCTTTGTACGGTTGCTGCGCCGCCAAGGCCGCACAGTATTCTATCTGCATATCTGCAATGATGGGATTTACAACCTGTTCCAACGTCTTTTTTGAAAAGACAAATTCGCAGATGGTTCTGAAGAACGACCCGGGAGGAGACAGTATGAGCGTGCCTCTGTGCGACCGCACAGTTTCTAGGAGTTGCAGGACCCCAGACAACATCAGACGGGCGTTAGTGAGGTGGGCCAAGGCTTCTGAGAGATTCTCTTCCTTCTCGCGTTCGGTGACACCACGGTCATTCGCATTTTTTCGGAAGTCAATGTCAATCAGCTCGTACCCAGGCGTGAGATGAACAGTGTTCGCTTTGTTCATGTCATCGTGGACGTGCACCGCTAAGTTTCTGATCGTCGCTTCGCACTTTCCGGAACTCGCTGCCCAGCGAGCTTTTTTCCAACGACCGTCGCTCCAACGTCCGTCGTCCCTCTTGGTCACAGCGCCACCTCCACTCCGGCGTTGCGCAAACGCCCCAACTCTCGCGCCATCTGCCACACTTGGAAAACCCTCTGACCGTAGCCGGTTACCCGATAAAGTCTGCGCGCAATGCCGCTGGTGGGGCGGTTGGGTTCTTCCGGTCGCGATTCCACATACCCCTTGTCCTCCATTCGGCTGAGGGTGACGTAGATCGTGCCTCGGCTGAGTTGCCCCTCGGATTCGCCTACCATCTGCAATCCGTACTTCTCCAACCCCGCTGTTCTAAGAAGGAGCTCCAATACGAGAGCCTCTTTCGCGGACAGCGTAGGGACGTTATCTTTAGTTTTTTTCATAGCCTTCATCAGCCTTACTCCGCAGACACTTAAGTCTTGTCAGACCGACACTGACAAACAGTAAGATCCTTTGCGTCATTTGTCAAGGTCGGATCAGGTCGGGATAAAGCGGCATTGTGGTAAGCCCAGGGGCTACTTGGTGAGGATGACGGGGGTGCCGCGGCCTAGATTCAAAGTGCGCGCCGCGCTCCCTTTGTTCACGCCAATTTCAATATATCCACTTGAGCCCACATAAGCGATAGCTTCGCCGTTGCTGCCGATTGCGTAAGTATCGACCAGCCGCGCCACCTGGTGGGTTCCCACTTGAAGATTGATCGCACCCCCGTTGAAAGCCGATTCCGGCAAGTCTTCCGAGCGGAAATTGGTGATCAGATTGCCGAAGGCGTCGGCGCGCAGGATCACGCCTTTCAGGGCGCCGTCCGATTCCTTTGGGCGAGGAATCGAAAACTTTTTATAGTCGCTGATTTCGTCTCCCATGCTGGGAGTTTGCCAGCCTTTGGAAAGCCAGGAAGCCACGGAAGCGAAAATGTCTCGCCCATGAAAGGTTTTGCTGACGGGATGGAGATAGTAATGTTCGACGTTGGCGTGGCGCACGACGAGAGTTTCGTGCTCACGTTCGTAGATGACGGAGAGCACGCCGTTGTCAGGGGCAATAAAATACTGATTCTGGGCGCTGACAAGAAGGGGGCGGCGCTCGGTGCCGACACCGGGATCGACAACGACAACGTGGATGGTTTTCGGAGGAAAGTAGGAATAGGCCGAGCCGATGGCGAGAGCGCCGTCGAGCAGGTCGAACGGCGTGACGTTGTGGGTGATATCCACGATGGTGACATCGGGATTGATCTTCAGGATTACGCCCTTCAGCGTTCCGGCTAGATGGTCGTTGGTGCCGTAATCGGTTGTGAGTGTGATGATCGCGTTGGCCAATGGATTCTCTCGCCTGGGAATGGTTTGCGCGTGGCGCGCGGGCGGAGAGTGGCGGCACTCCGCATCTTCTGACGCTAACGGAGGGGAACGCCGGCGTCAAGAATTCGCGCAGCGGCTGCTGTGCAATTGTTAATGCCCATTCGGCGGGAATTCACGCGCGCACTAGCCCACGCCTTGTTCTGGTGCGCAAGGATGCCAGTCCGGGTCAGGAAAATGAGCCCGGCAATACCATTGGCCGCAGCGCTCGCAATACTGCTGGGCGCTGTGGTCGCAGGGTTCATCCACGCGCGAGACTGCCTGACAGAGTTGTTCCTTGGGTTTTACAGCCGTTGCGTTCATGGCATCCTCCACGGCACGAGAGTCAATGCAGCAGGGAAGGGCACTCAGGGGGCGCGTTCCACCACGCCCGCCTTGTTCACGCCGCTGCAAGCAATATACACCCGCCCATCGGAAGTGGCGGCCATATTGCGCACTGTCCCCCCACGTCCTGCTTGGGTTGTTCGCGACCTAAGCGACTGGCGGACAAAAAGCTGATACATTGCAGTTTCTACCAGGAGGTTGAACCGCATGAGAGCTGACATTGTGGCTGGCGCAGCATTTCCCGATCATGAACTGACGGATCACACGGGCAAACGTCGCAAGCTTTCGGATCTACAGGGGCCAGATCCTATGATCGTTGTGCTTAGCCGGGGAGGATTCTGCCCAAAGGATCGCCGCCAGGCCGAGGGTCTGGTCCAACTTCACCACGAGATGGAAGTCGGTTACTGCCGCCTGGTCACCATCAGTACCGACAACATGCTTCTGACGAATGAGTACCGCACCGGCGTGGGCGCTCATTGGACATTTTTATCCGATCCGGGACGAAAGGTTCAGAAGGACCTCGACATCGCCGAATACACGGACCCCGAGCACAATCCGATGATCCCGCATGTCATCGTCCTCGAACCCGGCCTCGTTATATTCAAGATCTACAGCGGCTACTGGTTTTTTGGCCGGCCGACTATCGAAGAGCTTCGGCAAGACTTACGTGCAGTGTTGAAGAAATGCCGTCCGGACTGGGACATCACTAGGCCAGAGTTGAAAGCCGCTTGGGAACGTGGTGAACACACTCGCTTTTATCCCTATGGCAAGACCTACGGGCAGGTGTTTCGGGAGCAAGAGTAAACGGTGATGCCTCCGAAGTAGGGGCTATACCGGAGGAATTCGACGCCAAGAAGTGCGGGCGGGCTTTTCCAGCAGAGCATTGGAAAATATGGAAAACGGGCGCTCTGTACGAGCAGTCGCTTGGTTATGTATAATCAACAAGCTAGAGAGCAGAGCGGGCGTCGTACAATGGCAGTATAGAAGCTTCCCAAGCTTCGGACGTGGGTTCGATTCCCATCGCCCGCTCCATAAGTCCCGATGGCTCGATTGTCCTTACACCGCTAGCCTGCCCAAATCCGCCCTTCGCGGGGTTGATGCAGCAAGGACGCTTCGCGCGCAATGACATCGCCTCACGAGGGGGATGGCGAACTGCACCTCGCGTTCGCAATTCCATCCGCCGAATTGCCCAGATGCGAGTCGTGGCTCCAGCAGCGAGGGATCGCCGTGGAAGAGAAACGCCCTTGGGAATCGGGCGGCTGGAGCCTCTACTCTCGGGACCCCGACCGCCACTTGCTCGAACTCGCCACTCCGGGTACGTGGTCGGTGTACTGAAAATAGGGGCGTTGGGAATCCACACAGACGGCAGAGCGTGCCACCCATGGAAGTGCAAACCCTCTGGATGGAGCCCAAGGTGAGTGTCTACCACCGCGAAGCGTCTGCAAGGGCGCTTGACTTCGCAGAAATCCCTGCCTAAGCCTTGCAAGAAAATGTTCCTTCGCCGTTCTAATAATGGAGTACTGGCAGTCGTATGCCGGACTCGCTCGACTTTTTCGCGTAGGAATTATTTTATGGAACAACCTTCTTCACGCAGCGCGCCATCCTATCCACTCAATAGCACGCTCCGTCCCTGGGTCGCACAAATAAATCACTCGCTGGTGCATCTTGAAGATAAGGAGGCTACTTCTATGCCCGTCCGCATTTCACGACATTTCCCGCTGAAAAAAAGGCCCACGCCAGCGCCGTTTTGTGCTGTCTTCCTGGTCTTCCTGGCCCTGCTATCCCTTTCACCGTCCAGCGTGCTTGGTCAGACCGGTGCCCACTCGCCCGGCTGGGTCGTTCTGCCTGTCGAGGAATACCGCACCCTTCACGCTCGGGCCTATCCCATCGAACGCGACCCGGAGCCGCCTCCCGTGGACGCCACGCTCACTCGCGTTGACTATGAACTGCGTATCGATGGGGACCTCGCTTCCGGTCGCGCCAGCCTGACGGTCGATGTTTTAAAGGATGGCTGGGTGCGCGTTCCCGTGCCGGCGGGTTTGTTGGTTCGGGAGGCGCGGCTGGACGGCAAACTTGTTTCGCTGATTCCCGGCGCTGGCGGCAAAGCGAGCGGCCAGCTCTCGGCGCTGCTGTCCCATGCGGGCGGCGCGGTCTTGCTGCTTGATATCGCCATTCCCGTGGCGTCTGCTGCTGGTGAAGAAAGCATTGCTTTGCCGTCGACCGCTTCGGGCGTTACCCGCGCTTCTGTGCAGCTTCCTCGTCAGGGCGTGGATGTTCGCCTCGCTGGTGGCCTGCTCGCTGAGAAATCGGAATCCGCCGCGGAAAGCAAGTGGATCGCTTACGGGCGCGGAAACGAAGCGCTCACCTTCGCCTGGCGACGGAAGACCGAAGATCATCGCGCCACGCAACCTTTGCGTATGCGTGGGTCCCTGACGCAGCTTCTGGGGCTTGGCGAAGACTCGACTTCCATCAACGCCGAAGTGAACCTGGAAGTGACTCAGGGCGCGGCGCGCGTGGCAACCATTCAAATTCCCGAGCGCGTGACCATCAATCAAGTTCTCGGCGCCATGGTGGCCGATTGGGAAGTGAAGGGCAGCGAACTCTCCGTGACCTTTCTCGAACCGGTGGAGCAAAACGCGCGATTCGTCGTGACCGGAGAAACGCGCAGCCCTCGCGAAGGCGAAATTGATATTCCTCTTCTTCGCCTGCTCAACACGGAGCGCGAAACCGGCGGCGTCGCGGTGGAAGTTCTCGGCGCGGGGGAAATCAAGGACCTCAAAACCGAAGGCCTCGAAAGCGCGGATGCAACGGACTTGGGCGACATGGTTTCCAGCCGCCAGTCTCCATCGCTCGTGGCGTTCCGTTTTCGATCCGGCGATGGGAAATTGGCGCGCTCGCTCAGCTTGAATGTGGCGCGCTACACGCCGCAAGCTGTTTTGCTTGCCAATGTTTCTGAAGCACGCTACCAGGTGTTGATCAGCAGCGAAGGGAAAACGCTAGTTCAGGCGCGCTACGCGGTTCGAAACAACCAACGCAATTTCCTGAAAATCACTTTGCCGCCGGGCGCCACGCTTTGGAGCGCATCGCTGGCGGGCAAAACGGTGCGCCCGGGGCAGTCGCCGGACGGCAGCTTGCTCTTGCCGCTCGACAAGGCACGCGCCGGCGAAGAAGCGCCTGAGTTTGCGGTTGAGGTGGTCTATCTGAGCCGCGGCACTGCGTGGAATGACAAAGGCCAGTTCAAGTTGGCGCTGCCTGCTCTTGATCTGCCGGTCTCTCGCACCGGACTCCTTGTTTATCATCCACCGCTCTTTAAAGTGACGGCGGAGTCCGGCGCGTTTCGGATGGAAGCTTATGAAAATCCGATCTCGTCCGCGCTCAATCCACAGAGTTCGGTATTCGGAGTCGGCGCGGGTGTAGCTGGTGGTGCACGCGGGGGCGTCATCGCTTCGATGACCCCAGGAATAACGGGACTCCCACCTGCTCCTCCGGGAACGTCTTCTTCCGACCTGGATGCCAAGGACGAAGCCAAACGAAAACGTTCGCAGGCAGCAACGGAGGCCCTTCTCGATAAATTCAAG
>Ga0207141_10193_pt1 | contig 17548 bp, 16 predicted proteins | sample Alteio_BWMinHeat_5_FD_153553 | JGI IMG/M metagenome (GOLD analysis project Ga0207141, IMG submission 153553) | Enriched cells from forest soil in Barre Woods Harvard Forest LTER site, Petersham, Massachusetts, United States -... | ecosystem: Environmental > Terrestrial > Soil > Temperate forest >... | reverse complement strand
TGATGGTCGAATTAATCCTACACGTATTGAAGAAACCGTTGCTCAGTGCGAAAAAGATATAGAAGAGATCGTTCAAGAATATGGTAAAAATGCGGTTCTTGAATTTAATCTACAAGGAATTCACCCTGAGATTATTACACTTCTGGGAAAACTTCATTTTAGAACAAGTTATTCTCAAAATGTACTTGTTCATTCTAAAGAAGTTGGTATTTTCTGTCGTATGATTGCAGAAGAACTAGGACTTGATGGATCGCTTGCGTTAAGAGCTGGCTTACTTCATGATATTGGTAAGGCAGTAACTGCTGAAATTGAAGGTCCTCATGCATTAATCGGTGGTGATATAGCAAAACGATGCGGTGAAAATCCTATTGTTGTTAATGCTATTGCTGCACATCATGAAGAAGTTCCTTTCCAATCAATATATGCAATTATTGTTGTCGTAGCTGATACTATTTCTGCTTCTCGTCCTGGAGCTCGTCGAGAAACATTAACAGCATATATTAAGCGTCTTGAAAAACTTGAAGAAATTGCAAATTCGTTTGATGGCGTTAAAAAAGTGTACGCTGTACAAGCTGGGCGAGAAATACGCGTTATTGTAGAAGAAGATACGCTCAGTGATGAACAGGCGAATATTCTTGCACAAAATCTTGCACGTAGAATTGAACAGGAAATGAGTTTCCCTGGTCAAATAAAAGTAAACGTTATTCGTGAAAAACGTGCAATTGAATATGCAAGATAAGGTAGTGCTAAGTAATGAACACATTAAAAATCTTTCTCATTGGTGATGTTGTTGGCGCAGCGGGACGTGCAGTTTTTGCTAAGCATATTGATAAAATAAAACGTACTCATAACATAGATGCTGTTATCTTGAATGGTGAAAATAGCGCACATGGTAAAGGTATTACTATAAAAAATGTACGCTTTTTTAAAAATAATGGTGTTGATATAATCACTACGGGAAATCATATTTGGCGGCATAAAGAAATTTATGCCTACCTTAATGAAAATGCTGATCTATTAAGACCTGCTAATTTTCCTCCCGGAGCACCCGGTGTTGGCGTAACAACATTTATGGTTAATGGTCATCGCATCGCCGTTGTTAACCTTCAAGGCCGTGTATTTATGAGAGAGCTTATCGATTGTCCTTTTCAAACGGCTGATGCTATTTTAACGTACTTAAAAGATAAAACTAATATAATTTTTGTTGATTTTCATGCGGAAGCAACATCGGAGAAAATGGCATTATCATTTTTTCTTGATGGCAGAGTAAGTGGTGTTGTTGGCACGCATACGCATGTACAAACTGCCGATGAACGTATTTTACCAGGTGGAACTGCTCATATTACTGATTTAGGAATGACAGGATCATTCAATTCTATGCTTGGTATGAAGAAAGAACCAATTATTCATACATTCTTAACAACACTTCCTTCAAAATTTATTCCTGATGCTGCAAGTCCTGTTGTGCTTTGTGGTGCGGTTATAGAAGTTGATACGGAAACAGGAAAAGCGGTTAAAATTGAACGCATTATGGTTATAGATAATGATTTATCGGTTGGCCATGAAGATGATTAAAATAATTATTAAAAGTATTTTTACATTAATGATACGTAAAAGAGATTTTATGAAAAAAATATGTTTGTTAAGCTTATTCCTTTTTGTTATTCCAGTGATGGGAATGAAAAATGAAAAAGAATTATTTAGAGCATGTATATGGAATAGTGTATTATTAATGAAGCAATCCATTGAAAATGGAGCTAATTTGGAAGCAAGAGATGAGAATGGATGGACGCCATTAATGAACGTTTGTTCTGATGGATGCTTGAAATCAGCAAAATATCTTATTAAACAAGGAGCTTCATTAAATGCTGAAGATAATGATGGCGATACATGTTTTGATCATGCTTGCCTAGCATATGGTGATCATTTACCTTTAATCCAATACTTGGAAAAGTGTGGTGTTAATACAATAGTAATTAATCAAAAAATGGGAGGTAATGTATTGTATTATATGTATGATTATCCACACTATGATTATGATGCGTGTTTTAAGCAAAGAACTTATATGAATTACTTTTTAGATAAAGGTGCTGAACTTCATAGAAAAGGTAATCAACAACTTAAAACTCCTTATGAATGCTTCACATTAAAAGATAAACATAATTTGCGCGTTGGCTTAGGGATTGTAAAGAAATAACCACTACTTTTTTGGACTTATGGTATAGTTCCAATCACCATGAAATTGATCGCGAGTAAGATTTAAATTTTGTATTTCTTCATCTGATACAACTACCCCTTTTTCATAAATGTTTTCATCAAGTTCGCAGCAAACTTTAAGACCCGCATTAGTGCGAGTATTTCCAATAAGATTCACTATTGTTACAAGATCAAGTAATGGTTGTCCGCGCCAATTTTTACTGATAAATGAAAATAGCCTATGCTCAATTTTATTCCATTTACTTGTACCTGGTGGGAAATGAGATACAGAAATAGAAAGACCTGTATCATTTGCAAATTGTTGAAGTTCTCGTTTGAATAGACGCACTCTGTTACCATTACTACCTCCACAATCTGCAGTAATCATTAATTGCGTTGCTTCAGGATAACTAGATTTTCCAAGTCCATTCCACCAACGCTTTATGCTCTCAACTGCAAATTCAGCCGTATCGCTACTAATACCAACATTGACCCAGCCTTCATTTCTGACAATGTCATAAATACCATAAGGAACCGCTTTGCAAAGAGCTTCTGACATAAAATCATAAGCATTTACCTCGGTTGGAGTTGCTTTTGGTGAATATTCTTGTCCATTGTTTTTGAAATTACCAATTAACTCTTTTTTCTTGGTATCAATTGATATAACAGGTTGTCCTGCTCTAATAAATGCTTTTACTTTTTCATGAAGATGCTCAAATTGAGCATTGCGATCTGGATTTTTACTGCCTTCGTGTCTTTTCTTATTAGCTTGCAATGAATAGTCCAATTCCTTAAGGGTTTCTGCAACAAACACATGACTAACATTATAACCATTTTCTTTAAGATCAGCAGCAATCTTTCGTGTACTTTTTGAACACCAACGCAACGCAGATTCTGGATCGCCCCTAGTAGTCGAGTCAATGCGATTTAGAAGCTCCGTTCGAAGTTCTGGATATTGTAATTCTTTTTTTTTACGCCCTCCACCTTTTTTTCTAATTTTACCAACTAGGAAAGTGGAAGAACTCGATAATTCTTTAATTCCCCTAATTATTGTTGTCTTAGCAACTCCTGCAATTTCAGCAACTAACTTTATTCCTCCGTGACCTAAAGTTTTTGCTTCTACTGCTAACATGCGACGTTTTTGTTGCTCGTTCAAAACGGGCATCATAATACTAATGCGCTCTACTAAACCTTCTAAAGATCTCATTTACTACTCTTTTTATGATCATTACTAAGCCACCACAGATAGCCTAATAAAAATCAAAAAAAGTAGTAGTTATTTTTTTACAATCCCTTAGAACGTTATTTGCCAAAAAATAAAATTGTATTGATTAGTCTGGGGAATAAATACGACAACAATTCATTCTTAAGTATATTGCCTGATAAGGTTATTCAAGAAATACAAATTAATTATATCTTATCTTCTCCTCAATCAAAATTATGGAATCCGGTAAGTAGAAATGCAATTGAGCTGTACAATAAAAAGCATAAAAAAAATTGTGATGTAAGTAATAAACAAACTAATCTTTTACTGGTTATGTCTTGGCCTCAAGAAGAAAGAAACAAAATCAGCAAAGACTTAATGGCTTTGAGAATGTAATTTAACCAATTCTTTTGTTCTCGCCAAGTGAAAATCAATATATTGTCTAAAATTTTCAAAATCATCTTCTACTTCATAAGATTGCTGCGCACCATAACTGATTAGTAAATTAACAATACTTTGTAATATTGTCATTCGTGCTTCCTTATTTTCCGTGGCCGTATTTTTACGTATATATTTTTTTCCTTCGCGGCAACATTTATTTATAGCTGTTAGGCCTTGATTGTCTTTAGCATTAATATCAACCCCTTTTTTCATTAAAAAGTTTATAATTTTAATACAACCATTGGAGCTAGCGTATGGATTAGTGCATCCATTGTAGGCAACAAAATGCAGTAACTTTCCTTTATTAATATCAAATTCTTCAGCAGAGGCGAGATTGTTTTTAATAAGATATTTTACAAGATAATAATCACCGAATTCACCAGCATCAAAAATAAGAGTGTTAGATATCGCTGACTCAGAAGTTGCTTTAATAGTAGCAATAATAGCTGCTGTTACAAATGATTGTGCATATTTTTTATCTTTGTAAGTTAAAAACCAGGTAGGATTACAATTTATATTTGATCGATATTTTATAATAGGTATTGGTTTATGCATATATTGTACTTTTTGGAAAGTAGTATTTTCATAAGTCAAACTGGACTTACCCCCATGTATTTTTATTATAACATCAATTCGTTTTTTTCTTTTATCCTCGGGTTGATGATTCCAAATAAATTCAGCAACAGTTGGGTATGTTCTATAAAAATTATCTAAAGCGCGTGATGTTTTATGAAATTTTTTAAAAGGTCGCGCAATGATATTTTGGTCAGCTACTTCTTTGGAGTTAATCAAGGTCATAGGGCTATAATGTTGATTCATTATTGTGGACGTTGCCCCTAAGTTTTTGATAGATTTCAAGTCTAAAAAAGAAATTATGGTAGGTTTCATAATTTCTGGGGGCATAGTTTCTAAAAGAGAAAGTTGTTTTTCGGAGCATGCTATAAAACCGCTGTATAAGAGAGTTGGTAATAATAAGAATCTTAATAATGGCATATGGTTGACTCCTTTCATGGTTATTAATGAGCACCACTATCATAGATGACATTAATTTTATGTAAAGAAGTATTATTTAAAATAACTATTTTTATACATGCACGCCTTTATTAAAGTCTTCCATATTTTTTGCTACACCAACATCAACTCCAAGCCCTGAACCTTGCTTTTGTTTTAATAAAGCATTTGAAAAATCAGTTTTTCTTTTACTTATTATCTCTTTAGGATCTACTTGAACAATAGTAGCAAGCCTCAACAATTCTTGTGTCTTACTAAGCGCATCCTGCGTCCAGCTATTATTTTGTTCAACAGTAGCATCGGTACTTGTTTCAATAGTTTTCAATAGTTGCTTCCATTCTCCATCTAATTTTCTCATATTTTCTTGAGCCTCAAAACGCTGCTGATTTGCTTTTTCCATATTTTCTAACACTTCTCTTTCTTGCCGTAAAACCTCATTTTGTCGATCAAGACGCTCTTGCTGTTCTCTTTCAAGCGCCTTTCTTTTTTCTTCTTTTATTTTTTGTTCTTTCACTCGTTGAGCATTTATATAATCATTACGTTCTTTTTTAATCTTTTCTTTTTCGCTCTCCAAAAATGTGCGAGTATTTTTCTCAAATTCCTCTAATTTACCACCTAACATTTTAGATTTAAGCGTTTCATGCATAATAGCAATAACATCATCTATTTCCATTACCCCATAGCGAATAAGCAAAGATAATGGTTTTTTAATTTTGGTTATCCATTTTTCATTGGGCTCTTGTGCAGTGCTATCCCAAAATTCTTTTGTATTAAAAGCAAGTATTAAATCCTGGCATTTATAATAGGCTGTTTTTATAAGCTCTTTTGAATCTGTTGAAAGAACCTCATTTGTTATAGGATCAAAAAGACTGTTAATCATGGTAATCAAAGAAGATTCTTGTTGTTTTTTAAATTCCTGCATATTTTTCATTGTTGAATCTGTACCGGTCCACCATTCTCCCAGAACAGCTCCAGCTATTGATGATAATATTCCTTTTTCTGCAGCAGCTTTTTCAGCTATCACTTTTTGAACAGCTGCATGTTGAATATTTTTTGCTAATAAAGCCTGTTGATGTTCTTGTAATATTCGTTGCCTTTCCCGTTCGGCAGCGTTTTTTATATTTTCCGTATCTTGCGAGAGCATATCGCTAAAACTAGCACCATAATTTACCGGAGCATTTGGTAATAGATTATTTTTATCAAGTGGAGCTGAAGCACCTGCTTTATCAGATTCATTTTTTTGTTGTGTTGGTTTTTGACCTTTTTGCTCAAGTGCTGGTTTGTTTTGATTTATTGGTTGTGATGATTGTTCAATAATTGGCTGTTGATTGTTGCGCATATCTGATTCAATCATAGTATTTTGATTCATTTTTTTTACTTGGGTTTGCGGAAAACATGCGCTTTTGAATTGCTCCATAGACGAAAGAATATCAATCTTGTAGAGCTTTTTATCGGAAGATATATATCGACTCTCTAGCGACTCTTTAAATTCTGAACTCAATATTTCAAACTCATTATTTTGCAAATCGGAATCTTTTGAATTAATTATTTTTTGAGCCATTTCAATAGTTTCATTAAGTATTGATGTTGCTTCTTCCTGAGTTATTCCTTCAGTTTTAAGATTTTCTAGGCTTTCTTGCCATTGTCTTTGTTGTTTATTTTTTTTAGTATTGGATTTTTCTATTTCAGAATCAGACTGCTGTGAAATTTCTTGTGACGGTTGATTGTTGTTTATTTGTTCATCGGCAACAGGTTCAGATTCTGTTTTGATAGTTGATGGTTGAGTTTCTTGAGCCGTAACGTTTTTATCAAGAGTATCTGGTAAGGCAGGTGTAGGTGCATTTTTTGTTGATAGTTCTTTTACTAAATCTTCAATTTTTTTATCAAATTCACTAATAAGCCGTGCAATTCCTTCTATGTTAGTACCATTTTCAACCGTAACAAATTTTTGATTTATAGTTTTAAGAAATGATGCTTTTAATTCTTCAGCTTGCGCAATTGAATGCGTAAGCACTTCTTTTGCTATATCAAAAGTTTTTGTTATCCATTCATTTGTTGGTGCATTGGTACTTGCATCCCAAAAAGCCCCCTTAGCTAAAAAAGAAGTTAAGTGATCATTCCATTGTTTAAGTGCAGGATTTTCTTCTGTCGCATTTGGTTGAGCGGCCAAGTCTGGTGCTGGTGTAGCAGAAGGGGATGTCGAAGCTGTTGGCAATGATTGTTCAGCATTATTATTAATATTATTACTTGGTTGTAATGCAACAGTCTGACTTGCTTCATCGATAATTGGTATATTTTTATCAGTAGCATCATTATTATTTTGAGTTTGCACAGAGTTTGCGGTATCAGCTGAAACCATAGTAGACAAAGGAACTACGGAATCGTTTGCTGTTAATGGCTGCACTGTTTCGCAAGAAATATTGTAACACACAAGCAATAAGCAACAATATATAAATATAACATTTTTAAAAAGATTCATATGATCCTCTTTTTTCATTGTGATCATTGATACTATGAATAATCATGTTTTATGATCACACAATTAGCTGCAATAAAGCAAGAGGCATTATAATAGGTTTATTATTGGATGTATGGTAAAATTAAAATCAATTAAACATTTAAAACAAATCGCGAGAAACACATGATATTTGTTATAGTTTTGTATTTTTTATTTGCAAGTACCTTCACCTTAGGAAAAGCAGCTTTATCATATGTTTCGCCGCTTCTTTTCATAGGTATGCGTATGACCCTTGCCGGAAGCATGCTGCTTGGCTATTCTTGGATAAAAAATAAAAAAACTTTTTTTATTAAGTATAGTGATTATTCTCTATTTTTTTGTATTATTATTTTCCATATTTTTTGTTCCTATACGCTTGAATACTGGGCGCTTGCTCATGTAACTTCCGCAAAAGCATGTTTATTGTATAATTTATCGCCATTTATTACCGCATTATTTTCATATTTTTTATTTCAAGAGCGCCTTAGCATGAAGCAAATCGCCGGTTTAGGTGTTGGATTTTTAGGATTTTTACCTATTTTGATGGCACAAGCACCAACAGAACAATTAACAAAAAATATAGGATTTCTATCCTTATACGAAATAGCATTGATTTTATCAGTAGCTTCAAGTGCTTATGGCTGGATGATTATGAAAAAATTAATTAATAAAGGGTATTCTTTTATTTTAATTAACGGAATAGGCATGACCGGTGGCGGATTATTAGCTTTTTTTACTTCTTTAATAATAGAAGGAAAGCCAGCTATAAAAACAGCAGTTATAACAATGCCACTTATTGCTAATACCTTTGGTATTTACGCAGAAAGCGTATTAATGCTGTTATTGTATGGTTTATCACTTATTTTTATCGCTAATATTATTTGCTATAATCTTTATGGACATCTTCTCAGTCGCTATTCAGCAACATTTTTATCTTTTGCAGGATTTATGACACCATTATTTGCGGCATTACTTGGTTGGCTATTTTTAGGTGAGAAAGTTACCTGGCACTTCTTTGCAACGATATTACTGGTATTATATGGTCTTTACTTATTTCATGAGAAAAAAGAGATTACTTTTGAAGAAAAGGGTCTTTAAAAAGAAAAATAGACTCAATTTTACAAAAGAGTCTATTTTTTAACTAATTAAAAAAAAGCTTAGTATGATTTAAGCTTTTTTAGCTACTGTTCTACGTGAAGATGTTTTTTTAGCTACACGCTTACGTGATGTTGCTTTTTTTGCAGTAGACTTGCGCGAACTAGCTTTTTTCGCTGTAGATTTACGCGAGCTTGCTTTTTTAGCAACTCTTTTTTTACTTGTAGCTTTTTTAGCAACCGTTTTGCGTGAAGATGCTTTTTTAGCAACTTTACGTTTTGGAGCAGCTTTTTTTGCTACTGATTTACGCGCTGTAGCTTTTTTTGCAGTAGATTTACGAGCACTTGCTCTTTTTACTGTTTTTTTCGCAGGAGTAGCAACAACACCTTCTACAAAATGCTGTATTTTCTCTAGAAGAGGCATTTTTGCAGCAGACTTACGAGCTGTAGTTCTTTTTGCTGCAGGTTTACGTGCTGATGTAGCTTTTTTTGCAGTAGTAGCTTTTCTCTTAGCTACCTTACGTTTTGGGGCAGCTTTTTTAGCAACCGCTTTTGTTTTTTTGATAGCCATTTCGGCTCCTTTTTTTTGGTTTTTGTAACCACAGTTTTTAACTTCAATTACAATTGTACAAAAAAATATTTTACAAAAGCAACAAAATAAATATCTATTATGAAAAAATAAAATTTCACTGTACAAATTTTCTATTTTTTTATAAAGATTTGTACCAAAAAAAGACAGCCGTCTCTATTATTTTATAAGAAAAATTTTTTAAAATATTGGCCGACAAAAAGAAAAATTATTTTCTCCACGAGCAGCAATAGATGGATCATGCGGCAAATTATATTTCTTGAAAAATGCATGAACTACTTCTTGATATTTGTGGCCATCTGGACCGCATAAAATTTTATCATGCTGACCATAATCAAGAATCAGAATGTATGCATGTTCATGTCCTGAATTAATTAATTTTTTATATAGATTAATTGAACTTTGATAAGGAACTCGCGTGTCTTGTTTTGAGCAAATTATTAAAATTGGCATATTTTTTTGTATTTTATCTATCATGATGGATGGACTATCAACATTTCGTCTATATTTTCTAAAAATAGACTCCATAGCACTTTGGCCGTATGAAAGGGGAAGCCATTCTAAATGGAGCGATTTCATGGCATTTTCTATGACATCATCCATCGAATCATAAGGGGACTCCATGATCATTGCCTTAACATGGTCTAATGCATACTTTCCAGCAAGAATAGCAATATTTGATGCTCCGCGTGAAACGCCATGTAAAATGATTTTGCATTCTTCATTTCTATCAGCACACCATTTTACTGCCTTTTGATATGCAGCATAAAGAGCATTAATTTCATTTTTTTGGCCAAAGCCTGTTTGCCAAAAATTTACGCGCCAGAACCTATCGGTAGCGTCAGGGTAGTTAAATGATGCATATGAGCAAGGAAATAGGAATTTATCGTTATAATGAGTTTCGCCGTCTTTTTTGTATGTTTTGACATAGTTAAACACATGGCGGTAGGTATTTGCAAGCCCATGAGAAGAAAGTACTATCGTTCTAGCGCATAGTGCGCTATTGAATGCTACAATACAAAGAATAAAAAAGCGTGCTATGCATGTAATATAATTCATAAACATTCCGCCCCATTCATTTGAGAATAAATCGCTATTTTTTGTAATTAATATAACTTATAGTATTATTTTATCATATAAAATACCATTAACAAAACGCTAGGTGATATGACGTTATGAAAAAGCTTCCTGATATAAAAAATGACTTTTCTGGTTGGTACAATGAAGTAATTTATGATGCTGAATTAGTCGATCAATCGCCCGTGCGCGGTTGTATGGTTATTAGACCATATGGTTATGCAATTTGGGAACAAATCCAGTCTACGCTCGATGCGCGCATTAAAGCTACTGGTCACGCTAATGCATCATTTCCTTTACTCATTCCAGAATCTTTTTTAAAAAAAGAGGCGCAGCATGTTGAAGGCTTTGCTCCGGAATTGGCCATTGTAACACATGCAGGAGGAAAGGAGCTCGAAGAGCCTTTAGTTATTAGGCCAACGAGTGAAACTATCATTCATCATATGTTCGCGCGTTGGATACAATCATGGCGTGATTTGCCATTAAAAATTAATCAATGGGCTAATGTTATTCGTTGGGAAATGAGAACAAGGCCATTTTTGCGTACAACCGAATTTTTTTGGCAAGAAGGACACACTGCTCACGAAACTCACGAAGAAGCAGACCAAGAAGTTAAAATGATGCTTCAGGAGTACGTAAATCTTGCTCAAGACTATTTAGCAGTTCCTGTTTTTACGGGACTTAAAACAGAACATGAAAAATTCCCTGGTGCAGAAAAAACCATGACGTTTGAAGCTTTCATGCCTGACGGAAAAGCATTACAAATGGGAACATCGCATTTGCTTTCACAATCATTTGCTCATGCATTTGATATGAAATTTCAAAATCGTGCGGAACAACAAGCATATCCTTATTTGACAAGTTGGGGAGCCACAACACGACTTATTGGTGCTCTTATTATGACGCATGGTGATCAAAAAGGATTAATTTTACCACCAAAAATAGCTCCTATACAAGTTGTTATTATTCCTATATTTAAAGCTGGTTTTGATAGTGAACAAATTCTTGCAGTAGCAATTGATGTGAAAAATAAGTTAACTAACAACAATATTCGTGTGTTTATTGATGATGAAGAGGGCAAAACTCCCGGTGCAAAATTCTTTAAATGGGAATTAAAAGGGGTGCCTGTTCGTATTGAAATTGGACCAAAAGATATTGAGCAACAACAGGTAGTAGTTGCTGATCGTGTAGGACTTGGTAAACAATTTGTTCAATTGTCAGCAATAGAAAATACCATTAAAACATTATTAGAAACAGTACAAACTACCCTGTTTGAAAAAGCACTCGCGCGCCGTCAAGCAATGCATTGCTCAACTAATTTTTTAAGTGATTTCGGTCCTTTATTAGAAACGCATGATAGTTTTTATCAAACGAGTTGGTGTAGAGGCGCTTCTTGTGAAACAGAATTGAAAAATTATAAAGCTTCCATTAGATGTATTATTGGAAATGCTACTTTCGCGCAATGCTTTCATTGCAAAGAAACAAGTAGCTGCGATGTTTTAGTTGCGCGCTCTTATTAAACGTTCAAAAAAAGGAGAGTTATGAATGTTATTCATATGCAAACAAAGTTTGAATCTTATCTGCTCACTGAACAACGAGTTAGTATAAATACTTTTAGTTCTTATAAGCGAGATTTGGCTCAATTTGTTGATTTTTTACATCAAGAAAACTTTGATATTAAGACAATAACCACTGAAGAGTTAAAAAAATTTATTCATTATCTCTATGGTCTTAAATTAAATTCTCGTAGCATCGCCCGTAAAATATCCACATTAAAAGCATTTTTTATATATATTAATCGAGTTTTTAATATAGAAAATAGTGCTAAAGAACTGATTTTTCCAAAGATTCAAAAAAAATTACCAACCTATTTAACTAAAGAAGAAGTTCAAAACATTATAACAGTGGCTGAGCAAGATATATCACTTTTGGGCGCGCGAAATAAAATAATGCTTTATCTTTTATATGTTTCAGGAATACGAGTTAGTGAACTTGTTAATTTAACCTTGCCTCATTTTAATTTTGATACAGGATTTCTTTCTATAATGGGAAAGGGCGGAAAACAGAGGATGATTCCTATTCCCTTAACAATAACTAAGCTTTTAAAAGATTATTTTATTTCATTACAAAATAATAAAATTGTTGAAAATGAGCCTTTATATTTATTTCCTATTCTTTATGGAAAAAAAATTAAACCTATTTCACGTCAATCATGCTGGATTATCTTAAAAAAATTATGTTCAGACGCAGGAATACAAAGATCAATATCGCCCCATCAGCTTCGCCATTCCTTTGCAACACATATGTTAGAAAAGGGTGCTGATTTACGATCATTACAAGTATTACTTGGTCATGAGAATATTTCTACTGTTCAAATTTATACTCATGTTGAAACATCACAGTTAAGAAAAATATATGACAAAAAACATCCACGATCTTAAAAATACCTAACTACAAACCTTTTTATTTTTTTAATCACGGAGTATACTACCTATATTGCTTATTTTGATAAGGATTTTACATGAAAAACAAATTTGTTGTAGAACAAAAACCATTGCTTTCAATTCTTTCTTCTATGCAACCTATTTGCACTAAACGAACAACACTAGAAACTACAACAACCATCTTATTTCAAATTAGTCATAAAGAACTCGTATTAAAAAGTACCGATTTGGAAATTAGTTTACAAGCAAGCTATATTTTACAAGAAAATGATATTGCTGAGCCGCGCATGTTTCTCGTATCAGGGCGTCGTTTATTTGATCTTATTAAGGAATTGGAAGGCAACATTACTTTTATAGTTGATAGTAATTCTTTAATTGTTAAATCTGGTTCAGTAAATGTTGCGCTTAATATTCAAGATGCTCAAAATTTTCCTCCTTTTCCTGAAAGAATAGAAAATTTAATGCAACTAAACGCACCATTTTTTTTAGAACTACTCAATAAAGTATCATTTTTAATCCCACAAAATAATGCCAATAACTCTTTAAATGGTTTACTTCTTGAAATTTCCAATGATGAATTAAAAATGACTACAAGTGATGGGCATTGCCTTGCTCAAGTAAAAACATCAGCATATTCTTTAGAAGAGCCATGTAAGTGGCTTTTGCCGCGACGTGCTATTTTTGAAGTAAAAAAAATATTAGAAATCAGTAATGATTCTTCAATCTTTCTTGGCCTCTGTGGAAATCAATTGGTGTTTTCTGGTGAATCGTTTAATTTTTTTACCAAATTATTAGTTGACTCATTTCCGGCATATGCAGCTGCGCTTAATAAAGAAGGCTTTGTTCCCGCTCGTTTAGAACGATCTTCTTTTATAAAAACATTACGTCGTTCTGCATGTCTTCTATCAGGACAATTTATCGCTACAAATTTTGCGTTTAGTACTGATCGGTTAAAAGTGTCTTTGCATAATAAGGAAGTTGGAACACTTGAAGAAGAATTACCGGTGATTGATTTTACTGGTGATGAATCTGAAATTCGTTTTTATGCACCTTATCTATTGAGTGGCTTACAAGTATTTCCCGGAGAATACATACAATTCTATTTACAAGGCAAAGCAAGGCCTATAATTTTTGACGCTCAGGGAACAAATGAAAAAAATGAATACAATATGTTTTATTTAGTAATGCCTGTAGCGCAAACGCATGACTGATGCCATTAAATCTCTTCAATTAGCAACCATTACTCTTAAAGATTTTCGTTGCTTTGATCACATAACTATAGATTTAAATAATGCCATAGTATTCATTTATGGTCTTAATGGTACTGGTAAAACATCAATCTTAGAGGCTCTTTATTACGCATGCTACTTACGTTCGTTCAGAACACATAATAGTAAGGAGCTTATTGCTTTATCAAAAAGTTCCTTTTTTATTCAACTTACTGCTCACGATATTTATAATAAAGAATTATTAGATCATACCATATCAATCGGATTTTCAAGTAATAAAAAATTAGTAAAAATAAATAATAAACCTACAGTTTCATATAAAGATCTTTTATCATATTATCGTGTTGTTAGTTTAACCGAAGATGATCTTATGCTCATTAAAGGTGCTCCAGAAGAACGGCGTCTCTTTATTGATCAAGCACTTTTATTAAATAACCATAATTTTATTGTTACCATAAAAGAATTTCGCACAATATTAGAAAATCGTAACGCTTTGTTACAACATGAAAGAATTGATCAAGAAGCATATTTTATATGGACACAAAAATTATGGGAATGTACGCGCGTTATACGAGCAATGAGAATTGACATGCTTAAATCCTTGGAGCATGAAATTAATACGATGCTTGTACAATGCTTTAGTGATGATATATCACTTTCTTTTTCGTATCAATCTAAAAAAAATAGCGATTTACCTTTTGATTCGTTTTGGTCTAAAAATAATCAACTCCTTAAAGAAGAAGTCATCTTTAAACGATCCTTGTTTGGAATTCATTTAGATGATTTTTCTATCACTTTAGAAGGCAAAAAGACCCGCTCTTATGCCTCACGAGGACAACAAAAAATGGTTGTTTTACTTATTAAAGCAGCCCAAATTAAGCAATTAACAAAAGAAAAAGGTCCAGTGATCTTTCTATTAGATGACTTTATGACTGATTTTGACGCCAAAAAAAGTGTTTCATTATTGACTATACTTTTAACCCTTAATTGTCAGCTTATTTTTACCTCTCCTCATAGCAATAGTCCCTTGGAATGGGCGTTTAAAGAAAAAAATCTTAATTATAAAACAATCAATATGCAGTAGTTTTGTCATCAATTACTATAAATAATTGCTCCTAATTGATAATTATCGCCACTTTTTTCAGCCCTATAAGCAAAAAATAAATAAAAAGCTTTGACATTATTAGAATTATGGGTATCATTATTAATAGTAATAATAAACATTACTATTTAACTTAGGCTTCATTACTACTCTCCTTTTTTCCACTGCACTGATCTTAACTGATCAGTGCAGTGGTTTTTTTATACCCTTTTTTTATATTGTCCTTTTTTTCCTTTTTTGTTAATTTTGCTTCAAATCAAATCATTACAAAAAAAAGGACAATGTATGCATAAAACTATTAAACGAACGCTATTTTTTTACTTATTTTTTATCCCCACTGTATGCGCAAAACCAAATATTGAAAAAGACATGTATCAATTTCCCGTAGCCGTGGTCATTATGGTAAAAGATGAAGTTGATGTTATTATTCCAACATTGCAGCCATTAATCGATGGTGGTATAGATGCTATTCTGGTATATGATACTGGCTCAACAGATGGCACTCAAGATATTATAAACAATTATTTTCAAAAAAATGATCTTATTCATGGGCATATTATAGAAGAGCCATTTGTTGATTTTGCTACTTCTCGTAATCGATCGCTTGATTATGCTGAAGAATTATTCCCCAATATTACCTTTTTCTTAATGCTTGATGCAGAGTGGTACACGCATAACGCCGGTGAAATACTTGAATTTTGCGAACAATATCAAAATTATGTTCAACCAGGTACTGATGGTGGTTGTTACGCAATAAGATTAATAACAGCTTCAGATAATATTGATAACTACGCTACGCGACTTATGCGGAGAGAAAAAAAAGCTCGCTATTGCGGCGTTGTTCATGAATCAATTAAACAAATAGTGAGTGGTCGCCTTCCTCAATCTGTTTATTTTGAATATTGTCCAAAAGAAACTGGTCAATTAAAATCTCAACAACGTTTCTTGCGTGATTATCAGCTATTAAAAAAAGAATTAGAAAAAAATCCTTATGATGAAAGAACGCTTTTTTATCTTGGTCAAACATGCCAATTTTTAAATTTATGGGATGAAGCAATTTTATATTATTATCAACGGGCTCAATTGGGATTTATATCTGAAGAACGATATTTAGCATTATACAGAATAGGTTGCGCCATAGAGTATATTATTTTTAATGAAAAAAATAATAAAAATAATTACACGTGGGAAAATGCATTATTCTATTATTTAAAAGCGCATACAATGTTACCTCATCGGGCAGAACCACTCGTAAGAATTGCTGCTTATTATATTTATACAAAACAGTATCCCGTGGCATATCTTTTTGCACAGCGAGCTGCACAATTACCATATCCCTTGAGTGATGTCTTATTTGTAGAAAAGAGTATATATGATTACACGCGTTATGATTATTTGGGGCAATGTGCATTGTATGTTGGAGAGTATGAATTAGGAAAAAATGCGGTACTTAAAGCATTGGAAATTAATTCTGACCAACAGCACCTACACCACAATTTATCAGTTTATAATCAATATTTAGCTGTAATTTAGGCTATAAAGATAGAAGGCCATACACAAATATATTGCGCATGGCCTTTTTTTATGAAATGCTGATCAATTCTACATCAAAAATTAGATTTGCATTTGCAGGAATTACATTACCTGCCCCGCGCGCGCCGTATCCCATGCTAGCGGGAATATATAAACGGCGTTTTTCACCAATTTTCATATTCGCAACGCCTTCATCCCATCCTTGAATAACATGACCTATTCCAAGAACGAAACTAAATGGTTGACCACGATCGATACTACTATCAAATTTTTTACCTATTTCACCACCATTGTTAAGCCAACCGGTATAATGAACAGTAACAGTTTTTCCTTTATTTGGAGATTCTCCTAAACCTTCTTGCAATATTTCATATTCCAAGCCAGAACTATTTTTAATGCGCGTCATCGTTGTTGTTTCCTTATTATTTTCTGCTTTATAGCAACTTGGTAGCAGTAAAGCCGTTGTTAATACACCTATCGTCAATAATTTTTTTCATGCATATCCTTTTTTTAAAATTTTGTTTATTGCATTATATCATTATTATTATTTTTTCAGCAATTTTAAGATTTGCTTTATCATAAATTATATGTTACAAATTTTGTGTTATAAATATACAAAAATTTTAAAAAAGGGTACTTATTATGAAAAATTACAAAAACATTGCTCTCGCAGCTTTATGTTTGGCATTACCAACATTATCATTAGCACAAGATAATGATATTAATGATGCTGATGTAGAAATATACTTATCAGCAACGGAATTGGATGAAATGTTCAATAACCCAGATCGTTCATATGTTTGCCTTAATAATCAAATAAGTGAATTAGAAAATGTTATTAATGCAATTGATCAAGTTGATGCAAAAGAAAATTCTCCATTAAAAGCATATAAAAGTCATATTGAATTAGGCTATTCCATCGGCAGGGAAGATGCAATTCTTCAGGTGCTTGATTATGCTAAAGAAGCGCTTAATGCAAATCGTTCATTACTCACGACAGAAGAAGTGCAAACATTAGAAGATAAATTAACTACTGTTGTTAATCAAATTGAACAGGGTGCTATTAATCTTAATGCAGAAAAATTAGCATTCCTAAAAGATGAATTTTATAAATCTCAAGAATTAGAAAAT
>Ga0207141_10188_pt1 | contig 18078 bp, 16 predicted proteins | sample Alteio_BWMinHeat_5_FD_153553 | JGI IMG/M metagenome (GOLD analysis project Ga0207141, IMG submission 153553) | Enriched cells from forest soil in Barre Woods Harvard Forest LTER site, Petersham, Massachusetts, United States -... | ecosystem: Environmental > Terrestrial > Soil > Temperate forest >... | reverse complement strand
CGTAAGTTTGGCTGAAAAGTCCCTGTGTCTTGAGCCGGGCGGAGGTGTAATTGCGCGTTGAGCCGTCACTGCATGCATAAGCGGGCTGATGGATCGCGGTGATCACCAAGTTGCCGCCCTTCAGATGGGCGTTCTGGGCCAGATTGGTATAGCACTCAAGCTCTTTGTTACCCCAGCCTTTGCCGCCGGTGTCGTAGGTCCACTTGGAAGAATCCGGGGCGGAACCATCGGCGCCGTTGAATTCGTCGGACCAAACAAGTGCGTAGCCGTGGATCGATGCAGGTGTGACGCGCCACCGCTCGACCGCACATCCGCAATTGAGCAGGCACACGAGAAACGGCGTTAGGAAGAAAACGAGGGATCGTTGCGAAGCGAGTTGCGGCATGGATGACCGCCAGAGGACAAAATCTGTTCTATTACGCGAGATTTAGCGCCCGCTTGAAGGAACCTTTCTCACTGTCGATTTTCTTTTGGAGCTGAAGGATGGCGTAGAGAAGTGCTTCAGGGCGCGGCGGGCAGCCTGGGACGTAGACGTCGATGGGAATGACCTGATTGCAGCCCTGGACGATGGCGTAATTGTTGAAGACGCCACCGGAAGTGGCGCAAGCGCCCATGGAGATGACCCACTTGGGTTCGGGCATTTGGTCGTAAAGCTGGCGGATGACGGGAGCCATTTTCTGCGAGAGGCGTCCGGCAACAATCATCAGATCGGCCTGGCGAGGCGAGGGGCGAAAAACTTCCGAGCCGAACCGCGCAACGTCGAAGCGCGCGGCAGACATGGACATCATCTCGATGGCGCAGCAGGCCAGGCCGAAACTAAGCGGCCAAATGGAGCTCTTGCGCGCCCAGTTTACGGCCTTGTCGAGCGTCGTGAAGATGATGCCTTCGTCTTCCAGGAGACTGCCGAAATCGTCAGGCTTAGTGAGGGTAGCGTGTTTGCCGAGTGATGTGCTCATGGTGTGCCGCGTAGACTATTTTCGCATAGGAGAGGGTTGGATACAAATTGGGAATTGTCGGCGAGCTGGAGGAGGTTAAAAGTTGACAGTTCAAAGTTGAGAGTAAGAGAGAAAAAGGATTTAACGCAGAGGATACAGAGAAGAGTAAATCATGTCGCGGGACTTGGGGTACTTAGCTCGTAGTCGGCGGGGGATACGGAGCGGGTGCGGCGGAGGTAGGAGACGACGGAGCCGGGCCAGAGGGTGGTGATTTCGCCGGTGGATTGGTCTTGATACCAACTTTGGCAGCCGCCGGATTGCCAGACGGTTTTGGCCATGCGGCGGTAGATTTCTTCCACGAACGATTGCTGGACTTCCGGGAGGACTTCGAGGACGGGCTGTTTCTTGCGTTGCATCAGCTTCAAACAATTCATCGCGTAGCGAACCTGGGCTTCAATCATGAGCACCACGGAATTGTGGCCCAGTCCAGTGTTGGGACCAAGAAGCATGAAAAAATTGGGGAAACCGCTGACGGTGACGCCGAGATAGGCAGACATGCGTTTCCCCCACGCATGGTGAATTTCCATGCCGCCCTTCCCCACCACGCGGCAGCCGATCAGCGGCTCGGTGGCGCGAAAACCTGTGCCATAAATCAGGACATCGATAGGGCGCTCGACGCCGTCACGCGTGACGATGCTGTGCGGGCACACCTCGGAGATTCCTTCGGTGACCAGCTCGACGTTCGAACGATTGAGTGTTGGATAGTAGTCGTCGGAAACGAGGACGCGTTTGCAGCCCAGCTGATAGTTGGGCGTGAGCGCCGCGCGAATCTTGGGATCTTCAATGTTCCGGGCGAGATGGCGGCGAGCAATGGCCTCGACCATCTTGCGAAAAGTCTGATTGCCGAGAAAGCCGAAGACGCGGAATTCCTGACGCCAGAAGAGGAATTGGCGCAGGGCCCGGCGGGTGGCGGGGATGGTACGGAAGCGGCGCCGCCATTTTTCACTGATGGCAAAATCGAGGCGAGGGACGATCCACGGGGGCGTGCGCTGAAAAAGAGAAAGCTTGCCAACGCGCGGCGCAATTTGCGGGACGAATTGGATAGCGCTTGCGCCGGTGCCGATAACGGCGACGTTTTTGCCATCCAGGTCAACGCTGTGATCCCAGGTGGCGGAATGAAACGCGGGACCTTTGAAATTGTCGAGGCCCTTGAGTTTTGGATAACGCGGCACGTGCAGGGCGCCCATGCCGGAGACAAGCACGCGAGCGCGAATGCGCATTCCGTCACCCGCCGTTGCGTTCCAGACTCCTTCGGATTCATCCCAAAGCGCTTCTTGAAAGCAAGTCTTAAGACGCAGATAAGGAGCAAGGCCATAGCGCTCGACACAGCGCTTCAGGTAATCATGGATTTCCCGCTGGCCAGGATACATACGGGTCCATTCGGTGGAGGGAGCGAAGGAAAAAGAATAGAGATGAGAAGGAATATCGCAGGCGCAGCCAGGGTAACGATTGTCCCACCAGGTGCCGCCGATGTCCGCGCTCTTTTCGACGATGAGAAACGATTTCATTCCGGCTTCGAGGAGCTTGATGCCCATGCAGAGGCCGGAAAAGCCGGCGCCGACAATGATGACGTCAACATTCGCGATAGCAGAATTTGCGGATGGAGCGGCGGGTTCGGTCATGCGCGGGACACGGTTCTCTCTTCTCTGGGCGATTCCTGCGCCGCAGAGTGAGCGCGGAAAAACGCGGCGCTCTCGCGAAGCGATTGGCGAGCTTCGGGAATCAGGTGCGGGGCAAGTTGCCAGGCATGCGGGACGACCGGCCAAATTTTCAGTTCAACAGAGACGCCGGCGGCCCGCGCGCGTTCCGCAAGGCGGGTGGAATCATCGCGCAGCACTTCGTCCGCGCCCACGTGGATGAGAAGCGGCGGAAGGCCGGTGAGATCGGCGTAGAGAGGCGACGCGAGAGGGTTACGAGCATCGACGTCGCCGAGATAGTAGCGCGCGGAGAAGGCAACGCCGGGGCCATGGAACATGGCGCAGCGATTGCTGTTGGTTCGAATGGAGTCGCCAGTAGCGGCGAGATCGGTCCAGGGCGAAAAGAGCGCGGCGGCGGCCGGTAGCAGGACGCCGGCGGAGCGCAGGGCGAGCATTAGAGAAAGTGTAAGGCCGCCGCCAGCAGACTCACCGGCAACGACGATGCGTTCCGGGGGATATCCCGCGCGCAGAAGTGCGCGGTAAAAGGCAACGGCGTCATCGATGGCGGCGGGAAACGGATTTTCGGGCGCGAGGCGATAGTCCGGAGTAAAGACGCGGAACCCCTGTAGCGCAAAGAAAGCGGTGATGGGCCGATGCGTTTCCGCCGAACAGGCGAAATACCCTCCGCCGTGAAGATAAAGCAGCACGGTGTTGCCCGGCGACGGGCCCTCCAGGCGTTCGCCGGGGACGCCACCGAGTGGCGCTGGGGCAATTTGGACGGCAGCTGGAACTTTATACGGATCGGGATGAAGGATCCGACGCGCGACACGGTAATCCCGCACACCTTTCAGACGGCGTTTAACACGCCATTTAACGATCCAGACCGAGAGCCGAGCTTGGAAGCTAGCCATTCCCTGCCGCCTAATGTGGAGTGTTAAGACGGAGAGAGGATATCACTCTCCGATTCGAGGAGGAATGAAAGACGAGGCGCTGCTCGTCAGGCTGCGGAGTGTGGCCTTGGATGGGTAGGTGAAGCAACTGTTTGGGCAGCGGAGAAGGTACGTGCTTTACGTCCACGCCAAACCAGGAACGCGCTAGCCGCCAAAAGGATGGAAGTCAGTCCGCCCAAGACGAGTGACTGCGAAGTTGGCTGAGTCTGTAGCTTCAATCGCGAATTGGTGCTGGCCAATAATGGCAATATCGGAAGGGCCGGAGAAGACTGCGTTGGATTGGGGGACGCGGGGGACGGAAAATGCTGACGGGATGAGGCCTGATCGCTGAGAGGTGGAAGTGCTCCGGTTCCCGAGACTTCGAACTCCGGCCCTTCCCCGGCCTCCAATTGGTTGGCAGCGTGGACTTGATAGCGGCGGTTGCCGGTTTTGAGGATCTCGAAAGCGGATGAGCGCGAAGAGAATTCCATGGGCGCCGGAGTCATGACCGCCAACTGCTGCAGGGGGTAGGCATGCTTTGTGTGGAAAGAGACGCGGCCACGGTAGGGCAGGTCGTAGTTGAAGGCAAACTTGGTGGCTCCCGGACGCAGCGGGAAATTCACGTTGAAGTGTCCCGGCGCTCCGGGCACAGGGGCCGCGGAAATCACCTCGGCCGGGTTGCCGGGAGCGGCCGCAAGGACAGAATCGATTTTTGCAGCTGCTGGTAGATAGACCTCGAAGGTGCGCTCACCCGCCTTCGTCAGTGGCGGGCTGGAAGAGTTGACGATTTCTACCATGTCAGAGACGTGGAGGAGCTTTCCATTCGTTCCGGTGCGTAGGATTTCGATGGTCCCGGCGATGCCGCGAACTTGGGGCGCTGTATCGAACACCTCGAGAGAGAGAGGCGCGGCGGAGGAAACTTGCCGGTCGTAAGTCACACCTTGGTGAATCACGCGGACGAGGTGCGGTTTGTCAGGAGATTGCACATTGAGCGTGAATGCCCCCCGCTCGTCGGTCTTCGCGCGGGCTTCTTCTTGCATTTCCGCATCCAGACGAAGGAGGATCACGTCATCACCGGCCGAGGGTTCTCCGCGGCTCTGATTGCGGACCGAGCCACTGATGCTATTCGCGCCCACGGCTCCCGTTGAAAAACACAACATCAGACCCAGCGCTGGCAGAAGCCCCAGCGGCCAGAATCTCCTGGAATAGAGAGTTTGCCTCATCACTCGGTTCCCGCATTGGTTGATGGCGATGTCGCCATGCGTGGCGCGCGCCCGAACAGGATGCCGGTTTCCACTTCGACAGGGTGGCCGTCGTGCAAGTAGGGCTTGAATCTCCATTGCGAAAGGGCATCCGAAATGGCTTTGGCCTGATCCGGAAACGTGCTGAGAAAATGGACGTGCTTCACCTTGCCCTCTTTGTCGATGATGATGCGGACTGGAACGGGATTGAATCGGCGCTCCGCAAAAACCGGTGGCACCCTCTCGATCACATTTTCGCCGCTGGCATAATCCTTGATGCAGACAGGCACATCACCGCCGCCCCGCCCCGAGATGGGACCGGCCTCTGCGGGCAAGGTCATCTTGTCCATATCATGAATGAGGCTCTCCACCAGTTTGTCGTCGCGGCTGGTGAAGACGAATTGGACCATATGGCAGCGGATTTGCGTCGCCAGGACGTACCAATGCAGTTCCGCCACGGGCGAACCGTACGCAAAGCCAACGAAGGAATGACCGGCGACGGTGACTAGCGCGGGCGGTTGTTCCACTTTGTAATCCGGGCTCAATTTATCCTTGGTGAAGTTGACCAGCTCAAGGGCGTTGCCGGCCGGTGTAAGCGTGAAAAACAGATCCTGAGCGGCGAGCAAGATACTGCCGCGAGCTGCCCTCTTGAAGGTCTCCGCGGGCCGGATTTGAGCGAGGACGTAATAGCCGCTGTCCGAGGGAGGCGGGCCGCTAAACTTCTCGACCCAATCCGGCGATAGCGCATAGGTGAAACCAAAATATGGGTTGTTGTAGATGTTCTTGTCGACTCGCCCGCCTTCCGGGAGAGGCGTCACCGAATCGCTGGCACTCGACCACGCACCTTTGACGAGAAGAACTCCTGTAGGCAACTTCTTTGCTTCCGGATTGTTGGAAAAGTCGCCGCCACTCTGAGGCGGGGCCTGCGCCGCGGCGAGCTGCAACATCGATAAACCGAGAAAGATCAGAAAACGCGAAAAACTCGTAAGCATATTGAGAGCGCCAATCGCTCGAACGGAAAACCGGGCGAGACAGTTTGGTGCCTCGCCCGGAGAAGCGGTCACGAATGATTTAAAGTGACCGTAGGAAGTTCAGAACGTCCTGCTGCTGGCTGGAGGTCAGCAGCTGGTCGAAGTTCAATTCCGCCTGGGTGCCTTCAGAGCCGTTGCTCTCGTGAGCTTCGATGGCGGACAGCAAGTTCCTGGTGCGGCCATCGTGCAGCAAGAAGATGCGCTGCCCGAGGCCCCACAACGGGGCGGTGCGGAATTGATCGCCACCCGCACCGCCCTGCGATACGTTATCCGCCAAGCCGGTGCCCATGTGATGGATCTCAAGGTCCGAGAAAGCGTTCGCCGGGGCGTTACCCAGCGAAGCCGTGAAGTTCGATGCTTGCGTGCTGCTCAGCGTCGGAGTGTGGCAAGTGGCACAACCAATAGCGCTGAACAGGCGGCGCCCATTGGCAATCGAGGTGGCACCGCCTGGAGTGGTCGTCGAGGGTGTCGGCGGAGCCAGGAGGCGCATGAACATGGCGAACATCACCGTGTCACTGGGTATGGAAGCGTTGGTTGCAAACTGGTCCGAGCCGGCCTTGGTGGTGAAATTGGTGGTGTCTTCCGGGTAGCCACTTCCACTGAGGTTCAGACAACTCGCCGGCAGGCCTGCGTTCATGTCCTCTCCGGGGAGGGGCCGATCTTGGGTGAAAATCTCATTGGAAATCCCCATTTCCACGTTGTAGGCCTCGCCAGCAAAGAGTTCCAACGACTTGTTCTGCGCTTTCCAGCCAAAGCGGGCGATGGTCCCATCATTCCCGTTATGGTTGAAGGTGCCGCTGATGCCGAGATTATTGTTGGCATTCGCCGCCTGATTGCGCAGCAGTGTGGAATCGTCAACGTTTTCGATCAGGCCGGCGCCAAAGGTCGGCGTGGGAATGCGGAAAATGATGTTGTTGGTCTGCTGAGCCAAGGCGAAGCTGGGCTGCGGCAGGCTGCAGCTTCCGGCATCGGAACGGCCGGAGACGGTGAAGAGGTCTTCGACTCCGCCGTTAGGGGCGTTTGGATTAGGGTTGCCGTTCGCGTCGAAGAAGAAGGGAAAACGAGCCTCCCTCGTAGGACCGTTGGCAGTGATAAACGATGGGATGGTGTTGGTGGACCCGCTCACGAAGCCGTTGGCGATGACTTGGAATTGGGGATTAGTGGCGGGGCCGGTGCCGCCGACGGCCGGCTGAAGGTGGCATCCGGAGCACTGGACAAAATTAAACCGCGGTCCCAACCCGTTGTTACCGGTTGGGCTGTTCGAGACGGACTCAATGTCCTGAAAGCGGGCCTGGCCGTTCTGAAAGAACTGCAGGGTGCCGTCGCTTGAATTGACAGAAGCTAGAGGGGACCCAGCGCGTGCGGGGCCACCCTGGACGCCCGGATCAGTCTGGGAAAATGCGATTCCGGGAAGAAATAACGCCACTAGGAATGCGAGGACTGACGCTCGCTTAACTGTTTTCATCGTTGTTCCCCCTTCGAGTCAGAGTTCAGCGGCGACCGGGCATGTCCCGGCGCCGGTATTCCAAAGAAATTTCTCACGGGTGACCGTTGTGAAACTCCTTGGTCATCACCTACCGAGCCATCAAGCGCGCGAGCGAGAAGGTAGCTTCGGGGAATGGGGGGCGCAACGGTCTCGGGGGGAATTCGTGGGGCAACGTTTCCTGTCCTTGGGAAGCCAGTGGAGTACAGCAAAGAAAAAGCGGAGAATGCACTGACACCTGCTGCGCTCTTCACTGAGCATTGCTGAATCTTTACAACCTAAAATCACCTCAAGCTATCTGAAAAAAACAGTTGCAATTCGCAGGATTGGCGTTATATTCCTCGCGCTTCCTTGGTCCAGGGACTACGGAACATCGAGAGGCTCCGCCCAGCCTGAACAGAGCGCAGGGTGCATGCGCAGGGTGTAACACGAGTGGCTATCGCTGTCCAAGTTGTGAGTTCGCACCCCCTTCTTACTCGCGCGGTGGAGAAGATCCTTGCTCGCGCGAAAGATTTCTCCGTAGACACGCTTCCTCCGGCGCTCAATGAGGCCGACGCCGTTGGCTGGGGCCATGCCCCTCGGCTCTTGCTTCTGGATGGCTGTTCTTTGCCAACGGATTTAGGGCGGCTGGCGGAGCGGTGTCGCGCCGCTTCACCTGGCAGCAAGTTTCTGGCGCTGCTTTCGCCGGAAAACGGTAGCTTTGCGGAGAAGACGCGGCTCTTCTATTGGGGCATCGACGGCTTCGTGGACCTGCACAAGACCTGGCAGACGGAGTTGCCGCTGGCGATCCGCGCGGTACTGGGTGGACAGCCCTGGGTGCCTCCGGAAATTCTGGTAGCGTTCGTCAAGCAGGCAAAAATGTTGCTGGACGCGCAACTTCTGCCTGGCCATTCCCTGACCGCGCGAGAGGGGCAGGTGCTGCAACTGCTGATGCGCCGCTTGACGAACAAAGAGGTTTCCAACGCGCTGGGCATATCGGAACGAACCGTAAAATTCCACGTGTCGAACATTCTCAGTAAATTGCAGTTGGAGGACCGTCGCGGCCTGCTCTTCGATAAACCGGGCCTCAGAGCATTTGCTTGACGTGATGGACCGGGCTGAATTCTTCCCACTTCACCGGCGCCCATCGGAAAACGATCGAGAACTCAAACGCGGAGGACGACTTTGCCGAACTGCGAGCTGGATTCGAGATACATGTGGGCGGCAGCGGCTTCGGCGAGTGGAAAAACACGGTCGACGATGGGCTTGAAGCGGCCCGAGGCTACCAGCCGCATGACGCTGTGGAGCTCGGACTTGGTGCCCATGTAAGAGCCGAGGAGAGATAGCTGGCGGCTGAAGAGGAAACGGAGATCGACTTTGGCGTCGTAGCCGGTGGTGGCGCCACAGGTCACCAGCCGGCCTCCGGCGGCAAGGCTCGCTAGGCTGTCGTCCCAGGTGGCCGTGCCGACGTGCTCGAAGACGACATCCACGCCGCGTTTATTCGTAATGCGGCGGACTTCGTCGCGGATTTTCTGCGTTTTGTGGTTGATAAGATGGTCAGCGCCTAGTTCTTTCGCCTTTTGCAACTTTTCGTCGGAACTTGCGGTGGCAAGCACGCGCGCGCCGAAAAACTTGGCTATCTGAATGGCGGCGCTGCCTACCCCGCTTCCTGCTCCAAGAATGAGAACATCCTCGCCGGGTTGCAGCTCGGTGCGGGCAAGCAGCATGTGCCAGGCAGTTTGGAAGACCAGCGGAATCGACGCGGCTTCCTCAAAGGTCAGATTTTCCGGATACGCCAGGCAATTTACTTCGGGAGCGCGCACAAATTCCGCGCAGCCGCCGTCGATCATGTAGCCGAGGTTAGTGGCTTGACGGCAGTGGTTATCAAGGCCGGCCACGCAAGCTGAGCACTTGCCACAGCTAACCAATGGCGCGACAACGACTTTCTGGCCGACGCGAACGGTGGTGACATCCGCTCCGATATCGGCAATCTCGCCGGAGACATCGCTGCCCGGAATGTGGGGAAGCGGTATCGGCACTCCAGGAATTCCTCGGCGCACCCAAAGATCGAGGTGGTTCAGCGCGCAAGCCTTCACGCGCACGAGAACTTCGTTCGGGCGGATGGCAGGATCGGGAACGACGGTGAATTTCAAGACCTCCGGCCCGCCGTGCGCGGTAAAGACAATTGCTTTCATGAAGCCTCCGACCTGACATTCAGGTTTCGAAAGGTAGCACTCAAGCGAAATCGTGTCCACAAAGCATGGCGCATTGACAGCAAGCAGAGTGCGCCGTAGGCTGAGGACAGAGGCGACGCGTGGATCTGTTCGAAGAAATCGTGAAGATGCGGCAGGCCGGGCGCCGCGCGGCGCTGGCCACCATCGTTCACACCAACGGCTCGATCCCTAGTTATGAGAGCTCGCGGATGCTGGTGCGCGAGGATGGCTCGATTGCCGGGACGATCGGCGGCGGCTGCGTGGAGGCCGAGGTCTGGGCGGCGGCGAAAGAGGTGATGCAGAAGGAAGCGCCGCGGAAGATGGTCTTCAACCTGAACAATGAGGCGAGTTACGACAACGGGCTAATTTGCGGCGGAACGCTGGAGGTCTTCGTCGAGCCGATTTTGCCGCAGCCGATGCTCTATCTTTTTGGGGGCGGGCACGTGTCCATGGCCGTGGCGAAAGCTGCCAGCGCGGCAGGATTTGGCATTGGAGTGGTTGACGACCGCGAAACCTTTGCAAATCGGGAACGCTTTCCGATGGCCCAGGAAATTCTCGCTAGTTACGAGGAAGCGTTTCAGAAAATTCATCCGAATGCCGCGAGCTACCTGGTAATCGTGACGCGTGGCCACAAAGAAGACATGCGCGTACTGGCCTGGGCGGTTCGAACGGAAGCGCGGTACGTCGGAATGATCGGGAGCAAACGCAAAGTCTTGTCGGTTTACAAAGCGCTGGAGAATGACGGCCACAAAGCCGAAGAATTCGAACGCGTCTACGCGCCGATGGGGTTGGAGATTGGCGCGCTTTCGCCGGAAGAGATTGCTGTCAGCATCGTCGCAGAACTCGTGGCGGTCCGCCGGAATGCGGTGGCCGCCGCGCACAAGAAATTGAAATACGAAGCGCACGCTGCGCCCATTCTCCAATCGGGCGGGCGCTGAAAGGGAGCCGATGCTGGCCGCCGTCATCCTCTCCGGCGGGGCCTCGAGCCGTATGGGCTCGCCGAAAGCGCTCCTTCCCTTCCAGGGGCGCCCCTTTCTCGAACATCTTCTGGAAGTGACCGCGCACCGGCAAATAGGCGCGCGGCGGGTAGTCCTCGGCGCAGATGCCGAGTCCATCGCCAAGGCGGTCAACCTCAAGGCCGATGAAATCGTCATCAATCACGAATGGGAAAGAGGACAGTTGAGTTCCATCCAGGCGGCGCTGCACAGCTTGCCGCCGGGAACTGATGGAACGCTGCTCTGTCTGATCGATCATCCCCTCATCAGCGGCGCCCTCGTTCAGGAATTGATTGAACAGTTTTACAAGACGAAAAGCCCCATAGTCCTGCCCGTGTATGAAGGACGCCGAGGTCATCCGGTCATTTTTTCGGCTTCTTTGTATGACGAACTGCTACGCGCCCCGCGCGAAACGGGCGCGCGGGCCGTCGTCTGGGCGCACAAGGAAGAAGTAGAAGAAGTGCGCACGAACGAAGAGGGCTGCGTTCTGAATCTGAACGATCCGGAGACGCTCAACAGGGCGGTTCAGCAGAAGGATTAGCGACTCGTTGAAGCGAGATTCTGCATGAGCGCGCGGACCGCGTCGGCGGCCAGTTGTGCACCGTGGAAAGTTGCCGGCGGAAGACCGCCGAGAGATTGCGAGAGCGATTCGGCAGTGATGCCGCGGGCTTCCGTAGGCGTGCGGCCACGGAGTTCCTCGGTCAAGAGGGAGGCGCAAGCAATCGACGTGGTGCAACCACGGCAGAGAAAGCGCGCTTCCGCGATTCTGCCGTCAACAACCCGAACTGAGAGGTTCAGGATATCGCCACAGACGGGATTGCTGACCTCCACCGTTGCCGTGGCGCCTGACAATTCTCCGGCATTACGGGGATTGCGAAAGTGATCGAGAACGGCCTCGCTGAACATCCTTGAAAGTATCCCAAAGGCAGCGCCAGCCTTGCAATGCTACCGGCATAAAAGAAAACTCAACGCAGAGACACAGAGAGCAGAGAGAACTCAAGCATGCACCTGCCCTAAAGATACTTACTTCTTGGGGGGTAGGTATTTTTTCTCGACGGAGGCAATTACCACGTAGTTCGGGTCGACCATCTCGGTGAGATGGATTTTCCCGACTTGGGAAAGCAGCTCATAGGCGTCAAGTTCCGAGAGGCCGTAGTCGGCGTGAATCCAGCCAACCAGCTCGGTGAAGGCGATCCGCAGGGCGTCATCCACAGGGCGATAGATGCCCGCGGCCATGATTTCTTTTTCGTTTTCGAAGCGCGGCCAATTCGTGTGCTTTCCTTTCACGAGGTCGAGCTGTAGCCGGGCCTTCATGGGCACTTCGATGGCCGTGCCGGCGATTTCGCCGTCGCCCATGACGGCGTGGCCATCGCCGAAGTAAAACAGCCCGCCGGAAACATTCACCGGCAGATACAGCGTATTGCCGGCCGAAACTTCAGGTGCGTCCATATTGCCGCCGAATTCGGCAGGGACGATGGAACTGCGCGCTTCTCCGTTCGCCGGCGCGACGCCGATGCAACCTAGAAATGGATGCAGCGGGATTTTCACTTTGTAATTGGAATCGAGGGCTTGAAAGGTGCCGGTATTGCTGGCGTGGTCGATCGGATAGAACCAGATTTTTTCCGGTAACGCAGAATGGAGCATGGGCGTGTAATTGGTTTCGTTGAGTGCCCCGAAACCGGGCGCGAAAGCGCCGATGCCCTGATTGCCGTCAACTTGCAAGTCCAGAACGTGCACCACGAGTGTGTCGCCGGGTTCCGCGCCTTCGATGACAAAAGGGCCGGTGAGCGGATTGTCGCCCTTGACCAGCGCAAGAGTGTCGCCGGGTTTCTTAATCGCATTGCCGAAGCAATCGAGCGAGTTGGCTTCCAGAATATCCCCCGGACGGAGGCGCGCTACCGGCGGCGCGACGCCGAAGACATACTTCACGGTGTCGATGGTGGCGTGATATTGAACGACATCAGGCTTGGGTGGCGCAGAGGGCGTCTGAGCCAGAGTCGAATACGGCAAGATCAAACTAAGAGCAAAGAGATGAACACGCACAAATGGCCTCCGAAAAATAAGAGACGCAGTTCAACACACTCATGGAGCGGAGTCAATTCGAACCCGTACTAGCCAACGGAGGCGGAGCGGTCTGCTATCCTCTTCCCATCACCATGAAAGCGAATCGACGACCACCAATGCGCATCGTCTCACTGGCGCCTAGCGCGACTTCGATACTGTGCGCTATTGGGGCGAAGCGTGCTCTGGTCGGCGTGACCAAGTGGTGCGCGGAGGTCGCGCCGGTCGGCAACTTGCCGAAGCTTGGCGATTGCTGGCACATGGAATCGGTTGATCAGATTCTGCGGCTGAAGCCGGCCGTGGTCATCGGCTCTGTGCCATACAAGCAGGAGACCGTCGCCAAACTCCTGGAGCAACCGTTTGTTTTTCTGGCGATGAACCCGCGGACGCTTGCTGACATTGAAACGGACATTCGCTTGTTGGGCGGGATTACGCGGCGGGCAGCCGCTGCCGAGCGGTTGGTGAAAAAGATGCGCCACGAGTTCTCACAAATCCGGAAGACGGCGCGACAACAGAAGCAGCGAGTCCGCGTATATTGCGAGGCATGGCCGAATCCGCGAATCAGTTCCCCTCCCTGGGTGGCGGAATTGGCGAACATCTGCGGGGGCGAGATGGTGGTTCCCGCCGGGGAGAAGATCTCCGAAGTGCAGGTAGCGGAGGCCAAGCCAGAAGTCATCATTCTTGCTTGGGCGGCCACGGGGGAGAAAGCCGACCCCAAACAAGCGTATAGAGTCTCGGCGTGGAAAGATGTACCGGCGATTCGAAACCGAAAGGTCCACGTAATCAGCGATGAACTTCTGAATACCCCAGGGCCCCCGCTGATCGATGGGGCGCGCGCACTCTACGACATCTTCTTTCCAGCGAATCGAAAGCGAGCACGGATATGAAGACGGTGGTCGCGGCAGTAATTGAGCGCAGCGACCGGCGACTGCTGATCGGCCAGCGCCGGAAAACTGACAGTTCCGCGCTGAAGTGGGAATTTCCCGGCGGAAAGGTCCGGGACGGCGAATCGCCCGAGGCCGCGCTCGCGCGGGAACTGCAGGAAGAACTCGGCGTGACGCTGGTGAAAAGCGCCGAGCTTGGCCGCGTCCGTCATCAATATGCCGAAACGCCCGAAGAGCTGGAAATTCGCTTCTTCGCCGCAACGATCGCGGAATCAGAGGTAGTGCCGCAGGCTTTCGAGAAGATCGCCTGGGCTTTGCCAAAAGAGCTGGGAGACTACGACTTTCTAGCGGCGAATCGCGAGCTCATCGCGCAACTAGCCACCGGACGAATCAAGCCGTCACAAATTCTGGAATCGAACCGCGGCAAGCCGCGGACTACAGCGCCGGACCAAAGTAGCGGTAGTGGCCAGTGACCTTCCAATTGAACAAAACGTCTTCCATGCGCGGCCCTTGGCCGATATTGTGGACAAGCATGTAACGGCGGCTCTTCTCGGATTTTTGGTCCACGACAATACCAATGTGAGGAACGCCCCCGCCCAGATCCCAAGTGACAAGATCGCCCGGGGTGTATTCATCGGGGCGGCTGGACAATGGCAGCGACTCTCCTTTGCGCGCAAAGAAGACCATCAGGTTCGGCACGCGGCGGTGATCGATGTTTGTATCGGGCCGGCTCAACAACCATCGCCAACTTCGCGGATAAACACCAAAGTTCCGAACCATATCTTCATGAACTTCCTTTTGCAGACCGACGCCCACGCGGCGATAAGACCGGATGATTTCATCCGTGCATACGCCGGTGTCCGCCGGCACGTCTCCACCAGGATAAGAAATGCGGACGTAAGCTGGATCGTAGCGAACAACGTGGTGAGTACGTTCGATGCCCGCGGCAACCAGTTGATTCAGAAACTCACGGCGACGTGATTCCGGAATGAAATTAGATTGACTCAGCTCCAGCCGGGCAGACGCCGCGAGCCCCCGCCAGAATCAGAACACCGAGCCGCGCGAAATTGAGCCCGAAGAAAGACGTAAGCACAACCCTATTCTACGAAATAACAGGATTGGGTTTGTCGGTGTTGATACCCAGGTCCTTGACGGCTTTGTCGAGGATCGCGCGCTCGATCTTACCGTCCACGAAAAGCTCATGGAGAGTGGCCAGCGTGATGAACCGCGAATCGACCTCGAAGAAGTCGCGCAAGGCCGTACGTCCCTCGCTGCGCCCGAACCCATCGGTGCCGAGTGACGCCAAGCGCCGTGGCATCCATTTGCTGATCATATTGGGCAAGGTTTTCAAATAATCGGAAGCCGCCACCAGCACTCCGGGCGCATCCGCCAAGCATTTTGTGACGTAGGGCACGCGCGCCTTTTCGCCCGCGTGCAAACGGTTCCAGCGTTCGGTCTCAATGCCGTCGTTATAAAGCTCCTTGTAACTGGTCACGCTCCACACGTCCGCGGCCACTCCATACTTGGTCTCGAGAATCTCCTGCGCTCGCAACGCCTCATTGAGAATCGCGCCGCTGCCAAACAATTGCGCGCGCAGCTTGGCTTTCGCGTTTGCCGCAGGCCGGAAGCGGTACACCCCCCGCAGGATGCCGTCCTTCACGTCACCGGGCATTGCCGGCATGGCGTACGGTTCGTTCATCACCGTGATGTAGTAAAAGACGTTTTCGCCGTCCTTATACATGCGGCGTATGCCGTCCTGGATGATGACCGCGATTTCGTAGGCAAACGCAGGGTCGTAAGCCTTGATGTTCGGAACTGGCAGCGCCAGGACGTGGCTATTGCCGTCCTGGTGCTGGAGCCCTTCACCGGAGAGCGTGGTACGTCCCGACGTGCCGCCGAGCAGGAAGCCGCGCGTGCGCATGTCCGCCGCTGCCCAGATAAAATCCGCGATGCGCTGGAAACCGAACATCGAGTAATAAATGAAAAACGGGATGGTGTTGATGCCGTGCGTGGCGTAGGCCGTGCCTGCGGCGATGCACGACGCCATCGAACCAGCCTCGGTAATGCCCTCTTCGAGGATCTGGCCGTCCTTCGCTTCCTTGTAGTACAGCAACGTATTGACATCCACCGGTTCATACTTCTGCCCAACGCTGGAATAAATGCCAGCGGTGCGGAAAAGCGATTCCATGCCAAAGGTTCGCGCTTCGTCCGGAACGATGGGCACGATGAGTTTGCCGATCTCCGCATCCTTGAGCATTTTGCGAAGCATGCCCACGAACGCCATCGTCGTCGAAACTTCCCGGCCCTCGCTGCCTTCCAGGAATTCCTTGAACAGTTCGTCGTGGTCGGCGACAAGAGGCTTCGAACGAATGCTGCGCTTGGGAACGTAACCGCCCAGCGCTTCGCGCCGCGCGCGAAGATACTGGATCTCCACGCTGTCCTCGGCCGGCCGGTAGAACGGCACTTCAATGCAATCCTCGTCATTCAGGGGAATCCCGAAGCGCGAGCGGAACTCGCGCAGTTCGTCTTCGTTTAATTTTTTCTGCTGGTGCGTGACGTTCTTGCCTTCGCCCGCTTCGCCAAGGCCATAGCCCTTGATGGTGCGCGCCAGGATGACCGTCGGCGAACCCTTGTGTTCCACCGCTGCTTTGTACGCAGCATACACCTTGCGCGGATCGTGCCCGCCGAGCCGCAGCCGCCGTAAACTTTCATCGGACATCGGCTCGACAAGCTGGAGCAAACGCGGATCAGTGCCGAAGAATTGCTCGCGAACGTACGCGCCGGAGGAAACGACCAGCTTCTGGTATTCGCCGTCCACCAATTCGCCCATGCGCTTGACCAGCAAGCCTTCCGTATCGCGCTCGAAAATGGGATCCCACTCGCTTCCCCACAATACTTTGATGACGTTCCAGCGCGCCCCGCGAAACGCCGATTCCAGTTCCTGAATAATCTGTCCGTTGCCGCGCACCGGGCCGTCGAGCCGCTGCAAATTGCAATTAATGACAAAAATCAGGTTGTCGAGCTTCTCGCGCGAAGCCAGCGTGATGGCTCCCAGCGATTCCGGTTCGTCGGTCTCGCCGTCGCCGAGGAACGCCCACACCTTGGCGTCCGTCACGGGCTTCATGCTGCGGTCCTCGAGGTAACGGTTGAAACGCGCCTGATAAATCGCCATCAGCGGGCTGAGGCCCATGGAAACCGTCGGAAACTCCCAGAAATCCGGCATCAGCCACGGATGCGGATACGAGGAGAGTCCGCCGCCGGGCTTCAGTTCGCGGCGAAAATTTTCCAGCTTTTGCGCGCTGAGGCGGCCTTCCAGGAACGCGCGGGCGTAAATGCCGGGGGAGGCGTGTCCTTGAAAATAAACCGTGTCGCCTTCGAACTCCTCGGTGCGCGCGCGGAAAAAATGGTTGAAACCCACTTCATAGAGCGTTGCGGCTGAAGCATAGGTGGAAATATGCCCGCCAATGTTGTGCTCGACGCGGTTCGCGCGCACCACCATGGCCAGCGCGTTCCACCGGATCAAGCTCTTAATACGGCGTTCCAACTCCTGGTCGCCGGGGAAAAGCGGTTCCAAGCGCGGGGGAATGGTATTCGCATACGGAGTGTTCGCGGTGAACGGCAAGTCGATGCCGTTGACCGTGGCGTGCGCGCGCAGCCGCTCCAGGATTTCCGCCGCGACTTCCGGCCCGCTCGATTCCAGGACGGAATCCAGCGACTCAAGCCATTCCTGAATCTCCACGTCCGCCATTCCGTGAGGCTGGGTCGATATTTCGTTATCCATAACTTCGGTTGGTTCCTTGTCTCTTGATTTTCCGGATGTCCCGCGACGAGCGCGGCCGTCTTATGCCGACGATAAGAAGAATAGAATACACCGCGGCGAGATTCTCTGCACGGCCGGAACGGGATTTTCCTTGCGCCGTTTCAAGACCAAGCAATACTTTGAACTTCAGAGCACGCGCCCGCCATCAACCACCAGAACCTGGCCAGTCATAAATTCTGACCGAACGAGAAAGACCACCACTTCGACAATGTCGGATGGCTTCCCGGAACGCTGCAGCGGCGCGAGTTTGATGAAGTCCGCTTCCCACTCTGGCGGATCGCCCGGCATCGTAATCGTACCCGGCGCGATGGCATTCACGCGCACTTCCGGCGCCAGCGCCTTCGCAAGCACTTTCGTCAGCATCACCACCCCGGCTTTCGAAACGGAGTGCGCGATATATCCCGGCCAGCCCAGCAGCCCGCCAGTGTCGGCAAAATTAATGATGGTCCCTCTTGAGCGCCGGAGAAGCGGCGCTGCCGCTTGCGCGCAAAAAAAAGGCGCCTTCAGGTTGGTATCAAGCGAAACGTCCCAAATCTCTTCTGTCGCCGAAACGATGCTTGCGGGAAGAAAGTTCGCGGCGCTGTTGATGAGAATATCCAACCGGCCGAACTGCTTTGCCGTTTCGTCAAACAGGCGCTTGATGTCAGTAACGCTGCTTAAATCGGCAGCGATTGCGCAGCCTCTCCGCCCCAATTTTTCGATCTCCGCGACCGCCGAACGCGCCTCAGACTCGGAAGAACGGTAGTGAATGACGACGTCCGCGCCCTCGTCAGCGAGACGCAGCGCCACCGCTCGCCCCAGGCGCTTCGC
>Ga0207141_10184_pt1 | contig 18526 bp, 21 predicted proteins | sample Alteio_BWMinHeat_5_FD_153553 | JGI IMG/M metagenome (GOLD analysis project Ga0207141, IMG submission 153553) | Enriched cells from forest soil in Barre Woods Harvard Forest LTER site, Petersham, Massachusetts, United States -... | ecosystem: Environmental > Terrestrial > Soil > Temperate forest >... | reverse complement strand
GACCGCGAGCAATCGTGCTGGTGAACGCTGTCATCAAAACGTTGACGGCATTTTCCCAAGGAGAACTACCCGTCGCCTGCGCGAAAGCCGGGGCAGCAAGAAGCAGGCCCACCGCGACCGCGAGGGCTTGCCGGGAAACGGCTTTGAGCCGAATTGCGTTTTGCCAAATTGTTCTCATGTTTCGTTATCTCCTTTGGTCGCATTCTTGAATCGCCGTTAGGCGGGAGAGTTCTCGCGTGCTTCCTGGTTGTCAGTGGCACACCCGGCCCGAAGGAGAAGAAACCGCTGTCCTGGTTTGCTGTGCCATGCATGGTGTCAAGGCACACTTGGAGCACGCGCTCCTACCAGAGGGTTTCAACCTTCGCGTCCGGCTCGTCGTCTGTCAGCCGTATGCGACGCCGGGCGGGTCACGCTTGTGGTTCGCGTCCGCCTGGCTCGCGGGGGAAATTCCAGCGAGAACTCCCCTCACTATAGAGAGGCAAAAAAATCGACAAATGTCAGGGATGAGATTGAAAAAAGTTTCGAGTCCAAAATCCGAATATTCGAGGCGAGCTTAACGGGTTCTACTTCCCCTTGTCTTTGCTTTTAGATGAGCAAGCAAACGGCGGCACTCTTTGTAACAGGGGGAGCAATGAAAAACGTGGAAGGCAACGGAAGGATCGACTTGCTGGGGCTGTTTGGCCAGCCGTTCTAGTGTCAACTTTGGCGGACACCCTTCTCGTCGGGGGTTAGGATAGTCTTTCGAGAGGTGCTCTTTCATGAACTTGACAAGAGTCTTTTCGGAAAAAGCTCCTTGCCCTGCTCTGTTCGCCTTTTTTCCTACGGTCCCCACCACAGAAAGCCCTCCTCATGGGACTCGTCCTCTACGCTGGAATATACTTCGGAGACGCTGGACCGTCGCGCTGAATCTTTGCCGCGCCGCATGGCCGGAAATTCCGCAAAGCAGCTCAATTTCCTTCCACGAAAATCCTTCCAACCGGCGAAGGACGATATTTTGAGTGACTGTATCACAGGTTGCAAGCGCTTCAGCCACTATGAGATTTCGTTCCACAGCTTGCATTTCCGTATATTGCGCCGGGCGCGCCAAGTCAAGGGTTTTCGGATCATTTAGAACGGGTTCGGCCCGCTTCTGCTTTCTGACGCGCCTGATGTAGGCGAGGAAGAGGTATCCTCGCATGTCCTTCACATCCGGCTTGCCACGGGCCGTTTTCCCAATGTGGGTTTGAGAAACGGTGGCTGCCGCTTCTTCAAACAGGGTGATTGCTAAGGCGGGATCGCCAAGCAGCTTTTCAGCATAGCGGACAGCACTGGGGCCTATTTCCTGGGCTACGGACAATACGGCTGGCTCGATCTCTCTTCCGAGGCGGTCCACAGAGTTGAGAAAGAAAACGGGACTGGCTTTTCTTTGTCGCTGTGGGTGCATGGGTTCCCCACGATTCCCCGCCGCACACCGGTATGAAGGTTCGGATGCAACAGGATGGCTGGGGGTTTCACCAGGATGCTAGTACTAAAGTACTAACTAGAAGGTGATCACACCCTCGCATGCGCCCTCAATGAATAGAACCCAAAACCCGCCAAATGTTCCGTCAAGAGCCGTGTTCGGAAGACCGCTCGAATAGGGCTGATCGCCCATTCAGCGAGCTGCTTACACGCCTGGCGTCGGCAATCTCAAAGCAGCGAAAAGAGGAGTGCTGGCCCAATCTTCCCCAGGCCGAAAGATACGGGAAGGAGAATCAGGTGCGGGTTCGGCGGGCGACAGCTCGAAAGCCTGAAACGCTTCTCGCAACATGGCTGCATATTTCTTTCGGTCGTAGCCGTGCCATCCTTCCCACAATGCAAAGGCGCGGACTCGATCATTTGGAACAGCGGATTCGCTGTCCGTAATGACGTATTCGATGGTTTGGCCGGGACGCAATTTCACGCCACTTCCAAAAAGCTGCTGTGCGGCAATCGCAGTGACACCAGCCTTTTGATAGTCACGCGGCTCCTTTGTAATCCGCTTACTAACGACAAGGTCCTTGATTTCGACTTCTCCGCTGGCTAGCCGTTCTTCATAGCGAGCCAAGACGATACGTGCGATTTCTAGCTTTTGAAGATAGGACTCATGGTCGTAGGCTTCCGCCAATATCAAAAGAACTTCTCGCTGCATTTGGTTTAGCAAGGGAGGCGTGTCGTGGCGACGGCATTCGAGTCCCCTGACTTTGACCTCACCGTCCTCCCCGACCGCGAAGAAGCGATTCGGGACTGGAACATCCTGATATTGCTTCGATGGAAGGAAGACAACGTAACGGTAGACAGACTCTATTGCCAAAGGAAGGTGCGTTCGTTCTTCGATTTCCTTGGCAAGGTGCTCGAAGTCTTCATGTGTTGCACCTTCTCTCCAGACGTAAAGGGAATCCACCAGCGCGTGCAACAATTCGAAGCCGCGACTCTCAGCGATTTCCTTCGCCACAAGGAGAGTTTCCCTCGCCACTGCGTTTATGGCTTCGTGGGCTTCGATCTTTCCAAATCGCGCATTCTTATAGCCCGTGTATCCGAAACAACAGACGAGTAGCCATTTCAGCGAGTCACGTTGCAACTTGAATCGCGCTGCGATAGTTGGTTCAGACGCCTTTTGAAGTTTCTTCAATTGCGTGCGCTTGGCAATCAGTCGTTCCACCACGCGGCTCGTGATACCTCTTCTCTTCTGGCAGATGCGATAACCCAACTCTGGTATACGAGGTGCGTCTGGGCAGCACGGACAATTAACGGTTTCGGGAGAGATATTGAAACGAGACATGATGCTTGGGAACTGGCTGACAAAATCTAGCTCGGCAACATTCGGCGTGAAGCCTAACTTGGGCACAAAAACTAATCCGCCCCGGTCTGCGGCCAACAGCTCATCTGGTTGTTTTGGGTCTTCCGGCTCGGCCTTCTGCTCCGGTATCAACACGCCATCGCGGTGTGCCAGTTCCATTTGCATGTACGAAATACCTGTGCCTGTCGTTGTTCGGGCCGCGTATTGAATCGGCAGTTTGGTGACACGCGCCAATTCCCAGAGTCCCGCGAAATCACACTTTTCTGAGATAAACGAATTCTGCTTGTCCACATGAACGCGACCGAAGAGAGTGATCGCGCTCGCTTTGAAAAGTATCCGGCCATAGCTCGTGTAGCTCCGTGGTTTTGACTGCTGAACGGCAACTCCTAAGTCTCGGTTCAGGTTTAACGCAAACTTCAATCGCTCTGCTTGCTGGCCCAGCAGAGGCAGAATGGTTGAATCTCCCCACTCGGAAAGAATTACGTCGGGGTCCTCGCGTTTGAGCAATCGAGCTAAACCGAATGCCGGTGGCTCTCCCGATTCATCGAGTTCCCAGCAAGTTCCATCCACTTCTATTTCGAGAGCAGCCCTCCGTCCATGTGTCGGGTCAATGCGCGACAACCCAGCAAGGCGAATCTGCATGATCTTAAGAGGAGGCATCTCGTAGTCGAGCGTCCATTCATCGTCACGGCAGTCAATGGCAAGGATTCTTCCTTCGTTGTCCGCTTCGACTTCAACATATGCGAGTGGAAAAAGTCTCTTCTCCCAGCAATAGAGCGAAGCAACCATGAGGTCGCTGTCGTAAAGCTGTAGGCGTGAATCGAAACGATGGACCCACCGTCCCCAACCGACGAAGTCAATCGGGCGTTGAACGGACACTTTGAGAACTGGTCGAGTGGCGTTCAGCCACAGATCGATCCTTTCGGTCAGTTGAGTCCGAAGATCTGTGGTTTGCTTCTGCGCGGCATCCTGAAGCCGAGCAAGCTTTTCTGCACTCCCGGACACATAGAAAGCGGGGGCGAATCTGTCAGTCAAACGGCAGTGCTTCTGATTCCTGTCGATCAGCCACAGCGTCACTCCGTGCTGGTTCGGGTAGAGGTCTAGAATCCATCCTTGCAATTTCACAAAGCACCCCTGCGTTCTGAAGAACCTTCTCGATGGCGTACAAACGTTTTTCCTGGTCGAGTGCGATAGAAAGAAGAATGGCTTCCATCGGGTTGTCGTGACACTGATATGTGGCCGCTTGCGTGTAGCACCGGACGCGAACAAATAGTCTGTCGAAGTGCGGCTGATCCTCGCGTCTCAAGGCGCGCCTGTACTTTTTCCATCGCTCTGCTGCTTGTTGAATGAGTTGAACAAATGTAGGGACGGTTCTGCCCATATTGCGCCTCCGGTGAATCAGTTCACTGAGATAAGACGGGCGCGGTTTTCTCGCAAGTAAAGGAGAGTTCGCTATCGGGTCGTGCATTAACCTTCAAAACTTGGTCTGCCTGTTTGCAAAGCTTCTGGAAGAAATCCCGTCTTTTTGTTTTGAACGAAGTTGCATCAGAAAATACGGCAATGGAGATAGGAAGCATCGCAATCTGTTGTAGCCCTTCGAGCGCATGTTCGAACGATGCACACGCTTCTCGATCCCGGACATCCTCATCGAAAAACAAATCAGGCAAGGCAGTGACGATAAGAACGTCGGCAGCAAACGCTTCAAGAATTTTCGGGACACGCCGGATAAGTTCTGTCAGTTGAAAGCAGGTGAACGCTCGAGACACTCGAATGAGGGTGTTGAAAGCAGAAGGCTCAAGTCCGCGTTCTCTGGCAAAACGCGCGATCAAGAGTGGGCTGATCTGATTCGCACCGTCGAGATAAAGAACGCGCCGCCGATTGAGCAAGATTCTCGGAAGAAAGTAGTGCGAGAGTCGCGGCATTTCCGGGCAGCCGTAGAAAAGAGCCAATTCGTGGTCGGGCAATATCCACGGATTCCGGGCGGGGCGTTGCCCTGTGTGCGTTGACGCGATTCGTAAGCTCATGACGGCGTACCATTGGCCCCTGGAAGCAGAAATCATCATAGGCGAACAAAAAGCGAACGTCAAGGACAGGGTACGGGCGGTAGTGGGTCAGTTTTCGGGACGGGCTTTTTTCGTCAGTACATCCGCTCTGGGGTAACGGGAAGTTCGTAGACCAGGCACAACCAGAGACAGAAGAGTCGGCAAGTTGGACCTTCGAAACCGGCCCCCTCCGTGTTTTGCCCCTTATTAGGCCACGAGATCGCTTTGGTCAATCCATTCATGGCGCTACAATCGTACTATGGCCCCGCCGGAAGATATTCTCGACGGTTTTGTAAGAACGCGACTCCGCCACGAACGTGGATTCTCGGGCTACGTAGGTAAGCTAGACATCGAACAAGTAGAATCGCCATCGTTCCGGTCGTTCTTGTACCTCATTCAGAAGACGATGAATGAGGCGCTCCGATTAGAAGGCGTGAACGCTTCGGGTGGTGTTCAACATCCGCCATTTCATTTCGATTACCTTGACGTAAGCGATGGAATCAAGAATGCCCATGCCTTTCAGTACGCCGGGTTCTCATTCATCGTAGTTACCCTGCCTTTGGTTGAGTTGGTTTGGCACCTTTCACATCGCCTTAGCAGATCACCAATTGTCGTAGAACTGGTACGTCTTGATACTGGAACGGTCGAGCCAGACGCGCTTCAGGGATTGCTCTTCAAGATTCAGCTAGCTTTCCTCGTTTCACATGAGTATACGCACCATGTCCATCGACACTGTGCGGAAAGTCAGGGCGGAGTGGTTGGGGTATGGACCGAGTTTCTGCATGATACAACGTGCGGGAACATGAATTCCCAAGCTGAAGAGCTTGATGCGGACGGCTATGCCGCCTATCTCGTTTTGGCTCATCTTCTTCGTGGAGAGATGCGACCGAGCGCGCTGGTGGAATTGGGTAGGGCGGAGATGCCGGGCACTGATGGCGATGCGTTACTTCTCACGTGTTTCTTCTTGGCAGTGCTGGCCTTCTTTTGCGAGTTCTGGCGTGGAGACATCGACATGGCGTCGGTATATAAGTTCAGGCATCCTCCTCCGCCAGTCAGGATCAAATATATGATCCAGGTTGCTGAGATGTGGTGTGGTCAAAATGGTTCTGTTCCAAAATCGTGGTTCAGTCCCGCACGATTCCAAGAATTGTTTAGTGTAGCGGCTAAATTCATCGAGGAAACCGCTAGACAGCCCTGGGATGCCCAGATGTCGTTCCTACGTGGAGTAGACGGTGTTCAATACGACCAGCAATTGTTGGAGAGGTTCGAGGCAGTGCGCCAGAACCGGGGACGAATTAGCGCAAGCAGGGGCCCAGGGTGATCCCTGTTGACTCAATGCCGGGCACCAATTCGCCACCTTATAGCTTTGCGCTTAGAATCTCGCTGTTCTCTGTAATTCGCTCTGTGTCATGGAGCATTCCGCCGTCTCTTTGAATGACAACACATACGCCTCAAAGGGTCGGCCTTCTCTCATCGCGGCCACGGCTCTGTGCGTCCCGTCAATCAGGTAACAGAACAGAACGTGGTCCTCGCCCTTTTTGATACCCCCACACGCGATCATGCCCGGCGTGTGGACATCTGTGACGTGTGGAACGTGCTCTTCGTCGAACTCGTTTTGCCAGATTAAGAAGTTGAGCAACTTCTCCGAGATGACGTGAGTCTTCTTTTCGTTCTTTTTGACAATAGTTTCGGCCTTCTGCTTTGAAAGGAAAGCCACTGTTCCCGGAACACTCCCGCCGTAGACTTGGTCATGATCTCTGAATGTGCATTTCTTGCAGGGCCTTCCAGGGACCGGGGGCACTCCGGGGATGTATGTCTGGTCAGGAACGGGCTGAGAGTTCTCTTCATACCACGCTAAGAGTTTCTCGTCTGTGGTCAGGTCAATGTAGTCTGCCATCCCCGCAGCATATTCCCCCGGCAGCAAACGAAGCAAGTATCTACCTAGCTAGTCGTCTAGGGAAGCCGCTCCCGTTCAAAGAACTTTTCGCATTCACTTCTGAATTTGCGACCGTTCGGCGTGTTGTCAAAGGGATTAGGCCCTAGAACTTTTCTTGCAACCTGACTAAACCTTAGTTTCCGATTCTCGCAGGCGTAATCGTTGAATTGACCGACGATTTCAATTTGCGCGACCGACAATCTCGCCCGGACCTTGGGTGTCCTCTTTTTCGAGGTAGGCATGAGCAGAGTGTAACACTTAGGTAGCCCGGTGTAGAATCACGGGAACATGGCGGACATTCGCATTGGGACCTCTGCGTTCACAGCAGCAGGATGGGCGGGCAGTTTCTATCCGAAGGGGATGAAGTCTACGGAATATCTTTCATTCTACGCGACCAGATTCGATGCGGTGGAATTGGACAATACGTTCTACGCGACTCCCGCAGTGTCCACAGTGAAAAACTGGTATGCGAAGACCCCGCCAGGCTTTCTGTTCGCTGCGAAGGTACCGCAAGTCATCACACACGACAAAGTGTTGGTAGGTTGTGACGACGACTTCAGGAACTTTCTGACTGCTATGGACGCCCTTGGCGAAAAGCTAGGCCCGCTGCTCTTTCAGTTTGGCAAGTTCAAGAGTTCTGAATTCAAGACCCAAGGGGAATTCCTCGCACGGCTAAAACCGTTCCTCCACAAGCTTCCCAAGAATTACAGATTCGCAATCGAGATTCGGAATGAGAATTGGCTCGATCTTCGATTTGTGGATTTGCTTCGGGAGCACGGTGTAGCGTTGGCACTGATTGACCAAAGTTGGATGCCAAGGCCGTGGGAGATGAAAAAACAGTCTCGACTTGATTACCTCTGACTTCACCTACGTTCGCTGGCTCGGAAACCGGAAAGGTATCGAGGAAAAAACCAAAACGTGGGATAAAGTGATTGTTGACCGGCAAGATGATCTTTTCAATTGGGTCGGCCTCTTAAAGAAAGTGCACGAGCGCCGCATCATGATTCTGGCATTTGCAAATAACCACTACGCTGGAAATGGGCCTGCGACAGTAGAACTATTCCGCAATCTCTGGGGTGCTGAGGCGATGCCTAAAGTCCAGACGCGCCAGCAAATGGGACAACAATCTGCGCTCTTCGACAGGAGTTGAGGGACACGCGTCGCTCAACGTCGTCTTATAGGCTTATGGAGTCCCTTTAGCAATTCATCGACCGTGATATTTAACCCGTCTGCGACGCTCATCAACGTGTCGAGGCGCGGCCAACGCTTCCCAGTCTCAAGAAGTCCCATCCCGGTGCGGCTCAGTCCAGAGCGGTGTGCCAACTCTTCCTGGCTAATACCTCTGTCGAGGCGCAGTTTTTTGATTCGGATGGCAAGCGCGTGCAGAGTCCGATTTGATCGCATTCCCGCGAGTTTGCAGGGAGCACCTACTCTCGTCCACCGACAGTTGTGTGCCACACAATAAAAGGCATGTTTGTGCTATGATTGACATCAGCGGGACGCGCTCGTGCTTGTAACACGGACGCGCCCCTGACCACCGTGCTCGCGTAAACGAGGCATCGATGGCTGAGACGCATTCTACATTACGGTCAGCGTGTCCCGCATATTCCCATGCGAGAGGACAACGCTGATGCTTCAATTTCCTGCGCCCCTTCCACCCGGAGAGATTCCACCACTGACCTGCTTCGAGCAGTTCATTCTTTGTGTGGCTCTCGTCGCAATATCGACCGCTGTGCTTTCTTTTGTCTTGCCACGCCGGCTCTTCTGCAAGCTGTTCAAGATCGCTTTTCCGTTCATGCCCGAGCGGATCGGAGACGACGATGCCAAAGATTAGCCTCAAGGAACGAAAGAAGCTCGACCGCTTCCACGAACAGCGCAAGGCAAAATTGCGAAAGAAGTATCCCGAAATCCACGGCAAGAAGCTCGACTACGTCACGCACAGTTTTGAGGACAACGATGGCGGCGGATGGCTGTATATCAATCTCTATTTCACGGACGGGACGAACTTCTCGATGGACTTCAGCATGAACAATCCCGCCATCGTTCCCCGCTGCATCGAGTATGGCGATATGAGCACGGGAGACTACAAAAATATCCGCACATATTACTACCGGGGAGAAAAGCGATGACCGAGATCGACGACCCCGAAGTCCTGCGCAGGGAAATCCGCACAATGCTCGAAAAAGTCACTGGCCGTGGCTCGCTGATCTTCTTCCAATGGCTGGTGCGCCGCGTCTTGGCCAATTATCCGATACCCGGCGACGAGGAACTGCGTGCTTTACACCAAGCCTTCATCCGCATGCATGCGACATTCAGGGCGAAAAAGAGACCGACCAAGGAAGACATGGAACTCGTCGCCAAATGGACTGAGGGTGACGCGGAAAGCATGGGAAGGGCGCTGGGCAGTGCGGTGAAATTCTTCCGAGAGAAGCGGGGCATGAGCAGATTGCAGCTTGCCAAGAAAGCACGGCTGCCGATCCGAGCCATTCTCGCCATCGAGCGAGGCAAAGTGTTCGATCTGTCACCCGTCGTCGATAACCTGACTATGGGTCTGAGTGTCGAGGCTGGTGAGTTAACGGACAAGCTTTTGGATTTCGAGAAAGACGACAAATCATGAGGCTCGCCCGTGGTTTCGAAGTTCTCCGTTGAACAAAGGCTGGCGATCCTGCGTGAGTATGACGCTGGAGATATCAGCCTTATAGAACTCGGAGCAAAATATGCCGTCAACGAGTCCACATTATCGGGATGGCGTTGGAGACATTTGCCTCCCAGCGATAGAAAATGCACGGTCTGCGGTGGCATGGTGCCGAGGAAGGCGGTAACGTGGCGGGGAAGCCTGCTCTGCGGGACTTGCAGCCGTGCTAAGAAAACAGCAGCGCACCGCATATACGTCGCCGAGCATAAGGAACAGGTTGATGCCTATCGCCGTGTTCCTAATCCGTTCAAGGAAGCCAAACACAAAGCCGACCTTGCCGAAAAGTGGTTTCGGAATCAGGAAGTCTTGAAGAGAATCTACCAACGCATGGTTGACCGCTTCGGGGATTGGGAGGATGACTACTCCATCGTCAGCGGTGAGGGACAACTGAGCAATCCATGCTTCATCGTCGTGGATAAAAATGGGAGAAAACGGAAAGAAGTTCTGACCGAGCCCCTTCCTTCGTGGGAACTAGCGCAAAAAAAGGATGAGGCGACCGCTATCGACATTTTGCGCGACACTCTGTCCGATTCGGAGTTAAAGTCTAGGCACGTAACAGAACCAGAGGAGGTACAGTCACCGTGATTATTGGAGACCGCTTGCGTGACATGCGCGAGCAGAAGAAGCTCTCGCAAGGGGATATCGAAAAGAGGACTGGCCTGCTTCGGTGCTACATCTCGCGCGTCGAAAATGGACATACAGTTCCGGCAATTGAAACGATAGAGAAGCTGGCTCGCGCGTTGGAAGTTCCTCTTTACCAGCTTTTCTATGACGGCGAAGAGCCGCCCAAGCTACCGAACCTTCCAAAGCGGAAGACATCGGATGATATTGCCTGGGGTAGTTCCGGGAAAGATGCTCGTTTCTTAAATCACTTGCGTCGGCAGCTTAGTCGGATGGATAAGGACGACCGGCTGTTACTTCTCTTCATGGCTCAAAAAATGGCCCGCCACGGAGCCAGTCAGTCAAATGGCAGGAACTGATGTCGAGTAGGGTGACAGATTCAAATTCATTGAAATCTGGCGGCAGATCGGTCGCTGGGTTCGCCAATGCGGCATGCAACCTCTACCGGGGAAAAGTAATCAGAAAGAACATATACCCATGCTTCTATGGGGCTGCAAGGGGTGAAAAGATGGACTTGCGATGCCCGAGTTGCAATGGCACTGAGCTTAAGAAGTTGTCCCTCGCTTATCAGCAAGGGCGAGTCCAAGTAGATACACGGACTCGATTGCGTGGCGTAGTGGTTGGGGAGGGCGGGCCGAATGTGGTGGTCGGCAGAGCGACCACGCGCGGGACGCACCAGACTGAGCTTTCCAAGCAACTGAGTCCCCCGGCGAAGTGGTCCTACTTGAAACTGATCGGGTGGTCTGCTGTCTTTTCCCTCGTGGCGCTTGTCGCCTACGTCCGTTCGGTGATGTCCGGGCCTTCGCCTGCGTCGTCGCTGCCGGTGAAACTGTACGCCTTGTTTTTCCCAATAGTTCTGGTTGTCCTTCTTGCTCTCTATTGGAGGCACAATCACTCGACCTATTCGCGCCAATACGCTCAGTGGGACCGTTCGTTCGTTTGCGAACGATGCGGAAACGTGAGTGAGCACGATCTTTCGGGTATCTCGTCGTCCTAGCGTTATCTCTCCCTCGTGACAAAGGCATGCCCCAAACCGTCTTTGCGCTCCGAATAGGCTATCGACCTAGCGGAGCCGCTGCTCCGCTAGGTCGAAGTAGCGTTTAGAAAGTTCGATGCCAACGAAGCGACGACGCTGCTGCCGCGCTGCCACTAGCGTTGAACCTGAACCACAAAAGGGGTCGAGCACCACATCGCCCGGATTCGAGAAAGATTCAATCAACGGTGCCAAAACGCACAGTGGCTTTTGAGTTGGATGAAGATTGTTTCCGGTGTATTTCCATTCCAAAACGTCGGGGATGGTGCGAACCGGCTTTACTGGATTGCCCTTCGCCAGCAGGTAAGCGTTCTCATGCTGATAGCGAAGAAAGCGCTCGGTCGAGGCGTATTTCTTAATGAAGGTCAAGTGCCCGGCTATGCGGAATCCCGCTTCGCGCCAAGCAGCAAGGAATTTATCGGCCTTGTTCCAGCCATAAAAGCTCACGCAGAAGCGATTCCACCGAAGCACGCGATAAATTTCTCTGAAAGCCGGTTTAACCCAAGCGTCGTTGTCGTCGTTGGGGACGGTGCGTCCATCGCTGGATGAATAATTGACCAGGTACGGCGGGTCGGTGAGCACGAAGTCGGCGCTGCCTGACGGCATGCCAGCAAGCAATTCCACGCAATTGCCGTGTAGCAGAGTGTTTGAGAACCCTTTGTTGATTTGAGAATTGATTTGTTCTGATTTCATTTTCTGTTCTCCTGTTAGGTGATTTGGTTCCTTCAACCAGGAAGAGGAACCAAAGCACCGCGCCCACAGGAGGACGGAAAGGCCAAGTTGTGGCTTAGGAGGCTGGAGCGGATGGCAACGGGTGTGACAGGAGAGAAGTTTGCGACTGGCGCAGCCGTGTGCTAGCGGAGGCCCTATCGCATGGAACGCTTCTTCGGAAGGCTTCGCGGCAACTCGCTGTACTTCGAATAGTCGACCGTCAATTCCTGCCCTGCTTCAATGTTGCGGATAGCAAAAAAGTCAAGATTGTCGGGGTCGCAAGCTACGTTCGGCTTTTCGCGCTTTTCCGGTTCGTTCAGATACCATGCCATCGTTAAGCGATTGAAGGTCTGCGGACATCCGTACCGCTTGTCTTTTATTACGGAGAAATCGTCGTACAACTTGCGAATTTCTCGCGGCGCGTTTGGTACCGAAGGCTCGTCTATCCAGACCATTTCTTCGTTGTCCCCGGAGAAAAGTGCAGTACCTTTCTTAATCTTCTTGATCGCGAACACCCCGACCCCACCTTTGTGAATGCGCGACGGACGTAGGCGAGTGTAGACGTTCGCGTGAGGAACACGGGGCGCGTCAGACCGCCACTTGGCGGAGAGCGAACGACTCAAGCCTTCCAAATCAGGAAAGATTGTGGCTTCGTCAATCCCGCAAGCATCCAGTTCCCTTCGAATGGCGGTCACTCTAAAGCTTGGAATTACAACCTTAGCCAGGCGGCCATGCCTCTTGGTCTGGAGCCTGTCGAGTCCACTCGCGTCTTTCCCGTGAACGGTGAAACAAGAACGCTGAGTACTAATTCTCCGTGCGATGTGCGTCGGAAAGACAGCAACGGGCTTCTCCGGTAGACCTGCCATGTTCTTGAACCTTGCTGGCAGCCAGGGATCAACGAGATGTTTATCGTCACGATGGACTCCCGTGGCGCTGGGCGGGATCACTTCCTCCTTGCCAATTGCTCTTTGATTAATTCCGTAGGGGTCTAGCACCCAGACGGCGGCATCATAGAAGCCAGGATTGTCCCTTACTGCAAAATAGAGTGCGAGGAGCGCACCTTCCGTCCGGTCCAACAGCCTTGTTGGGGTTCCAAAATGCTGCATGAGGAAATACCATTCCCAATCATCATTCCCGGCTGGCTTGGATTCAGAGAACACGGGGGCACGGACAATGAATTCTTCGCGAATCTCGTCTTCTATGTGATCTCGCTTAACCGCAGCGTAGCCTCCATAGTCTCTGTAGAGCTTAGGGCACAAACCCCAATAGGCCCGCTGTTGCCCGCGAAACCAGGGTCCCCAAGGATCGTCTTTGTCGAATTCGAATTCGTCTCTGATCTCGCCGACACGTGTCAAGAATTCGCTTACAGTTTTTCGAGAGTCAGGCAGTTTAGACACCTTTAATCTCCCCGATCTCACGAGGGTGCTTGGGATGGCGCAAGAAGTCGATAACAGTTTTGACCTTCCGCGTTCGGCCCTCCAAGTCATGCTCCCAAACACGAATGACCTCGACGCCTTTGCGACGCAAGTATCGCGTCACTTTCTGATCTCGCTTGCGGTTTCGTTCAATTTTCTCTGCCCAAAAAGCAGCGTTGTGCCGCGGTGCCTGGAAACAGCGCGGGCAACCATGCCAAAAGCATCCATCAACAAAAATGGCTATCCGGCGTTTTGAGAAGTAAAAATCTGGTTTTCCTGTCACCTGTGAAGAGTGCAACGTCCACCCTGACACCCTGAACCGCCTGAGCAAGGCCGCAAACGTGCGTTCCGTGCTGCGATTGCCCTGGTGTCGTATCGCGGCCATGACCTCCGACCGCTTTGCTTTTGAAAAGACATCCATTCGCCTAACTCAACATCATGACGCCCTGACGCGCGGATTGGTACGAGGCCCAAGATTGAACGTCAGCAAGCAGACTCGGGCGGACTCGGGCAGCGGCATGGAGCTCATTGACGCGGCTCGGTTTTGCCGTTATGAGATAGCGTGAGTTCAACACGACCAAGTATGCCCCTGCCTTAACAATCTTCTGTTTTCCTGGGAAATACAATGGTCCGATAGGTTTCAGAAACCCAGCGTTTCTCTTTACTGCGTCTTTGTGTTCCCAAGGCACGATGAATCCTGCGATAATTCGTGAAACGCGCATTTTATCTTGCGCGTGGTCACAAGCTGGCGTCACTTCTAAGCCACACAAGCGGACTGGCTTCATGAGCGCTTTTTGTTGCGCCTCCTTTCCTTGAAGGCAGTCTTGGAGCGCATCCTTCAGTGTGGGCATGAAATCTGCGGTCTTCCGCTTGCCAAAGATATACAAGTTGCCGGGATTAAAGCTTTCGAGCTGGTCGCCAGCTAGGTGCAGCATTGTATTAACTTTTGCCTTGCGCTCGACTGCTGTCCCTCCGGTTGCCGCCATTATTTGGTCCACATGGCCGGACAGATCCTCGGTGAGTTCTTCTACAAGCACATCCATCCGATCAGAATGAAGTGGATTAAGAGCTAGAAAAATCGATGGAATGCAATTTTCTCGGGTGTGGTGCTCTTCAGCGTTTGCTTTGCTAATCACAAGCAGTAGCTTCAGGGCTTCCTCCCGCCACGCTCGCCTCCACTCATCAAGGTTCGTGGCAGTGGAACCACTAAGCTCGGCTATTGCATTTGTAACGTTTGTTGCAGCGCGGAAACAGGTCCCTTCCCAAACCTGCATGCACTCAAGCGGTGAATTCTCTGCCAGTATTTTGAGCAGTTCGTTGGAAAGCTTTCCGATGGAGAACTGCTGTGGCCCCCCTCCGCCGCCCTGCTTCTTAAAGGCCGCTTTCTTCAGCATGACAATAAAAACGGGCTTAGGCAAAGTCGGATGTTCGTAGATGTACTTCGCCACTTCATCTTTCAATTCAGGATGATTCGTCCAGATGAGAATCCCATACGGGCCATTGTCCGGGCTGATGATTTTGCCAAACGTTTGGACAAGGGTCGAAGCTATAGTCTTATCGGGTCCAGTGACCCCGAGGTTCATGTCCAGAATAGCGAGTCGCACTCCGCGCAGCTTTTTGTTGTTCTTCGGGAGGTCGCTCTCTTTGCCGTCAAAAAATACGACCGGCACTCCGACCTTTGAAAATGCCTTAACGACGGGGATGGCTTCATTTACCTCGTCATCAAGCAGGACGACACGGGCTCCGCCCAAACCGTTCATTTCGGCTCCTTAAAGGAGAGTGCTACGACCGCGCCGTCAAACTCCTTGGGCAGGTCGATATCTCCCTTGTCTGGAAAAACCAATAGACCCCCTTGCGCCTTCATCACTTCGCTAGCAATATGCAGACCCAGACCCATGCCGTCAGGCTTCCGACTAATGAATGGTTCGGTAAGATACTCAGGCGGATCGATGAACCCAGGACCGTTGTCGGCAACGACGATGGCCCGATGTCCGTCCAGATCGTTCACTTGCTCGACCAAAATCTTCTTCTTGCCGTCCTGCTCTCCCCATTTGTTATCGAGCCACCAAATCGAGTTATCAAGTAGGTTCATAATTGTTGAAATGACTAGCCGTCTGCTGCATTTCACCTCAAAGTCGTTCCGCCTCGGGGGTTTTACAACTTCAATTTTGTGAACCCTAAGTCGCAGCTCGAGGTTGAATAGCGACTGCGAGATGAGGGATGACACCCGCTCAGCGCCTACTCCTGAGCGGCGGACGAGTGCGCCGTAGCCTTCGATTAGCTCGGCCAAGTGTTTGGCAAGCGCTTTAATTCGATTCGTGGCCTTGTCACCTTCCACCGCCAGGAGCAGTTCGGCAACACCTTTTTCCACTTCGTGGATCACAACGGATAGACTCAGCCCCGCTGTGGCACTGGTCAACAAGCGGTCCCTGACAGCGAGGAAGTCTGTTTCGATGCGGTCGAGGTATGGACCAATTTCGCCTGTCAGCTTCTTCTTTTCGACGATCTCCCTGAGTTCTGTAAGGTCTTCAAGCACTGGCTCCCGGAGCTTGGAATCGGTATAGGCGTTTCTGATTCGCCGTTTGTCGATATTGCGTTCGACTTCTATGCTCTGAATCGCATAGACGACCGCGTCCCGGAAAGCCTCATAATCTCTATTTTCGACAAAACCCTCGCGATTGGTCTTTTCGATGAGGCCCCTGTTCAGACTCAAGTCCACCGACTTCTTGATGTCCAACGAGACCGCGCCTATGAGGAGGTTATTGCTGAGGCGTTTTGTCGGGACGTTGACTCTTCTGCCGCCGAGACTCAACCAATCGTTACCGCGTTCACCATAGTCATAAACCCGGATTCCACCCCGATAAACGCGGACTCCCCCAGATTCATTGAGGAATTCCTTCAGCCCCTTCTTGTCGCTTACCTCTCCCAATTTCAGGACTTTGGCATCCTGGTCAAAAACATAAAGGCGTATTTGCACAGGGCCGATATTGTGGTCGTCCAAGTTGATCAAACGTTTTGACCTGTCCGCAGACTGAAGGGGCAGACTGTGGGCAACCTTGCGGGCTTTGACCCGATCCATACCGGGAAATGGTATGAATTTGTATTCGTAGGTAAGTCTGTTGCCCTTTAGCAAGCATTTTGCTTGGTAGAGGGAAAACTTGAGCACGTCTTTCACATCCAGCAAGCCGAGGAGCCACTCTTCGTGGTCCTCCAGGACAAGTTGTGTCTTGAAGTCTCCGACGGCGCTGAAAGGCGAAGAAATTGCGTTGACTGCCCTCGCTAGGTCGCGGACCATCCCTCGCGACCACGTATCGCGGAGCTGGGTTATTTCCAAACGCGTTCCGGTCTTTTTTCCGGTGAAATGTTCGGGGGACCTTTCCACGACTCTGATTTCAACTTCTTCCAGGTAACGCTTCTGCTTGAAGTCATTCTCCCAATCAATTTCCACCAGAACTTCTTGCGATCCGGCGCTGCGCGTGACGAGGCGGACCTTGTTGCCAAGCTTGTGCGCAGCAAATCTGCCAACCCCCTTTTCGCCAATCGGAATGCGCTTGTATTTGGGTGTGGAGTCTCCCTTTTCCTTTTGTTTGATTCTGTAATCGGTTCCTGGCTCAAGCCAGACGCCAGATACCGTGTCAGCATCCATTCCGACGCCACGGTCTTCAACGATGATTTGGCCACGAGCCGGGTCCTCAACCCGCGACATAGTCACGGTCGCACTTGGAGAATCCGCATCGAAGGCGTTCTTGACTAACTCAAACACGGCTACGCCTGGGTCTCTTATGAGTTGGTCGCCCAGCAGCAGAAGTAATCGAGCGCGCGGCCTAAAAAAGACTTTACGGGTTGTCATGGCGCGCCCCGTTCGGCAGAGTAAGAGTGCGAATCACCGCAGCCATCGCGGGAGGACAAACCGCGTTTCCTAGCAATTTGATCTTTTCCCGGCGCGTGCCATGTTCTAAAAGGTATTCGAATGGAAAACCCATCGCAGACTTTATCTCTGGGACTTGGAGCATTCGCATCTGGTGACCTTTTTTTGTGGGCCTCACATAGGCAAAACGATCCAACGTGGTCAGGGTTCGAAGAGGAACGCTAACTCTCTGCCAACCGCCAGCCTTATCCGAGCCGTAATAAACCAAAAGAAACGGCTTGTTGTTGCCGAGAACTCCTATGGCGCGGTCGGCTCTCTGAAGTGTTGCTTTGGCCCTTTTGGGCGCTCTTAGCATTGAAAATCTATAATGGCCATTTCGGCTCAAGAAGGCGGCGGCGGTCTTTTTCCTTCTGGTTGTTGGCTTGACTTCTGAAGGAACCTGCTCGCGGTCACAAAGAACAAACAGGCGTCGCCGCGCCTGGGGTACTCCGTGGTCAGCCGCATTTATGACCTGCTCCCTAACTTTGTACCCGAGCATCCTTATCTTTTTGAGCCAGTTTTCGTATGACTTCCAGCTCCGCATGTGGACTACGTTCTCAATCACCAACCATCTAGGTTTGAATATTTTTGCAAATCGGATTACTTGAAATGCAGTGCGTCGGCTGATTTCGGACCTTGGAGCGTTCCCCTTTGCGCAGGTATGACTAGTGCACTCAGGCGATGCAATAATCAAATCCGCAGACCCTATCTTTTTCTTCAGTTGGCGAAGTTCAATGCGCTCGCATTTTGAATTGAGAAACTCAACCCTTGGAAAGTTTGATTTGTATGTATCTCGGGCTAGAGGCCAACAGTCCACAGCTGCAGCGATCTTGACGCCCGCGGCGCGTGCGCCACAACTACTCCCGCCCACCCCAGCAAATAAATCAATCGCCCTGAGACTTCGCCTCTTTTTAATCATTCTTTGTGATGTCCGTGGGTAGAGTTGGCGACTCAAACCAAAATGCATCTTCCAAGATTCGGCCAGGAGGAAGATGCGTCGAGTTGCGAAGGTACCATTCTGTTTCACGATTCAGGAGGTCACCCAGCTCGATCTGCTCTCGGGTAAGAATTTCAAATAAAGTCTTCGCGAGCCGTTGTCCGTTAATCAAAACAATCGGATATTTGTCCTGTGCCAATTCAAGTTGAGCGGCTCGGGAAAACGTGCCAGTTGTCACGAACGCTCCTATCCAACCCCTTTGCAATCGAGCGACAACACGCGCCAAGGCATAGCCCCCCAATGGCCGTGTCCAAGCCGACGCATTTAGCCTGACCTAGCACGACAGCCGAGGTGTGACTTAAACGATCCACTCGGTCACCTACGTCGAGCCGACAGACAAAATCGACACCCCCATCCCCAGATCTCTTGGTT
>Ga0207141_10011_pt1 | contig 18553 bp, 16 predicted proteins | sample Alteio_BWMinHeat_5_FD_153553 | JGI IMG/M metagenome (GOLD analysis project Ga0207141, IMG submission 153553) | Enriched cells from forest soil in Barre Woods Harvard Forest LTER site, Petersham, Massachusetts, United States -... | ecosystem: Environmental > Terrestrial > Soil > Temperate forest >... | reverse complement strand
CTTTCTGGCGGCGGGTCTGGTCATGACGGCTCACGCGGTGCTGACACCGACATTGATGGTGCTGCTGATGGTAACCGGCGACTTTCTCGCGATGTCGTCGTCGACCGACAATGTGCGTCCCTCGCCCAAGCCGAATACATGGCGGATCCGCAATTTGACGATCGCCGGCATTGTCATGGGCGCTGCCGATCTGGTGTTCTGCGTCGCCTGCCTCGCCACGGGAAAGTTTGCGATGGGATTGGACACCTCGACCTTGCGAACTCTGACAGTGGTGACATTGGTGTTCAGCGGCCAGGCGGTGTTCTATGTAGCGCGCGAAAGACAGCATCTGTGGAGTTCTCTCCCCGGCCGCTGGCTCATCGCCTCCTCGCTCGTAGACCTCAGCATCATCAGCTTTCTGGCCATCAACGGAATCCTGATGGGGCCTTTGCCGATCGCAATCCTGATGGGATTGCTCGTCGCTGCCATCGTCTTCGCCTTCATGCTGGACGCAGTGAAGCTCATCCTGTTCGATCGCCTGGCGATCGCCTGATGCGTCAACCCCGGGCCGATCCGTCCCGACCATGATCAGAAGACACAAGCCGTTCGGCCGGAGGACCCATGCCTAATGCCATCCTGATTTTGAACGCAGGCTCGTCGAGTATCAAGTTCGGTCTGTACGAAATCCGCGGACCAGACGAGCCTGGCCTTCTATCCAGAGGGATGATCGGGGAAATCGATGGAACACCTCATTTTACGGCCAAAAACCTTGCCGGCACTGTACTCGTCGACGAACACTGGCAGGATCGAGGTAAGGATATTGTGACCCATCTCATCGGATGGGTCGAAAAGCACCTCGCAGGAGAAGCCCTGGTCGCTGCGGGACACCGTATCGTTCATGGTGGCCGCGACTTCATCAAACCGGTGCGGCTGACGACCAATGTTGTTCAAGCACTCGATGCGCTAACGCCACTGGCCCCACTGCACCAACCTGGAAGTCTTGCACCGATCCGAGCCCTCGCGGCGTTGCGGCCAAACCTCACACAGATCGGCTGCTTCGACACAGCTTTTCATCACGACCTCAAGCCACCTGTCAGTCGTTTTGCCCTGCCCCGCAAATACGAGATGAGCGGCATCCGCCGCTATGGTTTCCACGGTCTGTCCTACGAGTTTATTGCCCACCGATTGCGGAAAATCTCCAAAGATCTTGCCGCAAGGCGGACCGTGGTTGCCCATCTTGGCAATGGATGCAGCCTCTGTGCCATGCGAGATGGCAAGAGCGTCGACACCACCATGGGCTTCACCGCGCTTGACGGGCTGATGATGGGCACACGCTGCGGGGCAATCGACCCTGGCATCTTGCTCTACCTTCTGCAAACGCACGCGATGTCCGTGAAAGAGATCGAACACCTTCTTTACAACGAATCCGGTCTGCTCGGCGTGTCAGGGCTTTCGGCGGATATGCGAACCTTGTTGGCCAGGAAGGATCCGCCTGCCGCCGAAGCCATCGAACTCTTCGTCTTCCGCCTCGCGCGAGAAATCTGCGCCATGGCCAACACCCTGGGCGGCATCGAATGCCTGGTCTTCACCGGTGGCATTGGAGAACATGCCCAAGAAGTGCGGGCGATGACTTGCGACCGGTTGGGCTGGCTCGGTGTCGAACTCGATACTCAAGCAAACCAAGCGGGTAACGACCGCATTGGCGCAAAGGCCAGTCGAGTCGATATTCGTATCATCCCGACGGATGAGGAGATGACGATCGCACGACACGTGCTGACGATGATCAAGCGAGAGCCGAACGACGGCCAGGATTGAATGGCAAACTTCATGCTCTCCAAGGTTTACTTTCATTACAACCAGTATCGCAGCAATGGTCTCACCGCTATCGCCGTTTGCGGCCTTGTGGTGGGTACGGGTCTTTGGTGGTTCGAATATTCTGGCCGGGCCGAAATTGCTTGGGCCGTTGCAACAGTGCCGGTGCTGGTCGGCCTGATAGTTCAAATCGTTGCCTCGCTTCGTGAGGGTAATGTCGGGCTCGACGTGGTGGCCGCGCTCTCGATGTCAGCTGCCTTGGTCTTTGGCGAACCGCTGGCAGGCAACGTCGTAGCTCTGATGTATTCGGGCGGGCAGCTTTTAGAGCTTTTCGCCCAAAGCCGCGCCAAACGGGAAATGACAGCGCTGCTTGGACGCGTCGCCCATACCGCCATGCGCTTTCGGGATGCGAACCTGGAAGAGGTGCCAATAGCGATCGTTCAACCGGGAGACCGTCTTCTCATCCGACAAGGAGAGGTGTTGCCAGTAGATGGCCGCGTCGCCACAGAGCTTGCGGTGCTTGATCTCTCTGCTTTGACGGGCGAGTCCGTTCCGACGCGGTTGAACCGGGGCGGTGAGGCTCTCAGTGGGGCAACCAGCGTCGGGGCGGCGTTCGAACTCGTCGCCATCCGTCCAGCTTCCGAGAGTACGTATGCCGGCATTGTGAGGTTGGTAGAGGCCGCTCAATCGAGCAAGGCGCCTATGGCACGCTTGGCGGATCGCTATGCTCTTGGATTCCTTCTGCTCACGGTTTTAATCGCCGGCACCGCATGGTTCCTGTCTCGGGATCCGATCCGAGCCTTGTCGGTACTGGTCGTTGCTACACCTTGCCCGCTGATCCTGGCCGTTCCCGTCGCGATCATATCGGGTATGTCGCGGGCCGCCGGAATCGGCGTTCTGATCAAGGACGGCGGCACACTGGAAATGCTTGCGCGCGTTCGCACGGCGATTTTGGACAAAACAGGTACGCTTACTCAGGGGCACGCCACCGTCACGGATATCAAGGCATCAGAAAGCTTTACCGCGGACGTCCTGTTGCGTTTTGCCGCAAGTCTGGATCAGGCCTCAGGCCACGTCGTGGCGAGCGCTTTGATAGAGGAAGCTGTGACAAGGCATCTTGCCCTGTCTGCACCGAAAGCGGTGACGGAAGTACCTGGAACGGGAATCGAGGGTTCGGTGGATGGCACGAACGTCATCGTCGGTGGCAACAGCTTCGTGAAGAGTCGCTGCACAAAAGCCGCTGGCGACGGCTTGCTCGCCGGGATTCCAAAAGACGCGATGACGGTTGCCGTCGCAATCGATGGTGCACTCGCCGGTGTTATCGTGCTGCAGGACAGAATTCGGGATGACGCCAAATCCGTGCTGTCCGCACTTCGCCGAGCCGGTCTCAGCAAAATTGTGTTGGCTTCGGGAGATCGGGTTGAGATTGCTCGCACTGTTGGCTACTCGCTGGGTGTCGACCTCGTCCTTGGCAACCTTAAGCCAGAGGATAAGGTTGAAGCGGTCCGAAACGAAAAGGAGCATGGGCCGGTGATGATGGTCGGCGACGGGGTCAACGATGCACCGGCGCTGGCGGTGGCGGATGTGGGTGTAGCGATGGGCGCCCGCGGAACCGCTGCCTCTTCGGAAGCCGCCGGCGTTGTCCTGCTTGTCGACGAGTTAGAGCCTCTTGCAAAGGCAATTACTATTGCCCATCGCACGCGGCGTATCGCCCTTGAGAGCGTGTGGGCTGGATTGGGGCTTTCACTGACGGCTATGTTAGCCGCCTCATTTGGCTACCTTCAACCGGTAGAAGGCGCGCTCCTCCAGGAGGTTATTGACGTCGCCGTAATTCTGAACGCGCTGCGGGCACTGCGATAGGTTGCCGTTCGTTGTTGCATCATCGCCGTTCAAAAGCTGAGTGGAAGGCATGTCAAAACGACGGCGTCGTCAGCTAGCTATCTTACCGTCAACCACCTCAATGATATGATCACACCGTTTGGCGAGATCAAGATTATGGGTCACCATCAAAAAGCTGGTGCCACTTTCTCGGTTCACCTCACGCATCAGTTCGAAGACGCTGTCAGCAGACTTGGTGTCCAGATTGCCGGTCGGCTCATCCGCAAGTACCAGATCAGGATTCATGGCTAGGGCGCGCGCTATCGCAACGCGTTGCTGTTGGCCACCCGACATATTCGTGGCGCGGTTGCCAGCGACATTCTCCAGCCCGACCTGAGCCATAAGATCATTCGCGCGGCTTTCGATCTGCGCGTTCGCAAAGCCTCGGTCGACCAGCAATGGCATCATCACGTTTTCGAGGGCTGTGAATGCCGAGATCAGATGATGATCCTGGAATACGAAGCCGATCGTATGGCCTCGCAGCAGCGTAATGGCGGTGTCTCCTAACGCACTGGTATCTTGCCCCTTGATGAATAGCCTGCCGGAGGTCGGCTGATCGAGCAGCCCTATGATGTTGAGAAGCGTGCTCTTGCCGGAACCGGATGGCCCAGTCAGGGCAAGAAACTGACCACGCTCCAACTTTAAATCAATGCCGTGGAGCACCTCTGTGTGTGAGGGCATGCCAATATTGTAGGCCTTGCGCACCTTCTCCAGCCGCAGAACCTCGTCAGCCACGGATTGCCTCCACCGGATTGAGCCTGGCGGCACGGACAGCGGGCGCCGTTGCAGCCAACAGCCCCGTAAACGTCGCCAATATGATGGTGAATAAAAAAAGTGCCGGCTCCAGGATCAGCGGAAAGAGCTCAGTGCCATCTGCTTGTCGGATGGCTGAATGCCAATAGACGAGTCCAACCATCCCTAAAGCAGAGCCAACTAATGCGCCCGCAAAGCCCAACAACCCACCTTGCAGAAGGAAGATCCGCAGAACCTGCCCTCGCGAGGCCCCCATGGATCGCAAGATACCAATATCTTTTGAACGCTGGATCACCGAAACCACGAGAACGGCGGCGATGCCAAACGCAACCGACAGCGCCACAAAAAGCCGGATCATCGTGTTTGAAGTCTCTTGCGCCCGAACCGCCGTGAAGAACTGCGCGTTTGTTGCGATCCAACTATCGGCCTCAACGTAGTTCGACGCCTGGATCTGCTCTGCAAGAGTCTGCGCATCATAGATATTCTGAACTGTCATTTCGATGGTCGTTACACCCCCGACGATCCCAAGCAGCGACTGGGCGGTGCGCAACGCAACGTAGGTCGTGCGCTGGTTTGCGCCTTTGCTGCCGAGATCAATCAGTCCGGTGACAGTCAACACCACGACCGTGCCGGAGGCAGCTTGGATGTTCAGTTTGTCGCCCACCGTAGCACCCAGATCCTTGGCAAGTTCGATACCGATGATGATATCGTCGTTGGTCAAACGGGCCTGGCCGGCGACAATGTAGTCAGGAATCCGAATTATCTTGAAGTAGGTGCCCGGCTCGATGCCCGATAGAGAGATTGATCGACTGGCCGCTCCACGGACCGCCAGGGCAGAACCGGCCATTGTTGGAGACACGCCAGTAACCCCGGGTGTCGCGAACATCCGATCGCGAATTTTAGGCCACTGATCGATGGAGATCACGCGCTGACTTGGTCGCTGAACGATGGCATTCTCAAAAACGCCGGGGCCATTCCGCAGGGGTCTAGCGATCTGATCGGGAGGGATTAATTCAATTTGAGCTTGTGACGTCAGAACCCGCTTGATGAAATTTGCCTCGAGCCCCGTCAAGAGCGCGGACATGAAGACGATCACTCCCACTCCAATAGCGATCCCGCTGATAATGAACAACGTTTGCATGCGACCTTCCCGTAGGAATCGGACGGCAGCAATCCATTCGAACGGGAGCCAGAAGTTCATGGCGACAGCGCCCTCACGCGCTGGCCCGGAACGACACTCGACGCCGCAGGAATTACGAGGTCACCCTCTGAAACGCCTTGCAGGATTTCGGTCTGGATGTTGCCCTGCAATCCAACACGCACTGGCTGCTTGACGGCCCGTCCACCTTTTACCAGCAGCACCCAGGGCGACGCTGACAAGGCGTCATGAACGGAGGATCCGGGCAAAACGAGTGCATTGTCTCGTTGGCCGACATCAATGTCGACTGAGACGGTCATATCCTGTCGCAGATAGGAAGGCGGATCGGAGACGCTCAATCTTACCTCGACCGAGGCACGTGTGATGTCAATGCTGGGATTTATGTAACTGACGGCGGCTGAGAATTTTTGGTCGGGATATGCGTCCGCCGAAGCGATCGCCTTTTGGCCCAGGACAAGCTTTCCCAGGTTGCGCTCGTCGATTGAAAGCTGGAGTTGGGTTTGCCCGTCGGGCGCCAACACGAGCAGCGTGCTGCCCGGTTGTACAACGTTGCCCTGCTCAACGGCGCGCGTGATTAGCACCCCCGCGCGGGGGGCAGAAATAGTTGCATACGCAAGACGCGAGCTTGCTGTCGTGAGATTTGCCCGAGACTGGTCAAGCAAGGACTGCGCGGTCACAAAATCGCTGCCTCCGCGACTGGAGGAATAGACAACAAGCTCAGCGGCCCGAGCCTGGGTTTGCGCCACGTTAAGGTCTTTCTGCGCGGCATCGAGGGCAGCCCGAGTGGCATAGCCCGTATGGATCAATTGCGAAGTACGATCAAAAGTCTGTTGAACGTTGAGCAATGAGGCGCGAGCGTCTTTTAAAGACTGATGTGCAGTGGGTAGCGTCAGTTCCGCGAGTTGACGCACATGCGCTTCAGCTTCTGCAACGGCACCCTGGGCCTGAACCACGTTGGCTCTCAGTTCGCTGGACTCGATTGATATCAGCGTCTGCCCTGCGGTCACCCGCTGCCCCTCGTCGACCTGTACGCCAGCAACAGTGCCAGTAATTTGGCTGCTGATATTGACCCGGAACAAGGTTTCGACATTGCCGGTCGCCACGACGGTTTCAATAAGCTGGCCGCGTTTGACCTGATCAACGGGAACGACGGGGCCCATCAGCAGTCTTACCCCCTCCCAACCGCCAATGCCGATCGCCAAGATAGCTGCCAAGCAGAGCCATTTATGCGACCAAAGCTTAGTTCGCAGCGTCCCGAACTTGGTAGGGCTACCGAGTGGAGAGGACGTGGGTGAAGCGACCGCTGAGATAACCATTCACATCAACGCCCGATTAGGAGCATGCCTCCCAGCTGCGGCTTTGGTTGCCAGTTTGCAATCGCTGATCCAGCGGGCCGACGAATTACACGAAGTAATATTCTGCCGACCATGCCCTGATGGCGCGTGCTCTAAAGCGAGCCCGGCGCTCACAGACGGTCGTCACCTTTGCCGAAACTTGAACTTATCGAATATCGGTCCACTGTATCAGCCTCGGAAACTACCCAGATCGGTTCAATACCACGCATCTTCAGCATCAGATGAGTTCGCCCGGCGTTTGGCTCGAAAGCGACCACACTGTCTCGCCATCTTGAATGAAGAAGAGCCGCTGTAGATCGATCCGGCGGGCTATCACTTGCCCCACTTCCAGTTGCGGATCTCCGGCAAGTCCTCCCCGTACTCATCGATGTAAAGCTTGTGCTCTATGAGCTTGTCGCGGGCGATCTGCTTGAGATAGTCCCCTCTGGCGCCCAAATGCGGCAGCCGATCCACCACCTCTTGTACAAGATGAAAACGATCCAGCTCATTTTGAACCCTCATGTCGAAGGCCGTGGTGATCGTGCCCTCTTCCTTGTAGCCCCGTACATGGAGATTGCGGTTGGCACGGCGGTAGGTCAGCCGGTGTACCAGCGAGGGATAGCCGTGGAAACCGAAGATGATATGTTTGTCCCTCGTGAAGAGGGCGTCGTAATCGGTGTCGCTCAGCCCGTGCGGATGCTCGCTCTTTGACTGCAGCCGCATGAGGTCGACAACGTTGATCACCCGGATCTTCAGATCGGGAAGGTGCTCGTGGAGGATGGAAACGGCCGCCAAGATCTCCAAGGTGGGCGTGTCACCGCAACAGGCCAACACCACATCCGGTTCGTCGTTCCGGTCGTTGCTGGCCCATTGCCAGATGCCCAGCCCTTCCGTGCAATGCTTAACGGCGGCGTCCATCGTTAGCCATTGCGGAAGGGCGTGCTTGCCCGCCACCACAACGTTCACATAGTGCCGGGTGCGCAGACAGTGATCGAAAACCGAAAGCAGGCAATTGGCGTCCGGCGGCAAATAAACCCGCACGATATCGGCCTTCTTGTTGATCACGTGGTCGAGGAAGCCGGGATCCTGATGCGTGAAGCCGTTATGATCCTGCTGCCAGACATGTGAGGCAAGCAGGTAGTTCAGCGAGGCGATCTTGCGGCGCCAGGGCAGTTCCAGGGTGACCTTCAACCATTTTGCGTGTTGGCTGAACATCGAATCGACGATACGGATAAAGGCCTCATAACTGTTGAACAGCCCGTGCCGGCCGGTCAAAAGATAGCCCTCAAGCCAGCCCTCGCACTGGTGTTCGCTCAGCATTGCGTCCAGTATGCGCCCCTCAGGCGCAAGAAACTCATCGTTCTTTTGTTCCCTTGCATCCCACTGACGATCGGTGACTTCAAAGACCGCGCCCAGGAGATTGGAAAGCGTCTCATCGGGACCAAAGATGCGAAAGTTGCGTTGCTCCTGATTCAGGAGGACCACGTCGCGCAGGAACTTGCCGAGAATCATCGTATCCTGCGCTTCAACCGCACCGGGGGAAGGCACCGTCACGGCATGATCGTGAAAATCCGGCATACGCAGGTCGCGCAACAAAATCCCGCCATTGGCATGCGGATTTGCGCCCATCCGCCGGTCGCCCTTGGGTGCCAACTCGGCCAGTTCGGGTATCAGACGGCCATTTCCATCGAACAGTTCCTCCACTCTATAGCTTTTCATCCAGCTTTCGAGCTGCTTGACATGATCGAGATGCTCGGCGTTGACGAGTAAGGGCACCTGATGGGCGCGGAACGTCCCCTCGACTTTGAGGCCGTCGACCACTTTCGGTCCCGTCCAGCCCTTGGGAGACTTAAGGACAATCATGGGCCAGCGTGGCCGCGTGACGTCATTGTTGCGCCGGGCCTGGTCCTGAATGTGCCGTATATCCTTTATGGCCGTTTCCATTGTGGCGGCCATGAGCTCATGCATCTGTTCAGGGTCATCGCCTTCCACGAACAAGGGCGTCCAACCGCAGCCTCGAAAGAACTGTTCCAACTCTTCGTGCTCGATGCGCGCCAAGAGCGTCGGGTTGCTGATCTTGTAGCCATTGAGATGCAGTATCGGTAACACGGCGCCATCCGTGATCGGACTGAGCAGCTTGTTGGTGTGCCATGCGGTGGCCAGCGGGCCCGTCTCGGCTTCGCCATCACCGACGACGCAGGCAACGACCAAGCCAGGGTTGTCGAAGGCGGCACCGAAGGCGTGGCTGAGAGAGTAACCGAGTTCCCCGCCTTCATGTATGGACCCCGGTGTCGTGGGTGCGACGTGGCTCGAAATTCCGCCGGGAAACGAGAACTGCTTGAACAGTTTCTTCAATCCGGCTTCGTCCTGGCTTATGTTCGGATAGATTTCGCTGTAGCTGCCTTCGAGATAGGTGTTGGCGACCAATGCGGGACCGCCGTGGCCTGGACCTGCGATATAAATCATGTCCAGGTCGTACTTCTTAATGACCCGGTTAAGATGCACGTAGATGAAGTTCTGACCAGGCGTTGTGCCCCAGTGCCCAACGACGAGCGGCTTTACATGCGTTAGTTTCAGCGAATCGCGCAAAAGCGGGTTATCGTGTAGGTAGATCTGCCCTACGGAGAGATAATTTGCGGCGCGCCAATAGGCGTCCATCTTTTTGAGCTCATCGGAATCCAGTGTCCCCTGACTTACTGTGTTTTCAGCGACATCGATTAGATTTTCTGGTTCTAAAATTAAAGTCGACGCGCTCATTGCTGTAACCCTTTTTGTGGCTTGCTCAGGACTTGTCAGCCCCAGATGGGATGTGCATTAGCGAAGTGAATGCGGAGCCAAGTGTTGCTTGGCCGCAGTGTTGGCTAGCAAATAGCCACGGCGAAAACCGGCCTTTCGCTCAAAACTATCTCTGCTCGCCAACATAGCCGACGGGGGCTCACCAAAGGCAGAGTCGGAATTCACCTAGCCGCCAAGTTCCGCGCGGGGTCGCTGACTGGCGCCCGCGACTTCGGCGGTGCCAGACGGCGTCAGATTCTGAGCTGAGAGTTGCGCTATGAAAGGTGATGCGCTCGCCGACGATCAAAATCCGACCGCCTTGGGTAATTTCCGACCCTATTTGTAACGCTGTCGGACGTTTAACCTAGCCATGATTTAAAAAGGCACCGGACGAAAAGCTGGCGGCGGCGCAGCCGCTGGCGCCCGTTGTCATTGATGGCTGTCTCAGCGTTGACCGGAGTAAACCGAATGATTGCTGATGTTTTGAGCTCCGGCTCAGACGGTCCTGCGAAAGATGGCACCAACCAAGCCGGAGCGCAGATCTATCTGGTGGGCGGCGGAATCGCGTCGTTGGCGGCAGCGGCATTCATGATCCGAGATGGCGATCTTCAGGGTATGAACATCACGATCTTCGAAGAACTGGACAAAATCGGAGGCAGCCTGGATGGCGCGGGCTCGCCTCAAGATGGCTACGTGCTCCGCGGTGGGCGCATGACCGAACGCAAATATCTCTGCACATACGATCTGTTTTCGTCGATACCAACTCTCGATGACAGCAAGACAGTCACACAGGAGATGTTTAATTGGAATGAGACGATGAAAACCTCTTCCAAATCACGCCTTATCCGGGGTGGGCAGAGGCAAACCGCCCCGAAGTTCAGTCTGAGTGAAGCACATATCCTGACGATCGAGCGCCTGGCACTAGAGCCCGAGATGATGCTGGGCAAGACGAGCATTGCCGATCAATTCGATCCAGCTTTCTTCAAGACCAATTTCTGGTTCATGTGGTGCACAACTTTCGCCTTTCAGCCCTGGCATAGCGCGGTCGAGTTCAAGCGCTACCTGGTGCGGTTCGCGCATATGATTTCAGGCTTCAACAGGCTCCAGGGAATTATGCGAACGGTCTACAACCAGTATGACTCGATGGTTCGACCATTACACAAATGGTTGGACGCGCGCGGCGTGAACTTCGTGCTGAACACTCGGGTCACTGACTTGGGGCTGCGTGATCAATATGGCGCGAAGACTGTTGAGCGCATCGTCTATGAACGAGCTGGGCAATCCGGTGAGATCATTGTCGGTGCCGATGATTTCGTCATAGTCACGCTAGGATCGATGACCGAAGCCTCCAGCCTCGGTGGCATGGATGCAGCCCCAGTACTGAAGAACAAGGCGGATGGCGGCGCCTGGACCCTTTGGGAAAAGATTGCCGCAGGTCGACCCGAGTTCGGACGCCCATCGACCTTTGCTGACCATATTGACGAGTCAAAATGGGTGTCGTTCACTACGACTCTGCACGATCCTAGCCTTTTACGGATCGTTCGTGACATCACCGGAAACGTCCCCGGTGAAGGCGGCTTAATTACCTTTCCAGAGTCGAGCTGGTTGGCCTCCATCGTAATTCCCCATCAGCCGCATTTTATCGGGCAACCGGAAGATGTTAGTGTCTTCTGGGGCTACGGCCTGCACGTCGACGCGCTCGGCGACTTCGTCAGGAAGCCGATGTCCGCATGCACCGGCCGCGAGATTATGACGGAGATACTTGGCCATCTTCATGCCGAGTCTGATGCACCGAAGATACTCGAAACCTCGATCTGTATTCCCTGCATGATGCCTTTCATTACCAGCCAGTTCCTGCCGCGAGAGAAGGGTGACCGACCCTTGCCAGTCCCAAAAGGATCGAGACATCTCGGCTTTATCGGCCAATTTTGCGAGCTTCCTCGAGACGTAGTGTTCACAGTCGAGTACTCGATTCGATCCGCGCAGACAGCGGTCTATTCTTTGCTTGACCTGAAGCGCGAGCCGCCAGCGGTCTATACGGGCGAATTCAATCCGCGTATTTTGTATAGAGCGTTTGTCGCTTTGCACGACCTTGCGTCCTCATGAGAGCTCAACGAGACTACGCCTGCGTTGAAGGTAGGTTCGCGTAAAGTGTGGAAGTTTTTTAATATTGCAGCTCCTCGTGGTTTGCGATCATTTTCCAGCTCAATGCTATAGCCGACGTTCGCAAGATAGCCGAATTCGCCTTCAGGCTACTCACGTGCAAATGTGAGATGGAAGTGATCAGCTTCCATACAGGTCTCTTTCCGAATCCAGCCCTCGCAGGCTCTCGAGCAATGCCTAAGATTCGGCGTCCCCCAATTGGCGTGGCAGTGCTGAATGTACCCCTTAAGCGCAAGTCTTTTTATCCATTGCACCGGACCTACCGTCAGGAACAGTTCTTGTAATCGCACTGTGATTGCTGATTGGCCCGAAGATATTGCCCACTTTGCACGCCCCTTCGGCCTGTGTATTTCGCAAAGGTCAAGCGGGCGACTTGGCCGGTCCGGTGACTCGACAGCAACGTGCTGGTATCCCTCGACGAAGGAGCGAACCCATCCGTGAAGTCGAGATCGAGCTCCATGACGTAGACATGAAGGCTATCTTTTCCGTCGCGCGACAACTTGCCAAAGTGGTGCCTCTCCGCCGTCGGCGCAAAGGAAAACAGCCATCGCGATGCCTTCCTGACCACGCTTCTCAGCTGCAAGATAGTCTGGGCACGATCAACGATCGTTTGGCAATGCATAAACACCTCGATGGCACTACGGAGACAAATGCGCACCTATCAAAAAAAGAGGTGTCGAAACATGAACTGCTCAAGGCCGCCGCCGCTGCGCAGCGGCATCTTTATCGTCAACGGACATAAGGTCTTACTGATCATCACGTCCACGAAGTGGCAAGCCGCCTCTTCGCCTTCTGGGCCATGGGTGATCGGCAGCATTATAAGCTGTCCAGCCAGCTTTCTGAAGGCAGTGATCCAGGCGGGTAACCGCCACCCCCCGATCCCGCAGGTGAGGACTGATTTTGCGTACATTCCGATGATTGCTATTCGGCTATTCGATCACCAAAATCTTCGCGATACCCAGTCGTAACTACGCCATCATCACGACCTACGGGAGCAGCCCATGTCCAAAACTCAAAAAACTGAAGCAACAGTGCCCAATACCGAAGTCGCTGAAATGCAAAAGGCTTCAGATGAAAATCTGTTTGCGGCTGAGTGCCATGAAGCAGCAGCGCGGTGCCATCGAGCAGCGGCTGAAAGCCTTCGCCAACACGACACTGCTGGCGCACTTGAATCGGCTGCGCAGGCCCACCTCAGATGCAATGATGCGTTCACGGCTACAATCGCTGCCCACAAATTGACGGCAGGAGATTGCTGCTAAATCGACGATGGACTGGGGAGTAGTCACGCGTTCACCTAGCAGAGCTGACGATCCATTCCATCTTTCCAATTTGAAATGAGGGCCGCCAGGAGGACGATCGGGCGCAGGAGTTCCCCGCGAAAGGCGTCATTTAAGGATGCGTCCTTAAATCCCGAGGCAGGTCGCGCCAGCTGCGAAAACCAAAACTGGGAGCATTGTGAGCCAAGTCTAGTCCATTCTACTGAGCCGCCGGATGAAACCAAAAAGCTGTCTTGGCCGACCGGTGCGAAGATGATGGCACCATCGAGCGGTTCGGCAGGCGTTTCTTCGTAGTTCCCGGCCCACGGGGCCCCAAGCGACAGTTCACCTGCCTCTGATGGCGTGCGGCGGCAAAAGTGCTCTGGAAACCGGCGCGCAGCCCTGGCTGTTAGTTGCGAGCGTCCTTGCGCGCCGCCAACGCCATGGCGATAAGCGATCCACCACCGAAGACCATGTCGATTCCGATGATCAGACCGAGCGTCCAAACGATAGATCCAGGAAGGCCGAAAACGACAAAAGCGGCGAGGACGAGATCGATCACACCATTTACCATCATCCACTCCCATTTTCCTGCGAATTTGCGGCGGTAAATGAACCCCAATCCGATCATCAGGATGCCGTCTGCAGCAAAGAAGGCAGCAAGCAGGATCGTAAGCGACAACAACCCCTGAACTGGATTCCATAGCAAGGACGCGCCGACAAGGACGGCCAGCAGCGCGGAGATCAAGGACCAGGCGAAACCCGCAGCGCTTCGCGTTCTGAACGTGGCGATGAGACTGACGGCGCCGGCGACCAGAAACAGCCATCCCAGGAAGACCGTCGTGACAAGGCCGGCCAGCTTGGGAACCAGCATTGCGGCAAGGCCAAGCAGGACCAGAATGATCCCTTCGGCGAGAAAGACACCCCAATGATCGTGCAAAGATTCCGATAAGCTGCCTGGGCGATGTGAAATGGTTGACTGTTGGGTCGACAAGATCGGGCTCCTTTGTTTTCGTCGAACGCCCGCGAGAGGAATCGCGATGGCTTCAAAGACCTGACCTTCTTTGAGGCAAATCCATCCTGCCTGAATTGATCTGGCTCAACGATCGAGCCTCGTCAGTTTCCAGGCCTGCCCGAACGTTAGCCGAGACGACATTTGCTGGTATGGTCATGTTTACAGCGGACACCTTGTTGGCCATCGCCATGGCTCTCCATCTATAGTGCGCACGGCTCACACTTGGTGGCGAGCAGGCGCCAGAATGGCATCGCAATCGTGCTCTGCGTCCTCAACAGGGACTTTGGGCGGGCGGCAACTTCAAGCGTCGACGGAAGGGATCGCGTAATGGGCTCATGAGTGGTCGCTGCCATTGAAAACGCAAACTCATAAGTTGAAGCTGTTTTGAGGCCCCTGCGCTTTGCTCCAGGCATTGACAGGAGTTATCAGAGCGGATGCCACGGGCAGACCTTGGCATCCGCTCTTCTGACTGCTTTCTAGCGAACCTGGTGAAGGTTCAGCGAGGCGACGCCTGCCGCAAGGCTGACACCTGTCTGCCCCTGGGCGGAGAAGGGTTGCAAGGTAATTGAACGGCCCGAGCCTCCCACCAGCGCGTTGGCGCCGCCTCCAACCCCAATCGTTGCGGACGCCTCCAGGCCGAGATAATCGCCGGCAAGAGCGCCGCGCCCACGCCCATCGGTGGATGACAAGACGTCCCACACCAGAACGCCGCGATTGGTCTCACCAATATCGAGACCAAACTTGCGAATGGTACCCGAATTGCGATCGGAACGACCGTGGATCGATTTGTAGACGCAGTTCATATCCTTGGTCGATGTAACGATAAGTCCGAGGCCACTTGAGACATCGCAACGCAAGACGCCGACCCGAAGTCTGGATTCAGCTGAAGCTGCTTGCGCCAATGCAACGACCGCGACCACTGCCGCGGCACATAGAATGAGGGAATTGCGCATGAGGTGTCCTATCTAAAATAGATCGTACCCGTGGGTGCCACGGTGCCTGTAGTTTCTTGCTCGACCATCGCTTCAATTTAGAATTCCCTAAATATCTAGAGGTCGCCGGGCGGCGGGACGTAGATTAAGAGCGTCCGCGATATGGCAATAACTCTCGTTAGATCGGGTTCGAGGCATAGAGAGAACAGAGGTGCTATCAAACTTTATCTTAACGATTAGAAATCTTCCGAGGCAGAGTCGGAAAGTACTCAGTAGCTAAATATGGCGTGGCTGATGCCAAATTCCCAAGGCCATAGCTTCGTTAGTTCAACTGCCAAATCCTTGGCGGCGTGGCTAAAAGTGTCGATTGATGGTGATTTGCGAGCATCGCATCCACTTTGCTAACTGGGCTTGGGGCGATGTGATATTGGGGGGCTCGATCCTGCTAGCTCCGATGTCGGTCTTGCGTGATGGGAGTGAGCTAGGCAGTCTTTGATGTAGTCTCGATCCATCACGGGGTCCTGAGGACATCGGCAATACGGCCTATGAACATGATAAGGAACCAAGATGTTGCTCGGGGCGGCGACGTTGCCGCGCCGTTTCCCGGTAGCAATCCCAACCAGATCAGTCACTCAGCTATTGAACTTCCATCTTGTCGATCGTCGTCGAGGCGAGTTTGTCCGCATCGCGTTCACCGCCCTTCGCAGCGCCGAGAACTGTCTTGGCGATTGCCTGCCGGCGATATCGGGCTCTACTCCCGGATTTCTCGCTTTCGGCGTGAGGCGTCAGGGCGTCGACCGACTTGTCGTACGCCTCGCCAAGGCTCTTCAGGTCACGGGAATTGAAGTGCTGGTTGTGATCTTTTTTCATACGGAATCTCCGGTTCGAGAACGAACGCAACGGCTGCTTTATCTCGCGCGGCGAGGTTATGTGGTGGCGAAGGCCTGGACGACCGCAACGAGCCCTCAAAGGGCAGGCGAGCGGGACTGAGCGGGCGAAAGCGTCCGTCGTAACGGGTGTGAAAGGATGTCCACTCCTCCAGCTCAAGTTCGCTGGCTCGCAAGTGGCGCCCTCGATCGCTGCAACGGGCCGGACGAGGATTGTAGCCCCATCGGCCATTCCCCATCATAGCGGAAGCAGGAACCCGAAGCGCAGGCCCGGAAACTACTCAGACAAATCGCATGGAGCCGTTCCTCGCCGGTTTCGTGTCCATATCTATCGCCTAGTCCGTATGGGGTTCGACCCGACGCTCCGGCCGACCGGATTCCAAACGGGCGCGCAATATCGAAGCGAGGCGGACGGTGACGCGGCGTGTTGTGCTCGGCTGACTAAGCCCGTCGCTGATGCGATGGAGGCTGACACACGATGGTCGCAATTGGGCTTTGCAGGCCCAATTGTCTGCTCGAGGCAGTACGCCCGCCCGCAGCCAATTGGCGTCGATGCAGCCAGTTTGTGATAGTATAGCTTCTGGCTTGATTTGCTGGGCGCGCCCCGCGAGAACAAGAAAACAATGCCTACGAAGCCGCCACATGAGGTCGGACCGGCGCCTCGCCAATCTCATGGCGCCCGCTGCAGGTGCGTGGATCGCCGCGCGATCCCGACGATTTCCTGATTATTGGGATAGGTGCCTCAGCGGGTGGCTTAGAGGCTGTGGGAAAGCTTTTGGAAGCACTTCCCGACGGTAACGGAATGGCCCTTATCCTGGCGCAGCACCTCGATCCGACCCACCAGAGCATGATGGCAAGGCGATTGCCTTTGTTGGACAAGCCGCCACAAACCAGTCCGCTTATTTATCGCGCATCGACGTTTCCGCTGCACTCGGTTTGCAGGCTCTCCTGATGATCCCGGCAGCTTTCCTCCTAAGCCACGTCGATCTCAATCGATCCGCCTCCGTCGGCTGAGTTTATGGCCAATCGCTGCAGCCTCTAGCGTGCAGAGGTGGTTGAGGCATGACGCGCATCCATCCAAAACTCGGTCGCCCCGACCAAATCCAATGCGCTCCATGTGGGTAGTTTCCGAGGCTACTTGCCCGCTTGGCAGCCCGGTATGATCTACCAACTAATGCACTGACCCCGCTATAAGCCGCCCGACGAGGTGGCAGGATGGCTGGTTCTTTTTCAAACAGAGGGCGTGCGGGCAAGAAGCTCTCGCTCTTTCGATGTTTACATGGGAGGCGCCGCCCCGGCACCTCAGGCCCGATGAGGCAGAACTCCCGAGGTGCCCGTCGACATTATCTGCGCAACCTTATTCGGCACACACCGCTGGTAGGAGCACCTTCAGCCAAGCGCTTAGTCTCGCCTGGGTGTCGATGACGACCGGAAAAACCTTATGACCGAAGCGTTACTCTATCCATTGCGATTTGATCCTATTTGTCAGTACCGGCTTTGGGGCGGAAGGCGATTAGGTGACTGGCTCCAGGCGTCGCTGCCTGGCGACGGGCCAATCGGCGAAGCCTGGATGTTGAGCGATCGCGACGAACAGCCCAGCCGTGTTGCCGACGGGCCGCTCAAAGGGCAAACCGTTGCTGAGTTGATGCAGCGCTGGCCAAGGCTGATGCTCGGTCATTTCGCCGGCCAGTTCCAGCGATTTCCCCTGCTCGTGAAATTCCTCGATGTGCACGAGATGCTCTCCGTCCAAGTACACCCACCTGACAATAGGGCCGAGCTGATCCCAAAGGGCGAGACCGGCAAGACCGAAGGTTGGGTGGTGCTTGAGGCGGATCCGGGAAGTCGCATCTATGCAGGCTTGAAGTCGGGTGTCACCGCCGCAGATCTACGAGCCTTGTCGAAGAGGACGGTGAACAATTGCCTCGCTAGTTTTACGCCCCTCCGCGGACAGAGTGTGCTCATCGAGGCGGGGACCGTGCATTCGCTTGGTGACGGCGTCGTTGTGCTCGAAGTTCAGGAAAACAGCGACGTTACCTTTCGACTATATGATTGGGAGCACATCGATCCAACGACAGGCCATCCACGCCCATTACAGATGGAACAGGCGTTGGCTTGCGTCAACTTCGCGCAGGGTGTGATCGGCCCCGTCGTGCCGGTTGTCGAGCCAATGCAGTCCATTGAGCGCGAACGGCTTCTGCACTGCTCGCATTTCCAATTATGGCGCATCCAGAGCGCATCGCCCTTCGCCGTCGGGGCGGCATACGCCCCTAGGGTCCTGGTCTGCGTCGAAGGAGCAGGATGGGTCGAGTATGATGGCAAGGACTTCGCGATGGAAAAAGGCACCGTGATGCTTCTGCCGGCGGCCGTAGGTACGTGCCGCTTCCGGCCTGACGGCTCTATTACACTGCTGGAAATCGCGATGCCGGAGCACCCATGAAAAAGCTGGCAGTTTTCGATCTCGATGGCACGCTCGCCGAAAGCAAATCGCCTCTCGATCCCGAGATGGCGGCTCTGCTCGACCGGCTGCTCAAGGTCGTCAAAGTCGCGGTGATCTCCGGAGGCTCTTGGGCGCAATACCAACAACAGGTATTGTCCTATCTTCAGGGCAAC
>Ga0207141_10182_pt1 | contig 18622 bp, 17 predicted proteins | sample Alteio_BWMinHeat_5_FD_153553 | JGI IMG/M metagenome (GOLD analysis project Ga0207141, IMG submission 153553) | Enriched cells from forest soil in Barre Woods Harvard Forest LTER site, Petersham, Massachusetts, United States -... | ecosystem: Environmental > Terrestrial > Soil > Temperate forest >... | reverse complement strand
GGAGCATATGCGTCTCGGCGAAGATTACGAGCTCTATGCCCGCGCCCTTGCCAAAGGCGCACGCCTGCTGCTGGTGCCCCCGCAGGGCTATATGTCGGTAGCCCGCAAAAACTCGCTGAGCGCGATGCATTCCGAAACAGATCTGTTGCACTTGAGGGATTGCGACGATGCCTTGATGGGAATTCCAACTCTTTCAAAAGAAGACCGCACCGCTTTGCGCCAGCATTACCTCAGCGTTGATTGCCGTCTGCAATGGCGGTTGCTGATAAATGCCGTGAAGCAGCGGAACGCGGCAGCGGCGCTGCGCACGTTCATGCGCCCCTATCCGGTGCCTCTGTATAATATGCAGAAGCTGATGGAGCAGATTTTTGTGCGGACGTTCCGGCGTAAATAAAATAAGTACAAGCAAATCGCCATACCAGTGAAAGCCGGTATGGCGATTAAATATCAATTATATGCCGGGCTATTAAGCCGTCTTTTTAGCTACTTTTGCTTTTACAGCGCGGCGGAGCTTCTTCGGAGCCGGAGCCGGCTCACCAATCTTGGCAACAATCTGCTTGCGGATCTTGCGCAGGTGCAGCGGCAGCTTCGTCGGGGCTGTGCCGAGGAGGAAGCTGTCAATGCCGCCCTTGTGCTCAACCGTGCGGATACCTTGCGTGGAGCAGGTCAGAGTTACGTTTCTTTTCAGACCCGAGCTGAAGAACGATGCTTCCTGCAGGTTTGGCAACCAGCGGCGCTTGGTTTTGTTGTTAGCGTGGGAAACTTTGTTACCGACCAGAGGTCCTTTTCCCGTGATTTCGCAGCGTCTTGACATAGCTTAGATCCTTCTCAAAAAATTCATAGACGCGGAATATACGTCAGAGCCGCCAAGATGCCAAGCGTTTTCTTGGAAAATCAAACTAATTAATTTTCATAATACAATACAACCGGCACTCATTGTATAAACGTGTAACTAAATCTAAAATTAAACCTGCTCCCCACCTATGGGGACACATAACCCGCAAAGGACCTTCATGCCCTTCCTCAGCAAGCAATCAGCCAGCTCCATCCCTATCACCCCACTTAACAAAGATACGCTGGAGCTGTGGCTGAAGAAGCAGGGCAAAGCGCGGCGGAACTGGATCGCAACGACAGGGTTCACAGCATCACCCGGCTCCTTGCTGGCGCTGCCAGACAAAGATGGTGCGGTAGAGCAGATACTCTTCGGTATGAAGAATAAAGGCAGCCTCTATTGCTACGCAGGCCTCCCTGCCCGCCTGTCACCGAACGCGGGCGGCTATTATATCGACCAGAAGATGAGCAAGGAGAACGCCACACAAGCCGCGCTCGGCTGGGCGCTCGGCAGCTACCAGTTCAGCCGCTATAAGTCGGGCAACAAAAAGGAACTCGCACAACTGGTCTGGCCTGCAGAGGCTGATAAAAAGATAGTGCAGTCCACCACCACCGCCGTATATCTGGTGCGCGATCTCGTCAATACGCCAGCCAACGATATGGGGCCCGCCGAACTGGCCGCCGCGGCAAAGAAAACCGCTTCAGCTTTCAAAAACACGACCGTCAAAATCATTGTCGGTGAAGACCTGCAGAAGAAAAACTATCCGGCTGTGTATGCCGTCGGCAAAGGCAGCCCGCGCGCGCCGCGCTTTATCGACATTCGCTGGGGCAATAAAAAGAACCCGGCGGTCACACTTGTTGGTAAAGGGGTTTGCTTTGATACGGGCGGGCTCAATATCAAGCCCGGAAATTCTATGGTATTGATGAAAAAAGATATGGGCGGCGCGGCGCATGTGCTGGGCTTGGCGCAGATGATCATGTCGCAAAACCTGCCGGTTTATTTACGCGTGCTTATCCCGGCGGTCGAGAATTCCACCGGCGGCGCGAGCTACCGTCCCAGCGATATCATCCAGACACGCAAGGGGCTTTCCATCGAGATCGGCGATACGGATGCCGAGGGCCGCCTGATACTGGCCGATGCGCTGACTGAAGCCTCCAGCGAAAACCCTGAACTGATCATCGACTTCGCCACGCTCACAGGCGCGGCACGTGTTGCATTGGGTCCTGAGTTGCCCGCGATGTTCAGCAACAACGACAAAATCGCCCATGAGCTTGTCGAGGCGGCGATGGCGGTGGAGGATCCGCTGTGGCGTCTGCCGCTATGGCAGCCCTACAAGGACAACCTGAACAGCAAAATTGCCGACAGCAACAACATCGGCGGCAGCATGGCGGGTGCGATCGTGGCGGCGCTGTTTCTTGAGAAATTTGTTGGCAAAGATATTCCGTGGGTGCATATCGACACCTTCTCCTGGAATAATTCCTCAAAGCCAGGTCGTCCCGAAGGCGGCGAAGCGCTCGGCATGCGGGCGGGGTTTGAGTTGATCAGGAAAAGGTTCGGGAAGAAATGAACTATCAGGTCACCTCCCCGACACTCGATGTTTATGGCGTTTCTGATACGAGCGCCAAACGCGGCAAGTTTGAAACACAACTGGTGCAGGGCGAGACTTTTATTATGACGGAAGAAAAAGATGGCTGGTGCAAGGGCACTTGTGCGCACGACAATTACCCCGGTTATGTCGCAAGCATCCACCTGACGAAACATATCGTAGCTCCGACACACATCGTCACTGCTGTCAGAAGCCACACCTACCGCGCCCCCTCCATCAAATCACCGTTCATCAACACGCTCGGTTTTGGCAGCCTGATCAAGCTGACAGGAAAAGAAGAAGGCTTCGTGCAGGTCAACGGCGGTGCGTGGATTTTTGAGAAGCATGTCACTGCCATTGATACGGCAGAAAAAGATTATATCGCCACGGCACGGAAGTTTCTTGAAACGCCCTATTACTGGGGTGGCCGGAGCGGCTTCGGTCTCGATTGTTCGGGATTGATACAGATCAGCCTCGCCCGCGCAGGGATAGCTGCACCCCGCGATTCAGATGTGCAGGAGAACAATATCGGCAAACCTGTAGATAAAGCGCAGGCGGGCGATATTGTCTTCTTCAAGGGCCATGTCGGTCTGATGGCCGATGACCGCCACCTCCTCCACGCCAATGCCTTTCATATGAAGACCGTAATCGAGCCGCTGAGCGATGTTGTTGGGCGCGGGAATGCGGTGACGTCTGTCAGACGGATATAAAAAAAGAGCCGGTGCTTTAAACACCGGCTCTTTTTTTAAATTTAGCTCAGGTTTTTAGTTTTGAGCTCTGTAGGAAACAGTGCAGTCTTTCAGACCGTTACCTTCATTGTAACCAGTGACGGCAGCTGTTACGCAGTCACCAGCATCACCACCGGCGACAAGAGAACCGCTCTGGCTCTGACCATCGTCCATTTTGCGGTCGATCTGTGCAGCCTGGTTAGGTGTCATCAAACCACCACCCGCTGCAAGACCGTTACCAAGAGCGCCTGCATTGTTCGCCGTTGCAACCGTTACCCAGATACCACCGCCGTATGGCGCGTTAGTAATGGTTGTCGCAACCAGGCCCGAGCCGGTAAATTTACCGTTCGGAAGGCCTGATCCAAAGTTAGGCAACACGCCCGATATACCAGCCAGCAGGTTTGCCGCGCTCAGGTGCTCCCAGAAGCCCAGGTTTTCTCCAACCGGAGCAGCACCAGCAACAGTAACTACAGGGCCAGCCGCACTCGGCGTACCCATCTGACCATCTCCATTACCATTAGGACAGACACCGCCGCCGCAACCGGTAGCCGGCAAACGTGTAGAAGCCAAAAGCATGTCGCCAGGCAGAGACTGATACGAGTCGTTAAATGTTATCAGAGCTGCCTCAACGCCTTTAAGCTGCGCAATTTGCGCGGTGACCTGGGCGTTGGCAATCAATTGCTGCCCTTTAAGAATACCGCCGATCAGAAGCCCGACGATCGTCAAAACGATCGCCAACTCGACCAGCGTGAACCCTTTTTGCTGTAATCTCTTCATTATCTGTCTCCCCTTAAATGTTGCCTTTTAATGCTTTTTAAACCATTGGCGGTTAAAAAACTCATGCTCAATGAGTGTGATGCCCCCATCCCTATAATTCAACAAAAAAGTTAACCGTTTATTTAAATTGGCGCCCATTGTCGCTATTTCTCCCTCAAAAAAACAAAATGATGAGCGTATTCGCCCCTATGTAAATGATATCGCCGCAAACTGGCTGTATTTTTCCGGGGCCGCATTTCACCAGGCTGATGAAGCACTTTGTCAAACTGGGTAAGAAAACGCGGTGTTAAACAAATTTTAACCGCCCGAAAACGCAGGACGAATCATCAACAAGCTTACGACTGCTTCTGCAACGCTAGGTCAGCTGCCGCCGTCAGGCGATATTGGCTGGGACTAATGCTGGTGATTTCACGGAAAGCGCGGTTGAAAGAAGCGAGCGAATTAAAGCCCACTTCGGAGGCCACCACCTGTATGGGAATGGCGGGATCATGCAGCATCCGTTTGGCGTCATCCACCCTGAATTCGTTCAGCAGCCGGGGGAAGCTTTTACCGAAAGCCACATTGATCACCCGCGATAATGTATTCTCGGAAATATCCAGCTCGCGCGCGAGATCGGCGCGGCTGAAGGCGGGTTCGTGGTAAAGTTTGTCGACTTCCATCAGCGTCTTGACCTTGGCGGCGATTGCTTTTTCTTCCTCGGTCATGGCCTGCATGGTGAACCGTGTCGGCTCCGCGCTCAGTTGCACCGGCGAGGGATAGACACGGAACAGCGTCGTGATCGCGAGATAAATAAAGGCCAGCCCCAACACCATCTGCAGGGCATCGGCCTGTGCTCTCCCGAGCTCGCCCTCCGCGCCAAGGAAGCTGATGCAAATAACGCCAATATTAGCCGCGACCAGCACCAGCACCAGCCAATAGCGCTCCATACCGCCCTTCGCCTTGCGCAGCATGCCGAACAGGTCTTTGTGTCCCCACAGCGCCAGCAGGGCAACACCGCCGGAAATAGATCCCAGCACCTGCATCCACAAAAACAGGTCGGGACACAATGTTATGCCCTTGTCGCACACATGCGCTAGATACTGCATCATGAAGGAAGCCGCCAGCGCTAACGGCGGCAACGCAAGAACCCAGAACTGGCGTGGCTCCGGCGGTTCGGCGCCGCGCGCCACCTGCAGCACCAGAAGATAGCAAAGCGGGGGACCCATCGTGCGGCACAGCCACTGCATCAGCCGGATGGGCTGCTCGTAATCTTCCAGCCGCAGGGCGAATTGCAGGCCGAACACGAGCCCCAGAACCAGAAAATACGCCAGCGCCAGCGACGCCTGCTGCCAGCTTCTGACGCGGAAAACGATGTAAACGACAATCAGCACGCTCTGCGCCAGGCCGGTAATGGCCAGCCATTCAGTGACATTAAACGTACTGGCAAAAATAGAGGACATCTTTTAAGGCCCGCCTCCCCTCATCCGCATCACCTGATCGACTTCTTTGGGATCGACGCCCATTTCACTAATCAAGGTATATTTCAGGTTATTGATCTCGTCCAGCGACAGATTTTCGGTGGCAAGCATATTTTCCATGAGCTCGCGCGCCGCCTCCTTGTCGCCCTTGTTCTTCAGGACAAAGGCGGGCATATCCCGCGCCCATTGCGGCATCGTTGCGCTGTTGGGCATTTTTGCCAGCGCATAGGCCAGCTTCAGCGCGAGGTCGAGGTCATACATGCGGTGCTGCGCCGCATAGACGGCATATCCCAGCCAGCGCCACTTCTCGTCCACGGGCCGCTGCCCTACAACGCTGAGGTATTTGACGACAAAAGCCATGTCTTCGGGCACCTTCGTTGCGCCGAAATAATAGGCGGCGATATACGGCACATGATCGGAGACCGGGTCAAGGCTGTCGAGCAGGAAAAACCATTTGCCGAGTTCCTGATAGTTGTAATCCTTGAGCGGCGTTGTGTCCACACCGATGTCGCCGAGGTTTTGCAGTCCGAGCGCGAGCGAACGGTAGGAAAATTCCGGATCGCCCAGAGTCATCATGACGGCGCCGATGCGGCTGGGCACCGGCGGAACGCCAGACCAGCGCTCGTAAATGTCGCGACTGCCGCACCAGAATAAAAAATTGAGGCCAAGAATAAACGTCAGCGCCATTTTTATATGCGTCAGTTTGTTCCTGACCAGTTTTTCGTGTGTCTTTATCGCTGCTGCGGCCATCAGAACTGCCGTCGCAGGAAATCATGCGCAGAGGCCGCCAGCAGCAGCGCCACAAAAATGATCCCCTGAATACCGATAAATCCCGCCAGCCCCAGATGTTGCGCCATCCAGTGGGCATACGTGCTGGCATCAGGCAGGAACTTCACGCCACCCGCACCCTGCACGCCGTAAACCAGCCACGTCGTCTGCCCCATCATGTCAAGCCGCGGCGTGACGACCGAGATCAGCTTCATCATGTTGCCGATAACGGCAAAGAACCAGTTCTCCGGCGGGTGATCGAGGATACCCAGCAGTGTGCCGACCATCCGCGCCAGCGCGTAAAGCCCCAGCGTCGCCAGCGCGGAACCCGCCGCGCTTGAGAGAACCATCGAGAAGAACAAGGCCGCAACCGCCATCACTGCAAATTCAGCGATCAGGCTTGCCCCCCATACCAGCAGGCCGGTTGTATCAGGCCGCCCGAGCACCGCCACGACAGCCGTTATCGCCACGGCAATAAGGGCGGCCAGCAGCGAAAAAGCCAGCGCATGGCTGCAGAGAAAAGACGTGCGGGAAATGGGCCGCGAGAGCAGGAATTCGACTTCCTTGTTCTCGAACGAGCGCCGGATATAAAAGCAGCAGAAAAGAACCAGGCCGGTCACACCGAGAAACCTGAGGCCGCCGGAGCCGAATACCAGCGCGAACTTGTCGCCCTCTATCACAGCGGATGACCCCATGAAAACGGCAACCGCCGCCCCCATTACGATCATCAACGCAAGCGTGATTATTAGCTTATCACGCAGCGCTGCTGTCAGTACGTATCTTACCAGAGGTTTCGATATCATGCTGATACCTTAAATCACATCGAGAATGGCCGGGTATCGTCGCCGAATTGTTTGTAAACCTTGCGGTCCATATCCTGCACGTTCGATCCAGGTACGATCGATGCCTTGATGAAAATAACCAGCTCCTGTTTCACCACGTTGTCGCTGTGACTGTGGAACAGGTTTCCAATCCCCGGAATATCGCCCAGGACCGGAATCCCTGTCTGGTTAGCCTGGTTGCCATCTTTCATCAGACCGCCCATCACCATGGTCTGACCGGACTGCATTTTGATGATCGAGTCCATTTCCTGCACGGACATTACAGGTACCTGTCCAATGGTCGGGTCGAGGCTTAAAATGCTATTATAAGTTGATAATCCGTCTGTACCTCCCGTACCGGCAACGTTCAATACAACGCCAGGATCGGTTGCATGATCCACTTGCCTGCTAACCGTCGGGCGAACCGCCAGCACAATCTCGCCCGTGTCGGGGTTTACCGTCGGCGTGACATTCATCAATACACCTTGTGGCACCGATTGCTGCGTCGTGGTGTAAGACACTGTTGCGGCTGACGTTGTCGTAGCCGGCGTAACAGTGGCCATCAGGCTAAAGTAAATCAGGTTTGTAGCCACATTCACGACAGCAGACTGGTTGTTCATGACCGTAATGCGCGGACTTGAGAGCGCACGCACGGTGCCAAACTCGGTCAGAGCACTTATAACAGGCTTGAATCCGTGTCCAAGATCCAGGTTGGTTGTAAAGACAGATCCCGCTGGCACGGCCGGGACGCTGGTAATTGCCGCGCTTGGAAAGTTCATCTGCAACGAGGGGATAAGGCGGGTCAGGTTTGCACTCATCACACCCCAGTCGATCCCGGAAGAGTACTGGTCATTCAGGGTCACTTCAAGGACCTTGGCTTCGATCAGCACCTGCGCCATAGCCTGGCGGCGATAACCGTCAAAGAACTTTTGCACAAGCTTTTGTTGTCTTTCGGTAGCAAAGACACTGACGATACCCGTTTCCCGGCTGATTGAATAACTCCCAGGAGCAGATTTCTCGACCGGCGCGGAAGGCGCTGCAGAAACATTAAGTGACGGTGGAACGTTAGATGCAGGCATGGCAACAGGCTTGCCATCAGCACCCAAGGGTGGTGGAGGCGGCGGTTCCGGTACGGCGACGGGGTCACTCTGGCTTGCCATCGAAGTATATGTATCCGAGGCGCTGAGAAGCTGTTTCAGTCCAGCATCGACATCATTCCAGAAGTCACTGTTATTCGCATTGTTAACTGTAGCATCAGAGCCGTTTTTGCTGCTCGTCGCACCGGCAGCGCTTCCGCTGACGGAACTGGAGATACCCGTCGTAATATTCGATACGTTCTTGCGGGAAGTACTCATGTAATTGACTTTATAATCTTTAACATACGGACGGTCGAGCTGGATACGCATCACATTATTTTTAAATGTGTAGCGCAGCCCCGCCATCTCGCAAATGCGGTCGACGACATCATTGAAGGGGCGGTCTTTCGCCGTAAAGATAATCGACCCGTGAATATCCGGGTCCATCTCGAGATCAATGCCCGCCTGCTCAGCGAGTTCAAACATCAGGTCATGCAGCGACACAGTCTGGTTCACGGACACGGTGACCAGCGGCGACGGCAGCCTCAGATCTGACGGTGTCGCAACAACGGACTGAAATTCGGGCAGCGGCGACGCAGCTTCACTGGTAGGGGTATGCTCCGGAGACAATCCATCGCGGTAATCCTGGATGTCTTTATTGTTGCCGCGATCATACGTCAGCTGGTTTTTGGCAAGGTCGCAACTACCCATCGATACTGTCGCAAGCACAAGCCCCACAACAACGCAACCGGTACGAAGAAAATGACGTGAAATTGGCACTGAAATGATCCACCCCTTTGAAGGTTAATAGTCCCCTAGGGACTATTGTTACAGGGACAGCCTTGATGTGTCAATGTCAAGAGACGTGGAAGACGCAGGAGATACGCTCTTCTCCGTCATCTTTAACTGCTGGATTTTTATTTTCATATCGGCAGCGTAATCAGACTCCGCGATAGCTGTCTGTGCTGTAATGATGCCCTTCTTATACAGCCCCAAAAGAGACTGATCGAAAGTAACCATGCCTGCCGTGTTATTGTTGGCCATAACATCATGAATTTTATTGGTTTCGCCCTTTAAAATAAGCTCTTTCACCAGCGCTTCGTTCAGCATGATCTCCGGCACCATCACCATGCCGCCCTTGACCGCCGGTACCAGGCGGAGGGCGATGATCGCGCGCAGGTTCATACTGAGGGCAATGCGTATCTGCTGATGCCTCTCTTCAGGGAAAAAACCGACAATGCGCTCTATCGCCTGTGTGGCATTGGTGGTGTGAAGCGTGGCATAGCAGGTGTGTCCCGTCTCGGCGGCGGAAATCGCCTGGATCATCACGTCCTGATAACGGATTTCCCCGACCAGAATCACGTCCGGTTTCTGCCGCAGGGCATTTTTCAGCGCCACGCTGTAAGAAGCGGTATCGATCCCGACTTCACGCTGCGTGATGATGCCCATTTTATGTTCGTGATAAAACTCGACCGGGTCCTCAATCGTAATGATATGGCCGCCGACCATTGTATTGCGGTAGTCGATCAGCGCGCTCGCCAGCGTCGATTTGCCCGACGCGGTCATCCCGCAAATGAGGATCAGCCCGCGTTTTTCAACCGCCATCTTTTCCATGATCTTCGGCAGATGCAACTGCTCGAAGTTGGGAATCCTGTTGGTGATGCGCCGGATAACAAGCGCGGGGTTCTGCCGCTGGCGCATGATGTTGATCCGGAAACGGCCTTCCTGTCCCAGGTCCAGCGCCATGTTGAGTTCCATGTTGGTATCGAACTCGAGGCGCTGGCGCGGTGTTAAAATCTCCATCAGGACAGCCTGGATATCCTCTTCCTGCATAGGCACCTGCGTGATGGCGACCAGCTTGTCGTCGATGCGCAGTGTCGGCGGCACACCCACCGTCAGGTAGAGGTCCGTCGCTTCTTTGCGCACCACTTCGTTCAGGTAATTGTATATCGCCGTATTGCTCAAAACGAATATCCTTCTTTTCCGGGGTCAGAAACAGGCGGTGGCGTTTTGGCGCCCCCTTTGCCGGGCATAGTCAGCGAGCCCCCCTTGCCCGCACCACCGCCCTGCGCTTTGCCGCCGCCGGTGCCACCGGTGGTAGACTGCGTCGGAACATCTTCCGACTCTTCCATCTCCGCGCTGGTCTTCAGCGCATTGCGGGCAGTCTCGGGACTAATCAATCCCTGCTGCACCAGATCGCTCACCGAATCTTCCATCGTCTGCATGCCGAAGCGCGCACCGGTCTGGATCATCGAGTAGAGCTGCGCCAGCTGGTTCTCGCGGATCAGGTTACGCACGGCGTTTGTGCCCACCATGATTTCGAAGGCAGCGCAACGTCCGCCACTCACGCTCGGCAACAGTGTCTGGGCGATAACACCCTGGATGGAACCGGCGAGCATCGTGCGTATCATTTCTTTTTCCGCCGCCGGAAAAACGTCGACGATACGGTCAATGGTTTTAGCGGCACTGCTGGAGTGCAGTGTGCCGAAGACAAGGTGTCCGGTTTCCGCAGCCGTCAAGGCCAGCGAGATCGTTTCATAGTCCCGCATTTCTCCCACCAGGATGACGTCGGGGTCTTCACGCAGGGCGCTTTTCAGGGCGCGGGCGAAAGATTTTGTATCGTTGCCGATTTCACGGTGATTGACGAGCGCCTTCTTGGATTTGTGGAAGAACTCCACCGGGTCTTCAACCGTTAGGATGTGGCATGGCTCGCGTTCGTTGATGTCATCGATCATCGCTGCCAGCGTCGTCGATTTACCGCTACCGGTCGGTCCCGTGACAAGCACCAGCCCTTTTTCAAGCTTGGCAAGACGCTTGATGACAGGCGGCAGATCAAGCTGCTCCATCGTCGGAATTTTCGTCGGAATGACCCGGAACACAGCAGCAGAACCGAAACGGTTGGTGAAAGCATTGACACGGAAACGTGCATCGGGCCCGAAAGAGATAGCGAAGTCCACTTCGAAATCGCGCTCATACTGCGCGCGCTGGTCCTCGGTCATCACGGAGAAAAGCATACCCCGTATATCATCACCCTGCAGGACATCCGGTTTGATCCGGCGCAGTTCGCCATCAATCCGCACCATCGGATTGTTGCCGCCGCTTAAATGCAAGTCTGACGCTTTGTTTTCCAGCGTGAACTTGAGAAACTCTGTAATATCCACGGCTCAATCCCCCTGTTACAGTTCCATACCTAAACACCCACTATAAGATTACGCGGATAGATTAAATAAAGAGTAAATATTTGCAGGAATATGGAATCAATCGCGCGTAAATTATATTTAACATAGCCGACGAATTTGATGTCCACATGTGATCCACATAGGGTCCATATTGGCTCCGCAAACCATCCGCATCTGTATCGCAAGCTACTCGTATCGGCGCCGTAAACTACTTGCATAGGTACCGCATAGGTCCGTATTTAAGAAAAATTTTGGTCTTCTGACTAGCCAGCCATAAACGGCGGCGGGAAAAAACATAACGCCGTAATAAACGCGATAATCAGCGAAGGGCCGAAAGGGACCTCTGCTTCTCCGGTGCGCTTTTTCCATACCAGCGCAAGGATGATGCCGGACAGTCCGGAAATGAACATCAGGAGTGCCGCCGCGTTAGGATTGAGGCCGAGCCAGAATCCGGCGGCGGCGAAAAACTTGATATCGCCTAGCCCCATCGGCTCGCGCTTCAGGATGGCCTGCGCCGTCTGCCGCAGCAGCAGCGAGCAAAGACCATACATCACTGCACCGCCGAGCGCGGGCGCGCCCTGCTCCATGATAAAATCAACCGGCTGCGCCGCCATCACGGCATTGATGCCAAGCGCCGCAACACCTGTCCCCAAAATCGCGAGATTGAGGCTGTCGGGAATAATTTTGTAACGCAGGTCGATGTCGATGATGCTGACAAGAACAGGCGCCAGAAGAAAAATTGCGGCCGTCTCCGGCTTCAGCCCGTAAACGAAATAGAACAGCAGGCTTAAGCCGAGGGTCGCCAGTTCGATCAGCGGATACTGCACGCCGATGGGAGCGCGGCAATAGCGGCATTTTCCTTTGAGAAAAATCCACGAGAACAGCGGGACAAGATCAGCGACGCCCAGGTTATGCGCGCAGGAAGGACATTGCGAATGAATTTTTGTGACCATCGAAAGGTCGCGTGGCAGGCGATAACAAAGCGCCGTCGCAAAGCTGCCCAGCACCAGCCCTAAAAAAACGACGACAATGATATCAAAAAATTGTTCCATGCCGCCATTTCAACTAGCCCCTTCTCCCATCATGCTTTGCATGAAAACATGCGGGGGAGAAAGAGAATAACGGGTACTACCGCAAGGCGGCTAGACGCTGCCTGACAACCTCAAGCGGGAAGCTCTGGTCGAGAGCGCCGTCGCTCGCGAGAAGGAGAATTTGACGGTACAGTTCCGCCGCTTCAGAAGTCTTGCCCATATGGTCATAGGCGACGGCCCTGTTATAAAGCACCGTCGAATTACCCGGTTTCAGCGCGTCCGCCATGTTAAGATATTTCAGGGCATTGTTGTAATCTCCGGCCATGCCGTAAACCATCCCCAGTTGTGCGGTCACTTCCGCATTGGCTGGATACAGATCACGCAACTGCTGAAGTTTTTTGAGGGCGGTCGGGGCATCCCTTCCTTTCAACAGGCCGAGCATGTTGGTCAGGGCCTCGATATTACGGGGATCGGTCCTCAGCGCGACCTGGTAAGCCTCCAGCGCCTCGTCGGTTTGTCCAAGTTTCTGCAGCGCAACAGCGCGGCCCATGGTCACGCGCATATCACGCGGACTTTTCCTGTAAAGATCGTCAAAGAGTTCAAGCGCCGCCTGATAATTTCCCTGCGCCAGGGCTGAGCGTGCTGCTGTCAGACGCGAATCGACATCATTGGCATTGTGGTCTTTCTTGACGATAAGATATTCCTTCGGTAACGGACGGACGTTTGCCGGCGTCGTCAGAATATCCGTGACGCGGAGGCCGCCGTTTCCAGCGCCGTGACTTGCTGACGTAACGGGCGCCATGGCGTTTTGCGCCGGTGCGTTCTTCACAACAGCCAGTTCCGCCGCCGATGGCTGAGCTGCCGTTCCCGCGTTTGCCGCGGCTGGCAGCGCGGCTTGCGCCGGTGCTGCGGGTGCGCCGGGCGCAACCGGCGTCAAGGCTGCCGGGACTCCTGAAATGACGGGAGCCGGAGCGGGCATGGCAGCAGCAGGCGCAGGCTGATTAATCGCAGGCGCAGCCTGATTCATTACAGGCGCAGCCTGGGTTGTTGTCGTCGTCTGTGTTGTTGTAGGCGTTGTTGTTGTCTGCGTTGTTGTAGATGGCGCCATTGCGGTAGGTGCCGTTGCGGTTGGCGTTGGTGTGCCGGGTATCGGCGCATCTATTGATACAGCAGGCGCCGCCGGCGCTGATGATGGCGGCATCAGGGTCACGGGCGATGGTTGCTGCGCTACAGCTGATCCCACGCCTGACAGCAAGAAGACTAATGCCAATGCCGTCTGCGCCAGAAGAATTGCTTTAGTCTTCGTCATCTTTAATCCCGTCATGATTCATAAATCCTTGTTGAGTCTTCAATAATCTTGAGAAATGCCCTTTCAAGGCTATCGTTCTTGGTTTTCTCTCTCAGTTCCGCAGGTTTGCCGAGAAACCTTAAAGACTTGTCGTGGATCACGCCGATCCGGTCGCACAATTCATCCATGTCCGACAGAATATGCGTACTTAAAAATACAGTCATTCCGCGGTTACGGCAAGCGACAATCTCATCTTTAACCAGGACGCGCGCGCGCGGGTCAAGCCCGCTCATCGGCTCGTCAAGGATCAGCAGGGAGCAGCCGGTTAGCCAGGTGCTCATCAGGCCGATTTTCTGGCGCATGCCTTTTGAATAAGTATTCACACGACGGCGCAAAGCCTCGCGTGACAGCGAAACCCTGTCCGCCGCCGCCAAAACATCCTCTTCCCTGAAAGGCCGTTTGTAGAGATCGAGCGAAAACTTGACGAACTCGAGGCCGCTCAGGAAAAACGGCGGCTCGAACTTTTCGGGCAGGTAGGCAATTCTGGCCTTGGCTTCTTCATCAAGTATCCCGCTGCCGAAGAGCGAAACAGAGCCCTGTGTTGCTTCCATCAGGCCGAGGATAATCTTGATCAGCGTCGTTTTGCCCACGCCGTTCAGCCCGATCAGCCCGAAGACTTCGCCTTTTTTTACATCGAATGAAACATTATCGAGGACATTGTTCTGGTTGTTGCCTTGGCCATAGCGCGCCGTAACGCCGTCAATCCTGATAGCAACGGCCTCAGAGGCAGCTTCCGGCACGGGAGATTTTCTTGCAAGGTTTGTCATTTTGGTAACAAAACACCCGTTGTTATATCGTATGTCTGATGCGGCCTGAGCGTAATCGAGAGAACCTGGTTCAGGCCGACATCGTACCACTGAAGGCTGACTTTGGAGGAAGACTTGACGCTGATATCGACGATCTCGGGCAGAAGGTTACCCGGCGTCACTTTCTCGTTATTCATCCAGACGACCCAGTCTGCCGGAGAACGGTAAAGAACCCCGGAAACGCGAATGACGCGGTGAGCCGGAATGACCGCTCCCCCCTCTGCACCCAGCGTGCTCGCTTTCATCACCCTGCCGCTCAGCGCACGCTGGATGGCGGTGATTTCAAGCGGCGTCAGAAAAAAAGATCCCGTGAAAGGCTTGTTCAATTCTTCCGGCGTCAAGCCCGGTGCCGCAGTTGCAACGACAGCAGGATTTGCGGCAGCATTGGCTGCCGCCGCAGGCTGAGGTGCCGGAGTCTGTGCCGGAGCCTGTGCCGGAGCCTGCGCATAAGCAGCAGATACGCAGAGAAGCATAAAAACCATGAGGGGCTGGAACAGTTTTTTCATCACTGGCTCCTGAATCCGACTGGCGCGCCAGCCGGGGTTGCCGCGTCGGCAGTTTTCGGCACCATTGTTATCCAGTCAAACTCGATAGTTGCGTTCACGAAATTGACAAGCTTTCCCGCAGCAATATCGTTAAGTGTCGCTTCGGTCACCTCGCTTGCGCGCGTGAGATTCATATCCTGCAGGCGCACAGCACTGGGGAAGGAATGGGCTATCTCTTGAGCCAGCATATATATGTTGGAATCAAGCGGAGACACGACCGTGTCCACTTTGATATGGCTGTCAATAAGCCTGTAGTTAACGGCTTCAGCGTCAACATTCGGGATATCTTTTATATCCGCGATCGTAAACGAAAAACTGGGTATTCCTGCCTTGACGCGCAGGTCTTCCATTGTACGGTTGATCATGAAACGGTCCTGGTTCAGAAAAAACCCTTTGTCCTTCAGGTCGTTATATTTGGACATGTTGTCATTCACAAAAGCCATGTCCTTCTTGATGCTGTTGATTTTTTCACGCAAAGCCGCCGTCTGTCCCCTGACCGAGTCTCTCTGTGACGTCACATCATCGAGCATCGGCCCAATGCTGGAAAAGTAAATTCCCAGCACCGACAGGTTGAGCGCCAGCAGGCAGGCCAGAAAAATCATACGCTTGAAACCGATCAGTTTAATCATAGCGGCAGCCCCGTCATTTCAAATTCAGCGCTATCTTCATGCGGGGCGGCGGCATCCTGCGCAGCGCCAGCCTGCCCCTTAAATTCGCCTGTACTCGTCACGTTCCCGAATTGGGAGACGATGTTGACATTGTAACCGGGAAATTTCTGTTGCAGCTGCTGCTGAATGCTTTTCGCGCGCTCAACCTTGTGTTCAAGGTCAAACCTGCCGATAAGGGTGAACTTGAACTTGATCGTGACCTTGCCGTCCTTGCCGTTGTTTCCGCCGGAGCCGGCAAGTGGATGTGCGGCCGCAGAGCCCTTGCCCGGCGTGAAGAGGGCGGGGGCTTCATGATCGAACGAGAGGCTGCTCAGCTTGACATCGCTATCCAGCGCCGCGCGCAGAACGTTCAGCGTCGGTGTGATATTGGCGCTGTTGTTCTGAACCAGCTGCTTTATAGCCAGCACATTTCTTACAACCTGCGGCTTGACGGGATAAGCCTCAAAAACCTTCGAGTCCTGCGCGTATTCCTGATCCATCAGTTCTTTCTGACGCTGGCTCTCCATCATTTCATTCTTGACCGAGATATAATCGCTGTATTCGCTGGAAACAAAAAATCCCAGTCCTACCAGGAGCAGCGCGAGAATACCGGACGCCATACGCGCCATTTTCCGCGGCACCATGATGCGCTGGATGCTGGGCACCACGACCGGCAGCGCCAGCGTTCTCTTTTTAGCCACCCAGGCGGCATGCAGCACATCGCCAAAGTTGGTTTCGCCGAGAGATACGCCCTTCGACCCGATGGCCGCGAGAGCTTCCGACGGCGTCAGGCATTGAAAATTGGTTACCGGCAGGGCTTTGTCGCTGAAGAACTGCTTTTCTATGCTGCTGCAGATCACCATCACATCGAGCCCCTCTTCGGCTGTATAGCCGAAACGGGCGATATAGGTGAGCGTCGCTCTGAATTCGCGCATGACCTCATCGGCCCAGCCGGGTCCATGAACGCCCGCTTCCGATGTCGGCGTCATACGGGTCAGCGCCATATTGCCGTCTTTCACAATAACCTGCCGCAAGCCGCCGGTTTCATGCTGGCTGATCAGCACGGCCCAGCGTGAAGCCGAGTCTTCCTTGAATACTTTGCCAGCGAGCGCCTGAACCAGCCCCACAGACTCCGCCGGCAACAGACCGAAGCCGGCAAGCTGAACGCCCGCCTCCAGCATATCGGCGGCGACATTGTCGAGACGGTCTGTTTCGGGCAGCGCCACGAACAGATAGAAAGGTTTCGCCCCCGGCGGCTTGACCTGCATGGAAGCCCTCACCGGATAGCTCGGGAAGGTTTGCTCCAGTTTCCGCTTGATAAACCGCGCCTGGTCGAACACGGACAGTTTCGGGACGTTTTCTTCCTTGCGGTAAGTCTGGTCGGCGCCATCAAACAGGATCAGCACGGGATCAGAACGATTCTGCTCGCCCAGGGCTTCTTCAAGCTGCTGGTCGAAATTGGGAACTTCCCAGGAAAGCGCCGCCTCGCGCTCGATGCCGCGCGCCGTCGGCCCGAAAAGGGTCACCCCTTCACCGCCAACTACCAATATCCGTTTTCTGGAGATTCCTAATGCCATTTTTCTACTTGCTCATGTCGCCTAAACTATCATAAATCGGACCGAAGATGGCGGCAGCGATCCAGAGGATCATCCCGCCCAGAAGAACTGTCAGCATCGGCTCGATCATCTGGATCATACCGTCAATGGCCTCGTTCACATCCTTGTCGTAGAATTCCGTGACCTGTTCCAGCACGCTGGTAAGGTTACCCGAGTCCTCGCCCACTTTCACCATCCGTACAACCAGATTGGGGAACTCTCCGGATCTCGTCATCGCCGCAGAGAGAGGAAGACCCTCCTGCACACGCTCGCGGACCGTGGCCAGCGCATCGACAAGAACCATGTTGCCGGCAGTCTGCTTGGCGGCATCAAGACATTTCAGGATTTCCAGTCCGCTCGAGAAAAGAACGCCGAAAGTCGAGCAAAACTGCGCCAGGGCTATCTTGCGGATCAGCGGGCCCATGACCGGCGTGTTCAGCGCGAGATAATCGGTATAGTAGCGGAACCCTTCCGATACAGCGCGGGCAATCTTCATAAGAACATAAAAGATAATAATACCGGCAAAAACGTAAAGGCCATAGTTGGAGAAGAAATCGGAGGTCGCGATCAGGGACGTCGTTATCGGCGGCAGCGCTTTACCAATATCTTTCAGGAAGCCCACAACCTGCGGCACCACATAGCTCATCATCACATAGATAACGCCCAGGACGACCACCAGCAGGATTTTCGGATAGCGCGTCGCCTTTTTGATTTTGCTGCGCATCGCATCCGTCCACTTGAGGTGCCTGACGACCTGCACAAAGGCGCCGGTCAGATTCCCGGTCTCTTCACCGGCGGCAATCAGGGAAACGAAAATCCTCTCAAATACAGACGGATGACGGGAAAGCGCGTTAGAGAAGGAATTTCCCTCTGCCACTTCGCGGTATACGTCGGACAAAACGTCGCGCAGCTTTGGTGAATCTGTCGTATCGCGGACATCGGCCAGCCCCTCCATCAGGGGAACACCGGCTTTTTGCAACTGCTCGAGGTGAACGAACATCTGTACGAGGTCGCGGATCTTGACCTTCTTGGCGAATATGGAGGTCGATGATCGCGAGACCGTCTTCTTCCAGACGTGTCGTCAGGTCAGATTCATTCGCAGCCGAAACGACGCCCCGGATAGGACGACCTTTGGCATTTACAGCCCTGTAACTGAATTTCGGCATACTATCCCCTAGACCCCATAGTGTAGTAAGTACCAATCACCAATTGTATTGTTACATTAATTAATGGAGCAAGCCAAGATATTAGGCGGCCCCAGCCGTTAATTGTTTAAAATTAACAGGTTACAGAAATAACTATCGGGAAATTGAGGATGTCAGAGAGCTGCGTCGTCCGCGGCAGGAGCCGTCTCTTCGGTAGCAACAGCTTCTCCCTCTTCGGCGCCGAAGTCTTCTTCCTGCATGCCGGCATCGGCCACATCGGCT
>Ga0207141_10180_pt1 | contig 18943 bp, 33 predicted proteins | sample Alteio_BWMinHeat_5_FD_153553 | JGI IMG/M metagenome (GOLD analysis project Ga0207141, IMG submission 153553) | Enriched cells from forest soil in Barre Woods Harvard Forest LTER site, Petersham, Massachusetts, United States -... | ecosystem: Environmental > Terrestrial > Soil > Temperate forest >... | reverse complement strand
AGATCAGACTGGAAGAGATCATGCAACAACTGGCAGCACTGCGCCCCAAGCGAGATTTGCTTTGAGGGCTGCGGGGCGGGCTCTGCGGCAACTAGATTTGGAATCGTTCTGGCAATAAATCGCCCTTGGGCTCGAGGAAACGGCACTCACTTTGATAACGATAGCTGGATCATCCTTACCCGAATCACGTGGTTTTCGTCCGAATTACCCGTCACCTTGACACGCTTTCCTTTGTACTGCTTTGCTTGCCCACGATCATAAAGCAGGTACTCCGCATCCGCTGCTTTGAGGACATACGCATGTCGCCTTTTCACAATCGTCCCCACAAAACTTGTCCCTTCTTCTTGATTCACGTCGAGAGGAGCAGTTGCCGTGGGCGTTGGGGCAAGCGTAGAGGGGGATTGTGCAGTGGGATCACCCGTTTGAAAGGATTGGCTTTGGGCCGACGGCGTTGTAAATAGTCCCGCCGCCACTGACACAATTGTGAGCAGCAACCCTATTCTCATGATGCCTCCATATCAAGTGGCATTACTCTCCCGTCAAAGCTAACTTACAAGGATGATTTATTGATGTCTGTTCAACATTGCACAGTATGGGTATCGACACCCTGCTGGCATCGTCCGACGAACGGCCCGACACTTTGGTGTCCGCCCGGATGGCCATTGTGAGCTTTATAGCTCAGACCCTCACAACTCGCCCGAGTAGCATTTGAAGTGAGCATCCACGATCCGCCATGACCAGCCCCAGTATCGCCTTTTCCCCAGTTTCGAAAATCTGCGCACAGGTCAAGCATCTTGGCTATGCGGCAGCCAAGCGGATTCGGCTCTACGGCGAGGAGTTCGAAGTAGTTTCCGACCCATTTCCAGAAGCCGATGGAGTTGCAGTTCATGTTACGACAAAGAAAGACCCAAGCATTCGCTTGCTACGGATTCCCATGACAGTGCTTCAGAGTGCGAGAAGGGCGGCGGCGACTGCACTGGCCGCGCTCCGTGTTGAGAGAACGATAGTCGAGCGAGGAGAGAAATTACCCATGGACAAATCGAGGGATCAAGATCGGGGCAAGGGGGCGACGGAGCAGGACCCGCAGAGTGAAGGTGAAACTGGCAATACCAGCATGCAAGGTCAATTAGGGCACCGCGACGAGAATACAGAGTTGAAGAACGCTGATTCCGATTTGTCGGGGTGAGACCTACGGAGTACTGCGCCATCCTGCGGATGGCGATAACGACCTACGCAGATTGAAAGGATCAAAATGAAGAAATTACTGAAAACGTTACTCGGTACGAGCCTTTATTTGCTTGAGCAGTCGGATGGCGCACAAAAAGGCCGCAACCGTGCGGCTAACAGGATTGATGATTTTCGCGATGCTGTCCAGCAGAAGTACGAAGATGCGGCTGACCGAGTTGCGAAAGCGTCAAGAGCGATTCGCGGGGAGGACAACCCAGCCCTCGGCAACGCCGTGCGGCTTGCGGCGGGAATAGGGGTGGGCATCGGCCTTGGCCTGCTATTTGCGCCTGCTAGCGGCCAAGACACCAGAAGAGCCTTGGCGGGAAGCGTTCAGCAATTCCGCAATAAAGTCCAAAGGCGAGTTTTCTCCGGGCGTACTGGCGCAGCCGCCAACGCAGGTTAACTTTAATCGCAAACGACCGATATTCACTTCTTGACAGGAGAAGAACAATGGCTAGAACTCAATCGAAATGCGCTCACTTGCCTTGTGTCTGCGTTCCGCCTGCAGGCGAACAATATTGTACCCAGTTCTGCAAAGACGCAGGGTCAAAGGAGACCGAAATCGCATGCGATTGCCATCACCCCGCCTGCACAAAATGAAGGCTGACTGGGATCAACTGACTCGCTCGGCAGCCGTACTGGTTGAGGCAGATTCCAGCCTTGGTAACTTTGGTTCGGAGCCCTGCTCGCATAAGCGACTAGACTTGAAACTGTGAGACATTACAGCATCAAGCTGATCCATGGCTTAGCCACATTCACCTGTCCAAATTGTAAATACTCCGTCACCACGTTGGACTTCAATGCCGAGAGCGGCAGCCGCCGAACCCAAGCAGCTAGGGCAATGAATGAGCACGCCAAGTCTGCACACAACTGCAGCAGACCCACGTTACCGCTTTATGTTCCGGTGTGGCACGCTCATTAGAACGGGCCATCCTCGGAACAAGGGTTCCGGTGAGAAAAATGAAAATACTTCTGATCGAAGACAGCAAGTTTCAACGGATCGCAAATGAAGGAGCACTCGTCAAGGCTGGGTACAGTACTATCCAAGCCGGGGACGGAGAAGAGGGTCTTCGTCTCGCTCGCAAGGACATTCCCGATCTTATTCTGCTCGATATCATGTTGCCCAAAGTGTCGGGGCTCGATGTTCTTCGCGCTCTCAAAGACGACGTGCTCGTAAAACACATCCCCGTCATCGTCCTGAGCGGTCTTGCTCAGGGTAACGAGACAAAACTCGCGAAAGAGGGCGCAGCAGCGTTTTTCATGAAGTCAGAGAAATCGTTCGAGAACAGTTCATCAGCCCTGATTCAGGCAGTGGAGAGCGTGCTAACTCAAAGCGAAAATATAGTAGCCACGACTTTCTAGCGCGGATATCGTGGTTATCACCGCGAGTGGCTCGCCGCCGCAACACATTGTAGTGAAGCAAAGGAGAAACAAGAGTGGAAGTTCAGTACCCGGTCGAATCGCGGCTCTGCCCGAGGTTTAAGTTAGATGCCAACCTGAAGGTTCATTCTGAAACAGGGGAACTTCTCTCAGGTTATGCGCTCGATATCAGCGAATCCGGCATATCTGCGATGCTCCCCATTGAAGTGGCCATGGGCGAAGTTGTGGAACTTGACTTCGAGTTACCGCTAGGTCCGGTAAGTGTTCGCGCCGTTGTTCGAGAGAGGAACGCCTTTCGTTATGGATTCGAGTTTGTGCAGCCCAATGCTGCGCACCAGTTCATTGCGGACGCTTGCGGCTTACTCGCCCGTTGCGAGTAACATTGCGACCTCCGAGTGAGACCCTGCAATTGCCGTATGCGTTGATCCAAAGTGAGCGGAACGTGAGCCAGACCTCGGCGCTATGAAATTTCAAGGAGAAAAATGATGAGCTATAGCGAAGCAAGAATTCACTTTGATAAGGCTAAAAACAGCGCGGGCGATGCATCAACCAAGGACATTGCGGAAGGACTCAAACATTTATCGCACGCTGTCGAGGAAGACATCAGGAAAATGGAAGATAACATACGAGCCATCCAAAATCGACCGAGATGAAATATTTTCTCGCCGCATCCTTCCATCTTCCGCGCCACGCTGGACATCGCCATCCGGCTCCGCGAGGACTTCCAATTTCTTTTAGCACGTTCTGCGCTGCCAGTCATCCGAGATAAAAACTGGATGCCCTAACAAGCGCCCGTCTGGGTCTGTACGTTACTGAGGTGCACAGGGAAGTTGTTCGCTTGGTTCATTTTAAAGACGACGGACCTCTCGGTTCAGGCATTATCATGTACTTGGCTAAACGGTAGAGGAGGAGTTGGATGTTAAGAGCAGTTAAGCAGTCGGTTCACAGAATGACGAGCCACTTGCAGGTCATCAGCAGCTACTTGGAAATGAAGGACTACACCAAGGCACTGGGTAGGACTAAGGAAAGCATAAAGGAAATGCACGCGCTGGAAGCGAGTCTAACTGGGCTGGCGAACCTTGGGATGACCGTGCCTGAGAATGGGGCCGTGGTGGTTCCGCATGGCTCCAGAGTGGTGAGCCACGAAGATGTAAATGTGGATGTCGGCAGTGATGAAGTGCGGGCAGTTGACCAGAATGAAGTCCGCTCCGGTTGCGGGAACGATAATCCGAAGACGAAGTGAGGATTTGATTGCAGCCACGGACCTCATTGGCGCACACGTCGACCGCGTGCTTTACCTTGAGCTGCCTCAGAGGTGAAGTCATTTGACTTAATGGTATGGCCGCGAGCAAACGAGCGCACATGCCGGGATCACTAGGTAGTTTCTACATTGTTGCGGCCTTGCCATCGTCTAGTGATGGAAGCCCCCTCTGGAGCCCCTCAATCAGACAGCTTCGCAGGCAGTGGAACCAGGGGAGGTGGCGATTCCGTCCCGTCTTTGGCTGATAGCTTATCTTCGAACGTCGCCAATTTTCCGTGCTGTCACGTTTTGTTCGGCGTACTATCTCAGTATCCGGTTGTGAGGGCTGTATGCGCCATACGGGGCCCGAGAGTTCATCCCGCAAATTGGTATGGGTCGAAGAGCATGGTGTTGCGGGGTGGGGTTGTTCTGAATGTGCTTGGGTCTTTAATCTCCCTGACCAACTCACTGGCGAATCAGTGGACGAAATGAGGCGGAATTTCCAGATGCAACTTTCCGAAGAATTTGCGTCCCACACTTGCGCCCAGCGCACCGCCGCTAGGAATGTCGGCCCTTCCAGAGGCGAACCCTGCGTTTAACCTTCAAGTACTTGTATATACAGCACAGTGGTTTCCTAATTTGATGTGTGCCCACTAACGGGACGAGCCAGCAGCCAGCATAAAAATGGTGCCACAACCGCCGCCGTAGCAGTCAGTGAAAGTGCCGCCCGCGGAAGTTGTCCCGTAGAAGGTGCCGTTCGTGGCTTGAACTAGTCCGGCGTCGGGATACTGGCCTCCCGTGACAGTCTCGAACTTGTGCAGTGTGGTCAGTTTGCCAGCTAAGGTTATTTTGAAGATGGTGCCAAAGTCCTGCTGCCCGTTTCCGCCATAGTACGTTGTTCCGTAAAAGTTGCCGTCGGTCGCTTGAATCAACGTGCCGTAAGGCTGCTCGCTGTTGGGGCAGCCCACTTGACCGCAAAAGCTGTACAACGTGGTCAGCTTGCCAGCGGAGGTGATTCTGAAGACCGTGCCTCCGGAGCGGGCTCCGCCCCCGATGTCGGTTCCGTAAAAGTCTCCATCAGTGGCTTGTACCAGTCCGGCGATCGGAAGCGAGCCGTCGGGGCACTGCTGGTTCTGACTGCAAAAGCTGTGAAGCGTAGTAAGCTTGCCCGTCGGCGTGATCTTGAAGACCGTACCATAGCGGTACGAGCCGCCCCCCAATTGCGTTGTCCCGTAGAAATTGCCGTCTTTGGCCTGAATCAACGCGGCGGCAGGCTTCGAGCCGTCCGGACAGTTGCTCTGAGCACAAAAGCTATGCAGCGTCGTCAATTTTCCTGCCGACGTAATTTTGTACACCGTGCCGTTGTCGTAAGCCCCGCCTCTCACCGTTGTTCCGTAAAAATTCCCATCGGTGGACTGAATCAACCCGGCGATAGAGACCCAGCCGTCAGCGCAATTGGTTTTCGAGCAGAATTTGTAAAGCGTGGTCAGCGCACCTTGGGGCGTGATCTTGAACACCGTGCCACAGCCCTGGCCCCCGCACTTTGAAAATCCACCGCCGCTCGTCGTCCCATAAAAGTTCCCATCCGTGGCTTGCACCAGTTTCCCGTAGGCCAACCAACCGTCTTTGAAGTCGAAGTTGTGCAAGGTAGTGAGCCTGCCCTCGGGAGTCATTTTGAAAACCGTGCCACAGCCATAGTGGTTACACAATTTAAGGTTGCCCCCCAGGGAAGCGACGCCGTACAGATTCCTATCAGTGCCCTGGATCAGCGATCCATACTGAGGAACACCGCCATTGGTGCCGTCGAAGTCTACAAGCGAGGTGAAGGTCTGGCCAGCGGCCGGAAACATCGTCGCGGCGCAAAACAGAAATGCTGCGCACGCAGTCTTCAAAGCAGCGCGAAAAGGGAGTTTTGCAAGTGTCGTCAGTGGAGACCTCCGTGGCGCGATATCGAAAATCGCATTGAAACAAATTCAAGCGTGGGGCGGTACCCCTCGAATGCGGAAGTTATGGATGCCGTACGTAAAGCCTGGGTTGTCGGGTAGTACGCGATGGGGAGTCCCGTGAAGGAAATTAGCGCAGAACGGCATTATTTCAGGCTCTCCTGTACCCCGCCGCCCGGGCGGTACGGAAGGGGTCGGATTTCGAGAGCCTTTTATGCGGCCTTTCGCCCCCCTTTTTTGCCTCGACCCCGAAAGGCCCGCGAGTATACCTTCGGGCCAACGTCCCCGACCACCCGGAGCCCGAACGATCCAACACAAACCTCTCCCGCTGCGGCGACACGCAGTAGCCAGCATGGTTGCCATTTCTCCGGTTGCTTTTGCTTAGGTGATAGTCAAGACGAGGGCGCGGCTGGTTCCACCGCTCGTGCATCCAAGATTCCCTGAGTTCCCGCTCGGAGTATTGACCGTCACGCTTGCTGTTCCGGGAGCGGATATCACGGCGGTCGTAATCGTCGCCTGCAAGTGCTGACTGCTCGTGACAAGGGTACTTAGCGTCGTGCCGTTAATGACCACCACAGAAGACGAAACGAAATGACTGCCATTTACAATGAGAAGAAAGCCTTTCTGCACTTCAGCAAACGTAATCGTGGAGGCGGAAAGAGAACCAATGATGGGCGCTGGCCGAGCACTGCCGCAGAGGGGGTTCAGTGCATTGCAGCCTTGAAAAACGAGCAGGACAAGGAGAATGGCGCTCAGAGGTTGCAAGCACCGCGACTCCGCTTGGTGGTAGCTAGGCATTCCAGTCCCATCCATGATGCTTGATACTTTCGGTAAACGGCCACAGCAATTTTGGCGGCCACTGGAACGCAGCCTTGGATTTGCTAGGAACGACTATCGGCTTGCCGGGTTTGTCCATCTCCGGATATTGGCGCGTCGGCGGCCGGGGTGTTTTATCGGGGTCAGGCGTCCGAGGGGTAAATGGTTCGATTGTTATCATGTTGTAGACTCCCGTCCAAAAGAAAAGAATGGCGCAGCGGTGGCGCTGCGCCATCAGAGCAACAAACGACCAAGGTCGCATAGTTCCTCGATACTATGGGAACAATTTACAACGGTGGAGTGTTGAGCCGGTGTTCACAATTGCACACTGTTTGAAATAAATCGGGGATTTTCCCTATTTTGGAACGAGTTTGTCGCGGTGGCCCAGAACCCGACAAAACGAATGAAGGTCTGCTGAACGGGCGGAAACCTCAAGGCAAGAAGAAGTCCGAACTTTTGTGGTCCGGTCTGAGGATAAAATTAAGAAAGCAGTCGTGAGGGTCCGAACGTCGATACTGTCAATCGACACTAACCCATGACTGCGCGGTCGAACACCGCGAATCATACGGTGCCCCTAAAGGGAGAGTCTGGTCAAAACTGCTCAGTTTGATAAGAAAACTCATGGTCCAGACTGGCACGGTGGACGAAGGAGTTCTGTAACGGCTCCCAACCGATTTACCGATCGATTTCTTGTCCAACACTTTTAAACGAAAAGCAAATAAAACTTGCGCTTTTTCTGGTTGCTGATGTCATAATTAGTGACAGCTTTCCGTCCTTCTTTCATCCTGGCTTCATTCTTCGTTAAGCTGCCCTTTTCGCAGCGACCGTTCTTACCGGAGCAGCCAGCCTGCTTATGAGCATCAAGAAGAGACTCGAGTTCGATCCAAATGCATTCCTTGCCACCATCGGTGAGGGCAGGAAGATTGTACCTTCTCAAAAGAAGCAAACCATCTTCACGCAGGGGGATGCGGCTGATGCGGTGTTTTATATCCAAAGCGGCAAGGTGAAGTTGACCGTCGTGTCCAACAACGGGAAAGAAGCAACCATAGGCATCTTGGGTGAAAGGGACTTTTTTGGCGAGGGTTGCCTCGCAGGTCAGCCGCTCCGCATGGCTGCTGCCACGGCAATGACGGATTGCGAAGTTCTGCGCATTGAGAAAAAGGCGATGATCCAGGCTCTCCATCAAGAACACGCTTTGTCGGACATGTTCGTCGCTTATTTGCTGACCCGGAACATCCGGTATGAAGAGGACTTGGTTGATCAGCTTTTCAATTCCAGCGAAAAGCGGCTGGCCAGAATCCTGCTACTGCTGGCCCATTTTGGCAAGGAAGGCGTGCCCCAGACTGTAATCCCCACGATCAGTCAGGAGACCCTCGCCGAGATGGTGGGCACAACCCGCTCTCGGGTTAGCTTTTTCATGAAACAGGTTCAGGAAATTGGGGTTCGTTGACTATGGCGAGGGCGGGATGCAAGTCCATAGTTCACTCCTCGGCATCGTTCTCCACGACTAGCTCTCCTTACCGTCCACCGTGCGGCTGTGTGCTCCTGCATAGTTTGGTCAAAACCGCTGAGATTCCGCGATTCCGGTCGCGTGCTGTTGGGGGAGGTCAAGAAGAGACCAAAACAGCGAAACGGTATGCATGGCTTTTGAAGCGATCTTGCGCGAAGTCGATCATCTCCATAACATCAGCACCCGTCTTGAGGCACTGGCGGAGCACCACCCGCTCAGTCAGAACCACTCATAACAATCGCGGGAAACGTGCGCAACGCTGCTACCGTATTGGCAGTGCTGATCGCAACTAAAGGCCCCAAACCGATCTGAGTACAGGCAAACCGACTGCCCAGAGGAAGGACGGTTTGTGTGTCCAGTCCGCCAACTTAGTTGCAGAAGTGAGCGGTTTGAACCAGTCGAACCATTCTTCCGAGCAATATGCTGTATCCATCGAGGATGGAAGTCGCAGCGCGGTGGGCTGCTTTAACTCTGGCAAGGAACACTGGAATATGATCCGTGTCACTAATAAGCCGATAAGCGGGCGGGCAAACGCACAAGCCGTGACTCAAAAATCAGAAATTGCTCGAACAAGCACGCCAGGGTCCTGGTTGCCAATCCTCGTTGTCTTGGCGGCGCTCGCCTCATCGTCACAGATGCCTGCGTCCACCGCTGAAATCAAATCGCCCGATCTGACCCAGATACTGCAACGCTTGGAGGATGTTCAGCTCCAGAATCCCGCTCGTTCTCGACCATATCAGGTCAAGCGAGATTACAAAGTGTTCCGTGGCGATGATAAGCAACCCACCTCTGAGGTCATGACGCAGGTCGACTTCGTTCCCCCCGACATTAAGACATACAAGATCACTCAGACGCTAGGAAACTCGAGGGGAGAGAAAATGGTTCGCGAGCTTTTAGACCGGGAAACCGAGTCAGCCAAGAAAGGACCCGGTAGCGAGATCAATCGGACGAATTATGACTTCGTCTTTCTTAGACAGGAGAACTTCGGCGTCGTTCCTGAGTACGTTTTGCGGATTGCGCCGAAGCGGAAGGACAAATACCTCTTGCGTGGCCAAATCTGGGTGAATATGAGCACTTTCCGCATCCGGCGAATTGAAGGAGTGCCCGCCAAGAGCCCCTCCATTTGGCTCAAGGGCATTCGTATCACTCTGCAATTTGCTCAACTGGGCACCATGTGGATTCCCAATTCTTTCGATGCCATCGCCACCGTCCGCCTTTTGGGTCAGTACACCCTCAAGGGGCACAACATCCGAACCTCCGATCCGCAATCCATTATGCCGAACTAGCCACACCGATATTCGACCTCCTCCATAATGTGGTCTGAAGTACGACCACACCTTAGGCAAAAGCATTCTTCAAGTTCAGGATTCCATCGGATTCGCGGATGTGTCATGAAGTGCGCCTTTCCCATTCCGTTTGCAGGCACCTTTAAACCGTCTAGGGCATCGGCGAATAGCATGTAGTTCTTCGGGTGGGGCTATTGCGATCTGCCTGCATTTCCCGTAATCGGTTGTTGACGGCAGCGTTCGCCTCAAGGAAACTTGGCAGCTTCTTATCGTCAGTTTCTAGGATGGCAACGTCCTATAGCGTTTCCCAAACGTAATAGTTGTCACGGTCGTTGCTCTGCTCGGTCCAACCACCACAGTTTCGAACACTACAGGCTATCGTCGAGTGAAAATACGGTTAATTCTGGATGGTATGCCGGGTCAACTGTGAGCTAAGAGTGTACCTGAGGATATCCGTGGAGGTGAGGCATGCGCAAACAACCGCTGCTCTGCCGAATATGCCACGAACCGGTGAGCCTTACATCGGACACTGTTGTGGATGAAGACGGGAAACCCGTCCATGAGAACTGCTACGTAAAGGAGACTACGGAAATGGACCCCATTACAGAGGCTGCTAGGATTTTGTCGGTTCGTCGTCTGGTATGAAGAAAGCGTGCCGCTCCTCATGCGTCATTTCCCGCTTGAATACTTTGCGGAAGCGTTCCTCTATTGGGCGGTGGTGTGTAGGTCTGCTCGCTCAGCATTGTCGCCCAGTTCTATCGTTAACCCGATTCCTGACATGCTGGCATAGTGCTCTGAATCACGAATTGATGTCTGAGCAATTCTGAAACATTTCTTGCGCCTATTCGGGCAACATCCCTTCCTCATCACGCCCCGCCTCATTTCTTGGATAGCTCCTTGAGGCGCGGGCTTTATTTTTGAGATTGAGAGCAGTATGGCGCAAGGCGGCAATCGGGTTACAAACTCAAGCAGCAAGTCAGCAATCTAGTTAAGAAACGCCAAAGGAACGTCCCAACTGCAGTCTGATTCTGTTTGAGGTTGCTGCAATAGTTCTTGCTCCTCTAACGTTTTGCGGAGTTCGGCGAGAAGGATTGCCAGCGTTGTGGGACTCATTTGTTTAGTGACCTGTTCTGCAATAGGTCGCCAATTTCGATCTCCAAGGTGCGGGGCCAGAGCAAGACCTCCATTTCTACGATGCGCTAATTTATCTTGGAGTGGGAGTTGAGTCTGATCAATAGTGCTCAACCGCACATTTCAGCTCGAGCCCCAAGAACGAAAGCGCCCCGGACTCATTGAGTCCCCTCGGAAACTGCTCACTGCTACCCTAGGTTCTGACTTGTACTGTGGGCATGGCTCCTGCGTGCCACGTGGCGGCACTGCTAGGCTATACGGGCATCCGCTCGCATGCGATAACGTCCAATTGCATGAAAGTGCTGAAGCACTTGCCAAAAACGGGGCAGCATCTCCGCACTCGTCGCCTGAGCCTCGGCCTGACTCTCCGGGATGTCCACGTGGCTAGTCTCGGTTTGGCACGGGAACTTCGCAAGCCAGCTTTCGTCCTCCCTGCCAGTCGATTGCACGACATCGAAACGAAGAAAATAACTCCCAGCATTTATCGGCTATACACGCTAGCGCGTGTTTACAGGTGCAGATTGACCGAACTCCTTTCATGGTATGGGATTCCGCCCGGGACAAGAGACTGACCAACTAGACAGAGAGAACGTTGCGATTTCCTGCGAACTGGCCATCAACCAATACGCGCCCAAACAATCCTTCCCGATCAGGAAAGCAACGTTCACCTCGGCTCCTCGTTTTCGGCGAATTGGATAAGTCGCGGTGCAACGCGATTCTCGGTGCTCCCCGGCCAATGGCATAGGACTTTTGTAATCTTCGTGAAGCACATGTAAGCAGGTTAGTCTGGGCCTCACTGATTTCTTATCCAAATGATGAATCCCTTCACCCCTGTTCATACGTGGATCGCCTCCTATTGGAGAATCAGCACAGTGCTTGCTTGTGCGGTCGGGATCGCAGCCGCGTGCAGAATATGTCTCGAAACCGAACAAGCCAAACTCCAACGTGCGGAGCGCAACCGAAAAAAAGAACTTCGCACACTGGCCGATAGGATTTCGACCTACGGACGCAATGTCCATCAACGCTATCCAACCGGAGATGTGGTCGTCAGCGAGCGCGATCTAGCCGAACAACTTCGCAAGCGCCCGGACGCTGTTGCCACAGCATTGAACGTTCTCTTGGGTGAACAGAGAGTCCAAAGGGGTCCCCTCAGCGGGTATTGGAAGCTAAACGTTTGATCGTGAGTTTTGGGTGGCTGGGGCATCGGACTCATTCCTGGTTCTAATCCGCTAGTTCACTGAAGGGCGGCTTCCGGTTCCGGTTGCGTGACGTGCGCGACTACTGGCATGAAGGCGCGGGAAGCGTTGTGGACAGCCATATGTTTCAGCATGTCGGTTGCCGATTGAATGGGGTACTCACAAACCTTGTTCATGCTGATCGCGTCACCGCAGTCGCTACACACCATAAAAGTGCCGCCGACAATCCTTCTGGTCGTTGTGTACATACCTTAAGCCTACACTCTGGTGGCGGCTGGTGCCGAGCGCATTAGGGCAGCAAATACAGACTTTGGTCACCCCCAGTTTAGGGCTTCACACGATCAGAACAGGCGGGGTTGGGTCGCGCAGTGTCCATGATTCTTAGTTAACAAAAACCTCGGAGGATTGGGCGCGGTCGCGCTCGCTGCGGGCCGCCAGCAAAATTCTCATTCGTTCTTGCAAGATTTCGACCTTGGAAGGGTCTTTCTCCTCGGCTACTCTTTGGCACAGTGCTCGGAAAGTGTCGGCGTCAAGCATCTCGGGAACCTCGGAGTTCACTCTACGCAGCAAACAGTGTCTAATGATGTTCAATAATGAACAGGTAGTCGTTCTCACGCATCTGCGAAGCACTTCAACTGTTTCCTTGGATGCAGGGGGAGCATAGCATCGGCCACTACCTCGACCTCGGGAGCGCTGTTCTTGGTCTTACTCTGTTTCCCGTAGGATATTTGGTTCATGCTTACAAAGCGGCACGCCTAAATGTGCAGCCCAGAACCGGAGCCCGCATTGAAATGAAACGGACATTGCTTTCGTGGAGCAGTGGAAAAGACAGTGCTTGGAGCCTTCACGTTCTCCGGCAGCAGAATGAGCACGAAGTTGTCGGGCTGCTAACAACGTTCAATCAGGCGGCGAACCGTGTTGCTATGCATGCAGTGCGTCGCAGCCTCGTCCAGGCGCAAGCGAAGGAGGTGGGTATTCCTCTGTGGGACGTGGATTTGCCGCAGCCGTGCTCGAATAACGACTATGAATGCATCATGAGGGAAGCGTGCAAAACCGCTGTTCAGTCGGGGATCGAATGCATCGCCTTTGGCGATTTATTCCTGACCGACATACGGGCGTACCGGGAGAAGCAACTGGAAAATTCGGGGTTGCAGCCAGTTTTCCCTGTGTGGGGAATGCCCACGCGGGAGCTTGCATGCTCCATGATCAAGTCCGGCTTGCGTGCGAAACTTACTTGCGTTGACCCCAAACGCCTCGCATCGGAATTTGTCGGCAGGGAATTTGATGAGCAACTGCTCTCGGAGTTCCCACCGGACATCGATCCCTGCGGAGAGAACGGGGAATTCCACACGTTCGTCCATGCGGGCCCGATGTTTGGGCACAGCCTGTCGGTGGAAGTGGGCGAAATCGTGTCTCGCGACGGGTTTGTGTTTGCTGATCTGGGTCTTCGCCCCGATGCTTGAACAACTGCTCTCCTGAATTAACGACGCTGGGGCGAGATGCTACCAACTGGGACCGTCAGGCTCCTGCCAATCATTCGGAGGCAACGACAGTCCCCAAATGTTCTCAGGTCTCTCCAGTTTGATTCCGCAGTGTCGTGGTTGGTCTGGATCGACGTACACGACCTCGGCTGCAGCGCGTTTGTCCGTGAGACGGACATGAATCGAGATTTTCATCCCTACGCGCAGCGCAACGGCGGTCACAATCAAGGCACCATGGAGGTTGACGACAAGTGTCTCGCCTTCGCACGCCAGAGGTTCATTGATACCATGAGCCTCGATCCCAACTTTCAAACGAACCCGAGTGCTCTTCCGAGATTCATGAGCAACTAGCGTTGAGGTAATACGTCACCCGCACAATCTTCATTGATGACAGCAATCAACTAAGGTGTCCGATACCAGATGATACTCGCTTCCATGGCAAGTCGGTTACCACTGAATTGCAAACCTGCGCACATTCATTTACTCCGGCAGCCGAACTCAGCCGCAACAACCGACAGGCGCTGAAATCTGCGGCTACACGGATAGCTTCCGAGAACACTTTACACTCATTGAGAATCGGCGAAATCGGCATCTTTGTGCCCGAGCTGGGTTGTCATCGTGCCCCCGGCGGCTCTTGGGTGGTTGGAATTCCGACTAGGGAGCGATAGAATGCAACGGTCCGGTTAACCGAGGAAGATTCATTTCCCGCGATCAGCCCGTTGACGTTCTTTCCTGTACGCACGATGCTGTAGTAGCGCCAGACCTTATCCGATTCGCGATCCAGAAAATACATCGACTGCAACTCACCGGAGTGGAGGATAGGCATAAAGTAATAGCGCATCGTGCTAACGTTCTCGACATCGAAGACGAGTCGGCTCGCCGAAGCCTCGACAATGTGCATTCGGTAAATGGCTTTGCCAGAAAGGTTATCGACCTGTTCGAAGTAGAGCACCCTGCCTTCCTTCATCTCATTGGACGTGAAGTCTTCGCGGCGTTGACCAGGTTTCGAGTCGGTCAGAGCGTAGGCGTTCACGATTAATGTTCGCCACTGCTTGTGGGTAGTCGACCAGTAGCGCATGCCTGCGAGTTCTGAAATTGCCCCGATGTGACGAAGCAAGCCTTCAGCTTCCGAGGTATGGGGAAACCGCGCCGCTATGGTGACCAACGTCGTAAAGCCCACTTCAGTCCAGCCGGTGCACACGGGCGGTTTCCAGTCGCGACCCAAATCAGATTTGCTCCATGATTTCACGACGGCCTGCTCATTCACACCCGGATACGCCGGAATAGGTTCCTTTCCACACGGCGGCAGCGGTCCTGTCTGAGCCTCAACATCAAGGGGCCTCGCCCGCAGCGCAATGGGCGAAAGCAGGAAGCGATCTGCCTGTTGGGCGAAGATACCGGGCGCTGTTAGAGCGATGAGGAAAACCGCGCCGCCGGGAAGCCGCTTCAGGTCGATGCCCATTCTGTCATTTTATGACGTAACTGACGAGAACAGCGATAACGCAAGGTTGCGCTGTCTGTTCGCCCGATCTTCAGTCGCTCAATTCTAATGACTGTTCGCTACTGTTGGTTTCACCCGCCAAGCCGGAATTGCCGAGGCTCCGGTCGCTAGGTGTCCTAGGGTGGCTTCTTCCTTGCCGTGAGTTTGTCCAGCTTTGATAGATTTGTTGGGGATGGTTTCGTAGGCGTAGCCCGTCAGCTTGGCTTTGGCTGGGTCATTTGCGGAAATGTAACCTAACCGCGCCCATCCGTAGTGAACCTGTCCCTTAATCGTGAATTTCAGGCCAAGGTAGGCTTGCTCGGTCACATGCAGCCAAGGACACCCCGAACCTCTCCCGCCAGAGGAATAGAAATTGAAAAACATCCAGGCATACCGCAGTTCAAACGGACTTTTAGGTCCAATTCTTGTTCCCTTGGTCAAGGCAGCGGCGCATTGATAGCCAGAATTTAAATTCACGAACACCGTGTTCCCGGAACCGGCGATAACCAAACTGCGAGCAAAAAAACCTGAAAACGATGATCTGGTGGAAATCAAACGCAATCCAAAATCGTTCACGCCATCATGATTGACATCGAGATGCAAGGTGCGGTTGAGTGGAAGCCAGTGGTCTGCAGGAGTGTAGACGACCTTAGCTTCGGTAGGCTGCCCTGAAAACAGCACGCCCACTCCTGCTGCACTCGCAGCCAGCGCGTAGGCGTTGAGCCGGTGATGAATTGAATCGGAAGGGTTGTCCTTTTCGCGCCGAGCAGAGCGTTTCATAAGCTGCTCCTTCAAGCGGTGAATGCGTTAGTGACTGGGCGTGATCGATTCACTTCTGCGCTGGGCTCGTATCGCCGACGCCCCTGCTGCTAGATGCCCCAGGGTAGCGGGCTGAACCGTGACCACATCCGGCCCTTTACTCTTCCCCGCTATGATTGGTTTGTTCGGAATGGTTTCGTAGGCGTAACCGGTCAAAACTGTGAAAATCCCGATTCCCTTGGCGATCTTCACGCTCATCCGTGCCCAGCCATAATGAATCTCGCCGTTCAAAGAGAACTTGAGACCGGCATATCGGTTGGTGACGCCTTTTCCACCCTTGGCCCACGGCCCGGAAAGTGTGGTTTGGTTTCCATAAGTCTTATGAAATGCCATCCTAAAATTTCTTCCCTCTCGCTGGCTTCCAATCTTGACCCCGTAGCGGAGTGCGGAGGCCAAACCGACCTGTCCTTTTTTGGGGTGTCCAACGACTTCATTACTGCTCGAATAGCCTGGGCGTGGGAGAAGGGCGACCTGTGACCAGAAGCTCTGGCTCGAAGCAGCGTCGGTATTAAAGGAAATCGTAAAAGCCATCTGTCCATCAAATTTCAATTCGTAATAGGCCATGTCACTATTTTCAGGCGGCCCAATTTTCACATGGGTTGGCGTGTAAATGATCCTAGCCTCAGCAGACTGTGCTAAAGCCAGCATGCCCACTCCCGCCGCACTCGCCGCGATGGCGTAGGCACTGAGCCTTTTATGCAGCGACGCCGAAAGTTGCAAGGGTACTCTGGCAGGCCGTTTCATGGCTCTCTCTCGTTCGACACTCTGGATGCACCTTGAGCCAGCCGACCTAGCGTCGCTTCATCCTTGCCGTGAGTCTTGCCTGCGATGATCGGTTTGTTGGGGATGGTTTCGTAAGCGTAACCGGTGAGGACCGCCCTGACTCGTGTCGGTTTGACAGCCACGTTCAAACGAGCCCAGCCGAAGTGGAGCTTGCCTTTGATATCGAATTTCAAGCCGACGTAGCGATCCTTTACGTTGAGCCACTTTCCAAATGGCCCGTACAAACCTGTGCCACTATTCGCCATCGCACACCACGAGGACCTCCGACAAGTATGCATCCCAGCATCGCCTATTTTCATGCCTGACCGCAGCGCCGAGACATAATAGACTCCCAACCCAGCTTTCTGTCCACGGACCTGGTTACCAACGGGAAACTGGGCGTACAACTCGGCGAAACAGCCGCTAGTGCAGCCATTTAGCATTGTGAAGAAGGACATATCCGTTACACCATCGTGATTAATATCCAATTGGAAGTAGTGCACGCCGCCATTGCCAACGACGATGTGTGCCGGGGTGTAAACAATCTTCGCTTCCGCAGGCTGCGCTAACGCCAGCACTCCCACTCCCGCTGCACCCGCAGCAAGCGCATAAGCATTGAGCCTTCTATGCACCGACTCGGAAAGGTGCGAGGGCACTCTGGCAGTTCGTTTCATGGCTTCCTCCAAACGGGCAAACCATTATGATGCCGCCCCGAGCGCCCGTCAACGCACATTTCAGCCAATGAGTGCTGTCGAAGTGTTGCTCGATGACCTGCTCTCGTCGCGAAAGCCTATAGCGCCCGCACACAGGGATTATGGCAAATCGGATAGAGTGACGATTATGGGTGTGTGGTCAGAAGGCTTTCCTGCCCGCGAGGTTCCTTATCGATTTCGCACCTTTCCAGTCGATCTGCCAGCCTTGGAGATAATAAAAAGTGGTCGATTCGGATACCTCGATTGTTTTGGAACGCCTGCCGGAAGTAATCCCAAAATGTGAAATGTCCCATTTCGCCCACGTGCAGCGACCGGAACGCATCCGTATACCCAATACCCAACATCGCACGATAGCGGGCTCGTGGCTCCGGCTGAAACAAAGCATCGTGTTGCCATGAAGACGGCTTGTGGCAGTCGATGTCCTCTGGAATCACGTTGAAATCGCCGCCTATTAGCGTCGGCACAACATCGTCCTGCTTCCATCTAACCATTTGCTGAGTCAGTCGATCCATCCAAGCTAACTTGTACGCAAACCTGTCGCTCCCCACCGGATTGCCATTGGGAAGATAAATATTGACGATGCGGATGTCCTTGATGTTTACCTCCAAGAACCGCGCATGACTGTCGGAATCATCTCCGACGAGAGCCTTAGCAATCATCTTCATCGGATGTCGCGACAGAATGGCAACCCCGTTATAGGCCTTCTGCGTAACCGCTACACTCGCATAGCCGAGCGACTTGAAGGCTTCGGATGGGAACTCAGTCCCCTTCAATTCTTGCAGCAACAACACATCCGGTTCGCGAGCTTTCAGCCATGCCGTGACATGGGTCAGCCGAGAGCGAACAGAATTCAAATTCCAGCTAGCGACCTTAAACATCAGTCCACATTCTAGCGTTACGGGAGAGGTACCGCGCTCTCAACTCGGCTGCTACAAGAACAGGCGATTCTGAATCTCAGCAAGTTCCACAGGTGACGAGCATTTCTCGTCGTCGTTCGCCACAGGGTTGATCCGCGCTGGACCGTCCTCCGCTTCGAGTTGTAGCCTAAACGGGATTACATTTTTTTTGGTGGTCGCCATGACTCAACCACCCAGTGCAGTTGACGAGTTCGCACGCGATGTCCGCCTTTACGTTTTCGGCGAAGCCGCCGATACTGGTCGCGTACCGCAACCCCCTGAGATCGCGGCTGCTTTAGGACACTCGCAAGCTGAGGTGGAACAGGCTTTAAGGCAGCTTGCAGCGGGCAAAGTTCTGATCCTTGCCCCAAACGACGGCAACATCTGGGCAGCGAATCCATTCTGCGCGGTGCCGTCAGCCTTCCAGGTCGAAGCTCGTGGAAAAACGTACTGGGGCATCTGCATCTGGGACGCTCTCGGCATTGTGGCGGCGCTGGGCACAGACGCCGTCATCCGAACGGCTTGCGGCGACTGTAGCGAGCCGATGCTATTGGAGATCGCTGGCGGGAAGCTGAAGCGCAGCGAGGGAATCATTCACTTCGCTGTTCCTGCGCATCATTGGTGGGACAACATCGGCTTCACCTGAAGCACGATGCTTATCTTCCGTGCAGAAGAGCACATCGATCGTTGGTGCGAGACCCGTAACATCAAACGCGGCGCGACGCTCACGCCCCAGCAAGGCTGGCAGCTTGCTTACGGCTGGTACAAAGACAAGCTGAAACCAGAATGGAGACGCCACACGCTGGAGGAGGCAGAGGCACTGCTTGCGGGTGTCGGACTTACGGCTCCTTTCTGGAATCTTCGAGATTGAACTTGCGGTTTTTCACGCGGTGAAGTGCTAGGCAAAGAGCCGATTCTGGGCGAGTTCCACAGGTCGCGAGCATTCCTCGTCGTCGTTCGCCACGTAATTGATCCGAGTGCTTATGGGATAGCACCGCATGAGCCGGGCATCACAAGGCTTCAACAGTTCGGAGGCAGCAGCTAGACTGTGATGCCACCTCAG
>Ga0207141_10179_pt1 | contig 18971 bp, 12 predicted proteins | sample Alteio_BWMinHeat_5_FD_153553 | JGI IMG/M metagenome (GOLD analysis project Ga0207141, IMG submission 153553) | Enriched cells from forest soil in Barre Woods Harvard Forest LTER site, Petersham, Massachusetts, United States -... | ecosystem: Environmental > Terrestrial > Soil > Temperate forest >... | reverse complement strand
TGGCATGGACAAGGCACGGGAAACCGTCACAGGTTGAACAACGTATGCACTTGCTAAAAGCACGATCTTTCTCATTGAGGCGAACACCCAAAGGCAGATGGAATGGCTTATGACCTATTGCTTTTAAATCATCCGCAAGTTGCTGGATGCGCGGTTCATGGCTGACAGGGGCAAAAGCATACGGAGCACTGGCTGCACCTTCGGTGGGATCAACACCATGTTCACCATGGACCTCATAAAGATGTTCAGCCTTGGTATAATAAGGCTCCATTTGATCATAGCTAATAGGCCACGCTGGTGAGATGCCTCCGTGATGGCGCAATTCGCCAAAATCCTGCGGGCGCATGCGCAAAAGTGCCGCCCCATAGACCTTGGTATTTCCGCCGACATAATAGTGGATGCCCGGATGGAAAGGTTGTCCGTTTTTATCAAGCCATGATTCATGGGCCTTATATTTGGAATCCGTAAAAACAGCGCGGGAAGACCAATTGTCTTTTTCCTGGGGAAGGAAAGAACCTCGTTCTAAGATCAAGATGCGCTTCCCCGTAGGGGCCAACGCATGCACCAAGGTGCCGCCGCCGGCTCCGGTACCGATGATGATCAGATCATAATGGTTTATCGCCATAAGAACTCCCCTAACCCCTCTTTATAAAAAAGAGGGGAACAAAAGCAGGATTATTCTACACCATTATGGCTTATCTATAAACAAGAAAACCCTCTGTGACCTTGCAGTCACAGAGGGTTTGGAAATACAAGAACTTGATTCTTATATTTTTACAACGTTTTGAGCTTGCTCACCCTTTGGGCCGTTGACGATCTCGAACTCAACATCTTGTCCTTCGCCGAGTGATCTGTAGCCTTCACCTTGGATTGCAGAGTGATGCACAAACACGTCTTTGCCGTTTTCAGGAGTAATAAATCCAAAACCTTTTTGGTCGTTGAACCATTTTACTTTACCTTTAACCATAATCTTTGAAACCTCCTTTTGATCTATACTTGAGCCCCTTATACAGTGACCATAAAAAAACCGCCAGGCTTGAACTAAACCGTGCGGTCTATGATCACCTTCCTTTTAATTCGAACTCGTGTGATAGTATGACCTACTTTCATTGGTTTGTCAAATTTTATTTTAGTAATAATAACTCTTAGTGGGCGCTTGATCATTCTGATTATTTTTTAAATAATCAAAGCGAAGAATCTCATTTTAACCGCTTACTATTCTGGACTTTAGAGAGATAATTCTTTTTTGAAATGATCGGACGGCCTAACTTCTTCTCTAATTGCTTGCGGGCGCCGCGATTTTTCCATTCATCGGTCAGCTCTTCCCTAATGACAATGCCGCGCATGCGCTTTTCGATCCAATCAGCACTATACCCTTTGAGACTATAGAGCGTGCGCATGCGTTGGGCTGCTAATTCGGGATTTTCTATCTCTTGAACGCGTTCGAAACCTACCTTGGCCAACCAGCGCTTGAAGGGTTCGGCTTTTGGTGATGGGATGGATTGGATGATGCGGAAAACACCTTCCGTGTTAGCACAATCAGTTTCTCTATTTTTCCCATCTGGGGCCATTAATTTCAACTGTCGACAAATTGTCGACAGTTCAATTTTTGCATCTGCCATTTCGCGTATTTTTATTTTATACCAATAGTCTCGGGGATTATCACTATCAGTAAGCACGGCAATTACATCCACTACAGAAAACCACCATTCGTTATTATGAATGACCTTCCTGATCTGTTTACCTTTAAAAACAGCGATTTTGGTTAAAGTTCCTTGATGGGACATACTTTGTAGATTCATGACCGCCTCCTTTAAAATGGATTATTAAATAGAAGCGGCAGGAAGGTACGGTCGGAGTGCTTCTTTACTTATTTTGCATCTCTACGTTATAAAGTCAAATAATTATTTATTTCTTGCTGTAATAAATCATATCTGCAAGTCGCCTCACAGATATCTTACCTGCTATTTTAAAACATGAACTCCCATCAATGACAATGGATTTCGGATTTGAGTCACTGAATTGACAATAATCCTAAATCCATCAAAATCCGGTCTTGTTATTGCACTAATCTGGGCCGCATCAAATTGCAAAGTAACACCCTGTCCAGCACCATTGATATTAATTTGGTTGAGATCGATACCGCCAGGCGCTTTTGCTTGGTCTTCCATAAAAGGCTGCAACATCGCAGGGTCATTTGTAAGAGAATGAGGTAGGGAACCGCTTGGGTTAATTCTATAATATTCTTTAACCAACTGATCTCTTTTAGTTTTTAAATCTTCATACTCGTATTTGGAACTTGCTCCAGAATATCGAATCGCTTGCATAGGATACTTTGCTGACTCCTTCTTATAAAATTTGAGGCTATCTTTAGCCCTTTTATGAACTGCCCGCATCTCTTCAACCACTCTTGATATATCATCATATACATCACCTGAATTCCTCATCGCCGCATTTTGTTTTTGATTTGGTGCTTGTAGGGTGGACATGGCAGGGCTTGAGGCGCTCGTCACTGTAACATAGATTATCCGTCGGTATATACGAACTTTAATCGATGAGATTTTATTGATATTTTTCCGCAATAAATCTTGATTCAAAGAATCCAAGGAAGTTTCTAAATCTTCGAAGCTCCACCCCCAAGATGTTACAAATTCTCCGTTTTTCTCAACTCTAAAACTAATATAATCCTCATGACCATCCTTTAACGCATCAATTTGGCTGAGCAAGACGCTTTTTAGCTCCTCTCCTGTTTGCAATTCTTGGCCAGGCAATGTTATCGTTGATTGCTCTCTGGGCTTGTCTTTTCTCTGCCATACTTCTCGTTTTTCTTTCGCCCCGAGAGTGATACCAATAACCGCATTTAAAGGAATTTGATCGAATCTTTCCAGAGAAAAATCTCGCTCGGAATGTCCATTACTAAGCCCTCCCTTAAATGTTATCCCGTAATTCATGCCCTCTAAATCTCCTTCCTTATATCCTGCTTCAATCATTTTTTCTCTAATATAGGCGCCTAATGTTCCTGCAAATGCAGGCGTCTTGTCAAATTTAACGACAAAATCATCATTCGCAACCATCGCCGCACTAGGACCTTCTGGGACGACTGAAAAACGTGCATTAAAGGCTTCTCCTACCATAGACTTATTTACCTCTCCCGAACCAACTTTTGCTACGTGAATCATTGCTTGGTTCAAAATCTCTCCTCCCGAAAAATACTTACGAGGAACAATTTGGCCGGTGAGATTGTTAGTGTCCTCCTTAATAAAGTTAAAAACACCTTTTTTATACGCCCGAATGTAACGCTGATAAATTTGTTCTTTGACCGTATTGTCCTTAAGGTCAATGCCAGCAACTTTCTTTTTATCAACATAGACTTGGGCCAAAATGGTCTTCTGAATTTCTGCACGATACCACTTGGCCAATATGGCAGCGTAATAAACTTGGCGAAGCAGGGCGAAATTTTGCCCTTCATTGACTTCCTTTTCAATCTCAGGCAAGATAATCTCTCTCACAACCTGATTGCCAATGGCATGTGTTTTATCTTCTTGGGATTTACTGATTGAAGAAATCCCATTGTGCTTTTTTAAGGATAAATAATCTTCTTCGAGCATAACCTTGAGCTTGGCCTTAGTGACATAAACCGCACTGCCATGCTCAAAGACATCAGCGCCGTTAGGGACAATCCATACCTTATTAAATGTATTTACGGGGACATTGGTGTCACCTGTCTGTGCCGCTACCTTCTTATATACCCTGCTCCAAAATTCTTTTCCCAAGTCTTTTTCCGGATAGATCAATGAAGCCGTCAGTTGCTTTAAAACATAGTCTTGGGCCAACATATCCCTGCCCATATCAGTTTGACCCAATTCATTAGTGATGATACGGTCTTTTTCATAAGGAGAAAGGTTGACCCAAAGATCGCCTGCAGGGATGGTCAAGGCAGTCAAAAAATAGCGGATCATACGCTGGGATTGTTCTTGGATATTAGCTTTATCGGTAGAATCGTTACCGGAATCAACAATGAAATCAAAATTAAAAGGCTGATTTGGATGGATCACCAGACCTTTAAGAAGAACAGGCACAAAGTTCTGGGAAGGCACCACCATGGTTCCAGGTACCGGGAGCTGATTGATACTAAAGCCTTCGGCAGACTGGGCCCAAACAGGCTGAAAATTGCTAAGAACAAAGCTGATCATGACAATGATAGCTATCAATCGTTTCATTTTTTAATCTCCCTTTTTAGTTCTTCTTCTTTAGGATCTTGAGGGCACAACTCTTCCATCGAAGGTTTACTAAATGTATAACATATTTAGGGGGTAAAAAGCAAACTAATCTATGTTGAAATTATCTGAAATTATCTGAGATTTTGAAACGAATTTTCGGGTACTACTGTATCTCTTTGGATACTTCTTTATCCAAAATATCCGTAAAGTAAAAAGTTCGCACTTTGCATGAATTGCGAACTTTTATTTAAACTGTGCTGTTTAAAAGGAAGGCCTTTAAATCCGTCATTGGACGGATGCTGATAATCACCGGCACAAAGCCAGGGGCGTTTTGCAGTTGCTTGAGAATGGCGGGGTCTATGTGAAATTTGATTGCCACGCCATTATCTTGAGTTTGTAGAACTTTATTGGCAGGGGTCAGGTCGATACCGCCTTTTCTACCTGTTACGCTCATGACGCTATCTAATTCCTTTTGGCGCCTGACATCTTCCTCTTCTTTTTTATAATAGGCTGTATTGGGACGCTTATAAGGAATATATTTATCATCCTTTAAAGTAAAAAGGTTTTTAATAGATCTGCTTAGCCCCCATTCATCCGCAATTTTATGGGAAAAATACGACCTGCCTTTGTGTAATTCATACTCAAGTTTGTCTGTTGATTCTTGATCAAGAATAATCTTTTCTTGTTCTGTTAATATATCCCTCATTGTAGGAAGAAACCCTGTCATATAAAATTTAAAGGATGGATACGCCTTAAGTTCATCCTCAGCATAGGGCAACATAAAAGGCACAATAACACTGTAACGAACACCTTGGGGAAGTTTCATCAAATACCCGTGCATTCCATGACCTGAATAAGCCGCATCATCGGTGATGACAATGTGTTTGATTCCATCTGCCAACGCCCTTTTTAAAGCCGCTGGACTATAATAAAAAGTCATGGCAGGCTTGATAGCTAATCTTGGAAAAGCCAATTCATAAACCCATCTTTCTGAAGAATGAGGCAGCCCCCACATAACCGCGTATGGCTCTTTGTCATTTATATTATCCTTATTAAAAGCGTCCACAGCATGATAGAGTGCTTCTAAAAATCGCTGAAAGGGAATGTGCTCTATATTGTCTAAAATTTTCTGCTTTATTCCGCGAACCTCAGAGTTTCGGTTGTATCGTAAATATTCTTCTTTTCTGGCCCCATCCATCTGCAAATCGTCTGAAGGAACAGGAATTCGAGTGCCGTCTGCCATCCTTAACATCGCCCGATCCACAGGCAAATGAATGGTAAAAGTCGTGCCTTTACCTAATTGGCTTTCTACGGTTATTGTTCCGCCATGTTGCTCAATAATCTCTTTGGCAATCGGCAACCCTAAGCCCGTGCCACCCACTTTACCTTTCGTAAAGTAAGGGTCAAATAGCCTGGGCAGGTCTTGCGGGTCTATGCCTTTGCCTGTATCTGAAATGCTTATGGTCATGCGCTGCCCCTCATCGGTCAATTTTGTTCTGACAATGAGCTCTTTGGGAACTGCCTGATCGGCCTCCACCGCCTCAATGGCATTTTTGCACAAATTAGCCAGCGCGTCCCTGATGTACAATGGGTCTACCAGGATGTTACCCACGTTAGGATCAAGATCAAGGGTCAGGCCAATGTCCTGGGGATGGACGTAAGTCACTGTGTCTATGATTTCGTTGATATTTGTTTCTTGTTTTTCAAGAGACTGGCCCCATCCTTTTACCAATAACTCTTGGATATTCCTGATACAATTGATCATCTTAATAATGTTTTCCCCTTGCATGCCGGACAATAGATTCAATAACTTCCCCGTCAAACTCTGAGTATATATTTTTGTTTCTTCAAAAATTAAGGCTTTAGTCTGGATAGAAATATCACCCCAGGCCACATCACCCAATAAATTCCTTTTAGCGACTATTTGTTTTAATTCCTGGTCGATCATTTCAGATTTTCTGTGATCTATACTTGACTCGATTCGCATATCATAAAGAGTAAGCGCCGGAGCTAACCATGTCCTGAATTGATGGAAAAATGTGGGCAAAATTTTGGCAGTCATTTCAGCCTTCCTTTGCCGGGCCTCAACCATCCCTGGCACAATATCTCTCAGCCAGTCATTCAACCGTTGGATAGCCTTGTTAAAATTATTTATGACCTTTTGCAAACTTTCATAATGCTCCAGGAAAGAACCTCTTAACTTTATCAGCTCCCACCGCGCCCTTTGTTCTTCTAAAATACTCAATGTTTCTAATAATTCTCCGGCAATTTCACGGGCCGTTTCAATATCTTTTTTGGTAGAAGAATCAAAATTCTGTAACTTAGCAAAAACACCTTTCACACGTTGACCACCTATGATATCGAGGGTGGTTTGGGCCTGTGGAATTTTCTCATTTAGTATTTCATAATTTAAGGAAGGGACAAGATTATTCAGCGCATTAAGGGCATTATGTAAAAGAGTCTCATTCCTTGCGGAATCTGACATCATTGTCAAAAGCTGTTCATCTGAAATTACCATCGCCCCCTCCCCTGCCTTCAATTTCGTATCTGTATTATCTAAAAGCTCCTTGGCGGAAACCACATATCTAAAAGCTTCTTTAATCCAGGGGTATTTTTGAGCATCCGTAGGAGTTTCATTCCTAAAACCCATTGATCCATAAAAGGCTTGGGCTACATTATTAGTTTTAAAAACACCTAAATGCAATTCATTAATGCCCTCATCGTCAGCTCTCTTTGCCAGGGCGTTTAATAACTTTGTTCCTATGCCAAGCCTCCTGGATCCTGATTCAACCGCAAATTTTTCAATGTCGACTGTTTTCTCTTCATCCGGATATGCCAGTACAAATCCAAGCACCTTTCCTTGTGGATCACGATAAACCTGGCTTAAGCCTGATTCATGGTCCTTCAGACGAATTTTTTCCCAAATATCATCACTAATGGGATCCATGGTTCCTTCTGTATCGGTCTTTTCGGCAATTGCATTAATTTCGCTTTTTACTTGTTCAAATTCCTCTGGAGGTATTGTGTTCAAAGCTACTAAGGCCCCAGAGGCCATCGCCCGATCCCTTGCTGCTTTCAAATACGCAGAAGTATTTAATTGTGCCTGGTCGGTCCTGGACATCTTCCAGCTATTAGCCGCGAGTTGGCGCACCTCACGATCCGGATCCTTCAAAGCTGATGTTGCAAATGCCCTCAATATATTCACTCTTTGATTTTTTTTCATACGTGATTCATGATATAAATGCTCCCTATCTTCGATAGTTTCTCTTAACCCATAGATGATCGATTCACGCAGACCAGAGTTAGGCTCATGTTTCAAAGCATAAAACAAAACATTGAGTACTTTTAGGTCGTAATTTTCCGGCTTTAGGTTATATTTATCCGTCAAAGAATCTATGGCAATTCTGCGAGCCTCATCATCTGACTTTTTATTTTCCAAGATAGCGCTCAATAGATCAATAACTTCCGGATCATCTTGTATCGCCACGGCTTTAAGGGCCTCTAATCTTACCTTAGGGTCCTGATCATTTTGCCAAGCATCGATCAAAATAGCATTGGTCCTTGGGTCATCTTGTTGCCCTAAAGACTTAAGAGCCATTATTCTCACTTTGGGCACACGGTCCTTCGAGAGGACCAGTAAAGCTTTCACCGCATCGGGACGCCCATTTTTTTCATACAAGGCCATTGCCGCAAATTCACGCACATTAGGATCTGGATCTTTTGAAACCTCTACAGTGGCCTCAACGATGCCGGGTGCGTATTTATCCCTAAAAAGATAAAGAATAGTCGTTTTCAGATAGTTATTTTTGCCTTTGAGAAGCTCATCTATCAAAGCTATGGCCGCTCTTGGGTCATCGCTTTCAGCCAAAGAATTAGCGGCTGGGGAATATATTTCCTGAATTGGGCTTTTCAATGCAGCTTTCAAAGCTTCAATATCTATAGTACCCATATCCTGTGCCTGTGAAGTTTGATCAGGAATATTTTGGGCAATGGCATGACCGTTTATTGCTGTTCCCATCAATACAGCAGTAACCAATATGGACTTAGTTATTTTGTTCAACATAGCCTTATTAAAAGAATGACCTACGCTGAATTCCGTATTGTGAAACATGAGATTAAACCCACCGGAGAAATATTTCCTTGGGGTTGGTTGGTGGGTCAGCGGGTCTTGTTCTTCTTTAATATAGTTGTAGACGCCTTTTTTGAAGGCTTCGAGGTATTGTTCGTAAATACGTTCGACCTCCCCACCACCCGGTAATGGACCCGCTGCCTTAGATGCAGGGTCCACCACCGGGTGGTTTGCTTGGCCACCTTTGATGACACTATTGGTATACTCTGCTCCTTTAATTTTGTTTTTATCCGCATAGACTTGTTCCAAGATGCTGTCCTTGATTTTCTTTTTATACCAGGTGGCTAAGATGAGGCTGTTGTAGACTTGGCGAAGTTGGGCGAAGTTTTTGCCTTCATTAACTTCTTTGGTGAGTTCGGGGATGACGATTTCGCGGATGATTTGACTGCCAAGGGCGTTGACCTCCTCACCACCCGGTAATCGGACCTTCGGTCCGACCACCGGGTGGTTTGGTTGGCCACTGTCTTTCCCTAAGGCTAAATAATCCTGTTCGAGCATGACTTTTAATTTACTTTCAACAATATAAGCCGTGCCGGACTTGACGTTTTCAAAGACCACGGCCTTCTCTGGGACGATCCAGACTTTGTTGAAAGTATTCACTGGGATATTGGTTGTTTTGAATTTCTTGTATGCTTCTTCGTAAATACGCTTCCAGAATTTTTTACCTGTTTCTCCTTCAGGATAAATTAAACTCGCAGTGATCTGTTTGAGCATGTAATCTTCTGCCAACAAGTCCCAGCCCATTTCAGTCAGGCCAAAGCTTTGAGGGATGATGCGGTCTTTTTCGTAGGGTGAAAGATTGACCCAAAGGTCTTTTTCAGGGATGGTAAGGCTGGCCAAAAAATATTTGATGAGTTTAATTGATTCCCTTCTAGCCTCCTCACCACCCGGTAGTGGACCAGCCTTTTTAGACGAAGGGTCCACCACCGGGTGGTCGCCCTGGTCTAAAATGAAATCAAATCGAAATGGATTGTCGGGATGGATCTTGATGCCTTTTAAAATCGCTGGGTTAAATTCGGGGCTTAGACGCACCATTACACCTGGCGCAGGCAAACGAAATTCCTCCACCTCTGCAGAGCAAGCAATAGGGCAAATAGGTATAGTCCCAAAAGTATTAAGCAAAAAGGCAAAGATAAGCCCAAGGGCAATATTAGCTCTTAAATTTAGATACTTTCTCATATGTAAAGAAAGTATGCCCTATTTATCAGCGTTTTGCCACTTTTTATGGTTTTTGTAATGGTTTTTGTAATGGGACTTTGGGGCTTTTGCAATTATCTGTAGCGGCTGTACGGCCGGGACCAACAGGCCAGCTTCCTTTTCCTCACGGGCGAGCCTTTCCGGTAATAGTTTGCCAGCTGCCTGATGAAATACCAGAATTCATCCTCCGTCAGGTCGGATTTCATGATATTCACCACTGCTGAGGTGATCACGATCTTCCTGGGATCGCGGGGCATCCAGTGGTCAAATACCAGATACCAGGGACTATTAAAATCATCCAATTCCAATTCCATGCCGGTGTAGTAACAGACAAAACCATACTTGCGTATATACTCCCAGACGCCCTCAATGGCCTCACGGGGAAAACACCCGTTTTGCATTCTGGCGTGAAGCCTGGCACACCTGGCGCAGAATTTGCGCCTTTTCAACGCCGCCGCATGCCTGCAGCCATCGCATACCCTCTCGCCCTTTGACAAATTATACCCATGCCAATTTACCAGCGGTATTTTTTTGACCTTTAAATGCTTTTCCCTGTGATCGTCAATGGCAAGCACGTAAAACCGGAATTGTTTTTTGGAAAAGAACGATTTCATCGCACGGAAAAGCGCTGCCGCGGGGGCCAACTTGTTTCTGTCCCCAGGATTCACGCGGCTAAATTCCAAATACCAGGGCCCGGTATTATCATCTAACTCCAGCGAAACTCCCGATAAGCAGCATCTCCGGCCAAACTCGTGCAGGTAAGCCCAAAAACTTTTCCTGCCCTTGGCGGTAAGATCTCCGTTTCTCATACGGGCATCTATTATGGCACAATCGGGGCAGTAATCATGTACGCTTAAAAGTATCCTTTTGCCGCAGCCGTGGCAATGGGTGTATGTCCTTTTGGGATTATTTGGTTTCATTGTTAAAGTGAAGTCTTGATTTTAAGTTTTTTGGCCGCATGCAACATGGGTTTGTCATAGGTAAGCAAAGGAATTCGTCCCAGCCTTACGGACAGCTCAAGGTAAGAGGCATCATACACGGTCAAATGGTTGGCAAGCCCGGAATTGACGACGGCCCTATAATACGATGGCATGGACAGAGGCTCAATGTAATCAATCTGGATGGGCAACTTCCAGACCAGATCAAGAATTTCAGACATGGTTTTAAGATCCAGGCGTCCGTGGGTTTGCGCCATTAACATTGCGTTACAGAATTCAAAATAGAAAGTTTGAGGCACATGGATTTCGATTTCCTGGGTCTTTTTGTAGAGATGAGCGAATTCTCCGTTGTTCTCGTCCGGTAAAAACCATGAAGCCACCACACTGGCATCAGCGACACAAGAACTCATAGTCTCCCCACCTTTTTCCATTCGTTTAATTCTTTGATGGAAACTTTTTTGACCCTGGACCGGACAGCTTGTATCCTTTCAATTAATTCCTTGGATTTGAGTTTAACACTCTCCAGGACAGGAACTATTCTGGCCACGGGAATGTTTTTTCTGAGCACCAGGTGTTCTTCCCCGTGCATGACTTTGTTGATGATCTGCGAAAAATTACTGCGTGTTTCAAAAAGACTGGCTTTTGTCATCATTCCCCCTTTCTGTTGTACAATATAATTGTACAACACAATGCGGGGCGTGTCAACTTGGGGCTCGTTTTAAGGATTTTCTTTTTTGGACGCTTCCAGGTATTCCCAGCGCTGGTAGGCCTCCAAAAGCTCCTGGGCCAGGGCTTCTGAGCGTGCATTGACACGGGCAATTTCCTTGGGGTCTTTCTGATAAAAATTAATATCTGACAGCAAGGCAAAAATTTCTTCCTGTTCTTCCTCGAGCTTTTCAATTTTTGAAGGAAGGCCCTCAAGTTCCCTTTCTTCTTTAAAAGAAAGTTTTCTTAAATTAAGCGGTTTAAAAAAGGTGACAGGTACAATTTCATCAATTTTATTGGAAATTGTACCTGTCACCTTTTTTTTCGCCGGAATGACATTCTTAATATTATCATACTGGGCAACCCAATCATCATAGCCGCCCGGAAATTCACCGATCTCCCCCATTCCTTCCATGACCATGGTAGAGGTACACACATTATTCAAAAAAGAACGGTCATGGCTCACTAAAAGCAAGGTCCCGGAATACTCCATTAATAATTCTTCCAAAAGTTCCTGGGTCTCGATATCCAGGTCATTGGTGGGCTCATCCATCACCAAAAAATTAGACGGCTTGGTAAAAAGCCTGGCTAAAAATAAACGGTTGCGCTCGCCACCCGAAAGCACCTTGACCGGCGTGCGGGCGCGGTCGGGCGTAAACAAAAAATCCTGCAAATAACCGATGATATGCCGCGGCTTGCCGTTGATGGTCACAGTGTCTCCGCCAGGGCAAACACTTTCAATGACAGTTTTTTCTTCATCCAGCTGCTGGCGCAATTGGTCATAATAGGCAATTTCCAAATTGGTGCCTAAGCGCACCTTGCCTTTTTGAGGCTCCAGCTGGCCTAATAAAATACGCAATAAGGTGGTCTTGCCGCAGCCATTGGGACCGATGACACCGATCTTATCCCCGCGCATGATCTGGGTGGAAAAATCCTTGATCAGGCATTTATCCCCATACGCAAACCCAAGATGTGAGGCTTTGATGACCAAATGTCCTGAAGCCTCAGTTTCCTGCGCCTTCATGCGCACCTGGCCGATGAGCTGGCGTTGGGATTGTTTTTCTATACGCAGACGTTCCAGGGCCTTGACCCGGCCTTCATTGCGCACACGACGGGCCTTGACCCCTTTGCGAATCCAAATTTCTTCTTCCGCGAGCTTACGGTCAAAATCAATGCGCTGGGCAGCTTCCACTTCAAGGGCCTGGGCTTTGCGCTCCAAAAAAGTCGGATAATCGCAAGACCAGCTGAAAATCTTGCCCCGGTCAAGCTCCACGATCCGGGTTGCCAAATGCTGCATGAACATGCGGTCATGGGTGACAAAAAATAAAGTGCCCGGATAATTTTTTAAAAATTCTTCCAGCCAATTGATGGTATCAATATCTAGATGATTGGTCGGCTCATCTAAAAGCAAGACTTCAGGCTTTAGGACCAGGGCCTTGGCCAAAAGCACGCGGCGCTTTTGCCCGCCGGATAATGTTTCAAAATCCGCCTCGCCGTCAAGCTTCATCTGCGACAATACGAACTCGACCTCGGCATCAATGTCCCATCCGCCGCTGTGGTTTAATTCGTCTTGTAAAACATCCAGCTGGCGCATCAATTCCGGGGTGTGTTCGGTGTGAAGGCGATGGACCACATGATGATAATCGATTAAAAGTTTGGCGCGCGGCCCCAAGCCTGAGAAGACAATGTCAAAAACAAGGCCTTTGATGTCATTAGGGACCTCCTGCGGCAAATGGGTGACCTGGGTCCCCTTTTGATAGACGATCTCTCCCTCGTCGATGGTGAGGTGGCCTGCCATCACCTTCATCAAGGTGGTCTTGCCCACCCCGTTGCGGCCAAGCAAGGCAATGCGCTCCCCAGGCTCCACCTGAAGGCTTAAATGGTCAAACAAAAGCGGGCCGCCAAAAGCCACGGATATTTCCTGTAAACTGATTAAAGCCATAAGGGGGACAGTATACTACTTTTTTAACGTGAGTTCGACATTAAAGTTTTCGGAAACAATTTTCGAAGCCACTGTTCTCGTGGCTGAGAAAATATGTTTGCCGAAAACTTTGACTTGCGACCACTGTTCCATCGAACTGGCGTTTTTTTACTTTTTCAGGCTCTTTTTTTGGTTCTTACGGCGGTATTGGGTGGGGCTGTCCTTCATCACCTTTGCAAACATACGGATAAATGATTCTAAATTCTGATACCCTAAGCGGTCCGCGATCTGGGTGACCGTATGGTCCGAATTTTTCAAAAGCTTGCACGCTTGGGTGATCTTAATGGAAAGCCGGTACTCATTAAATCCCTGGCCGGCAATTTCTTTAAAGATCCGGCTAAAATATTTTGGACTTAAGCAAACTTGCCCTGCCACATCTTCAAGGGTGACTTTCTTGTCAAAATTGCGTTCGATAAATTGCTTGGCTTGGCCCATTTTGGCATGAATACCGTGAGTGGACGTGAAGCCCTTTTGGACTTTTGCGGCAAGGATAGACCGGACCGTTTCCAAAAATTTGCCTACATGGACAGGCTTCTCAATGTAATCATCCGCACGGCCTTTGAGGGCATCAATGGCAATGTCCTTGCTGCTCTGGCCGGTCAACATGATGATGGCAAGAGAAGGGCTGATCTTTTTGACCTCCCGCAAAACTTCTGTTCCTGATAATTGGGGCATGACCGCATCAAGGATCACCAGGTCAATGGCATTGGGCTTTTTTAAAATGACCAGCGCCTCTGCCCCATTGCTGGCTTCTATAACGGTATACCCATCCAGGCATTCACGCAGTTCTTCGCGAAACTCAGCATCGTCATCCACCATTAAAATTTGATAAGCCATAAAATCAGTATATAAAAAAACCAGCCTCATTGCAAGGCTGGTTTTTCGACGAGAACTGGTTTGTCCTTCTGCTGCTTATGTCCCGTCGGTCTCGTATTCCTCCAGACGGTTACCCAAAGCAAATTCAATCTTAGTGATGAGATTCAGCGGCCTAAAGGGCTTAAGGATGGATGTCCTGATGCCGCAGAGCTTCATCATCAACGCATGCTGTTTCTCCGTAAAGAAACCTGTCATGGCGATGATGGGCGTATTTTTAAGAAGCGAGGAATCCCTGGCCTCATCAGCAATCTGAAACCCGCTTTTGGGGCTCATTTTCAGGTCCAATAAAATAAGGTCCGGCTTATTTTTTAAAGCATTCTCAAATACCTTGGTGCCATCGCTTACGGCGAGAACGTCGTAACCTCCCAATTTCAACAAATTCTCCAATTCTTCCAAAAGTTCCACATTATCATCCACGATCATAATAAGATGCTTGGTTTTAGTGATCACCGCCGGCTGATCCTGTTGGGTTTCGACCAAAGTGTTTGTCATATGCACCTCCTGCTTTTATCAGCCTAAAGCGCTCGCTTCAAGGCAGATATTACTTCTCGAATGACTCTAAATGGGGTTTTGTCTTTCTATTTCAAGTATAGCCTATTCAAAGGAAGTGGCAATAGCGCGGTTCGTCTTTTTACTGACCTTATTCCACTATATTTAAATACTCAATTTTATATATATGCATCCTGCTAAAATTTTCAGTCTTTTTCTATTAATTTGGCCAACTCTTTTATCTTCTGAATAAAATCTTCTACCCTAAAAGGTTTATTGACCACCAGGTCTGCCATGCTTAAAACTTTTTCTTCTTCATCTTGGGAGACGCCATCTTCTTTAAGCATCGTATCCCCTAAAGGCCGTCCTGAAAGTACCAACACCTTAAGGGACTTGACTGTTTTTCTGATATCTTTTAGGACTTCATATCCATTGAGTCCCGGTAACTTCAAATCCAAAATGATGATTTTATATTGCCTTTCTTTCAGGAAACGCAAACCCAGCAAACCATCAAAAGCTATATCCACCTTAAACCCTTCCGCGGCAAGGACCTGGGCCAATTCCGAACACAACTCTTCATCGTCATCAATGAGCAGCAGTTTCATCAGGATCCCCCCTGTGCATCGGCAAAAAGACACAGACCGTGGTCCCTTTGCCCTGCTGGCTATTGATCTCGATCTTGCCTTGATGCAAATTGACCAATTCATTGCAAATAGTCAATCCCAGACCCGTGCCTTTGGATTTACGGGTAAAAAAAGGCTCAAAGACCCGGTCCAAATCTTCCTCGGCAATGCCTATACCGTTATCCTGCACGCAGACTTGGACCTGCTCCCCTGCACGCTGGACCCTTAATTCAACTTTTCCACCGGGTATTGCGATAGACTGGCAGGCGTTGTTCAAAATATTCAAAAAAATCTCCCGTATTTGATTGGGATCAGTCTCCATGAGGTCCAAACCATCTTCATATTCTTTTTCAATGACCATGCCTTTCTCAGCAAAACGTCCTTGGGCCGATGCCACGCACTCATCGAGAACATGAAGGATGTGCACATTTTCATAATTAGGGATCTTGATGCGCGCATAACTAAGGAGATTATCAATGATCTGGTTGCCTTCCCAAACTTTTTTTTCGATATTCACCAAATGTTTATTGGCATTCAGTTCACTTTTTTCTTTCTTTAAATTATACGCTGCCAAATGAATGACCCCCAATGGATTGCGCAGCTCGTGGGCCACGGTCGCGGCCAAGGTCCCAATGTCTGCCAGCCGGCTGAACTGTTTGAGTTCTTTTTGTGTTTTGATCAATTCTTTAGAACGTTCATCCACCAATTGCACCAAACTGTCCTTGTCCCTTTTTAAAATTTCTTCAGCTAATTTACGTTCAGTGATGTCCCGGTAATTAATGACAATGGCCCCGACAGCAGGGTCCTGCGAAAGATTATGCCCTGAACCTTCCATCCAGCGCCAAGTGCCGTTCTTACGTTTCATACGGCAGGTGGCATGGGCGATGGTCCCCGGGGCCTTCAACAGCCCCTGAAATATTTCAAGGATAGCGGGAACATCCTGGGGATGCATCCATTCGAACATAGAATGCCCTATAAGCTCTGTATTGTCATAACCCAGCACATTTTTGGTGGGTGGACTGGTATAAAGCACCTTGGCTTCGGTATCAACCATGGCTACGACCTCAAAACTGTTTTCTACCAAACTCCTAAAACGGGCTTCATTATACTTTATGTTATCCTCTGCCTTCTGCCGCTCATACAAAGCCGCGGCCAAGGTCAGGACTGTCACCGCGATAACGCCTATGAAGCATTCCACGATCGCCAGTTCTTCCGGGACACGCTCGCCGACAAAAGGGCCCAAATGACAGATGGACCCGCAAACAGAGATAATGGAAGTGGTTATGATCGATAACACCGCTCCCGGAAAACCAAAACGATAGGTGCCCCATATAGCAAAAGGCAATACCAAATAGGTCACATGGGAATAAAACCCATATTCCGGAAACTTCCCCATGAATACTCCGGCATTCACGGCGATCAAAACAAAGGCCATCACAATAATTTCAAGAGCGCTGCGCCATGAACTGATTTGCCATAATTCCCTATGGAAGGTCAAAAACAGGGAAGCAATGACCAATATCCCCACGACATCCCCCAACCACCATGTGAACCAGATCATGTCAAAAGAAACACCCGCGGCAGGATGGGAAAAATACACGGCAGATGTCCCGATGGTAGCACTGGTCAAACAAGCCACCAGGATGGCAAAAACAAATTTAAAAATATCCTTGATCTTAGATAACGAAACTTTTTCATCGGTAAAACTACGCAGAAGAAAAACCCCAAAGAGGGCCTCCATGCTGTTGCCAATACCGATCAGCATTGAAACCGGGGCCGCCGGAATAAACGCCAACCCGTTATGGGTAAAGACCACCATATTAGCGATAAAAGCCCCCAACCATATGCCGGGCCAAACCCGGTATCCTAAATACCAGACAGCGGTGAACGCAACCCCGGACGGCGGCCAGACAGGCGAAGCATTGGTCCCTTCAAAAGCCAATTGGAGAGAACCCCAGGCAATTAGGGCGTAAAAAATGGCGAAAAGAACGCAGAGACGACCGGTAGAAAACTGTTGGAGTTTTTGTAACGGTGTCATAAAACCTTTCTTTTAGCTGAATATTGTATTTTAACGCCGGTCCGGTGTAGATTTGGAAACTTCTGCGAGTCTTGCAAGCCTTTGTAGATAATTTTTTAAGGCCACTGTTGAGGGATGCCCCAAGTCACGATGGTGGCCGTAAAAAATGCCGAACCCGCATTTTTTGATATTGTAATATCAATCCCATCTGCCGTCAAATTATCTCAACGACGATAAAAGATCAGGAAATATTCACGTTCGCGGCGTTAGAGGCTGCCTGTGCTCGTGATCGGCCAGCCAATTCTTGACCCCGGAAACATCGCTCCAGTTATAATCGGTTTCCAAGAGCAAGACCGTCTGGATAAAAGCCAGGTGTGAATACCCTTGCGGGAAATTCCCTGTCAGACGGCGGGTCGTGACTTCTATGTGTTCCGAAAAAAGTCCTGAAGGATTGGCACAGGTGATCATATTTTCGAACATGGCCCTTGCTTTTTGTTCTTCATCAATAAGGTATAAAGCATTGACCATCCAGAAAGTGCAAACAATAAACGCATTCTCAGGGACACCGAAATCATCGGCTTGCACATAGCGAAAAACAAAATTATTTTTGACCAGGTTCTTATAAATTTGTTTGACGGTGCTGACCATCCGCGGATCTTTGCGGTCAAGAAACCCGTAATGGAGCATCAAAAGTGCCGACGCATCCAGCTCCTTGCCTCCGTAATACATAACAAATGATTGCATTTCCTGGTCCCAACCGTTGCTCAAAATGTCTTCTTTGATCTGCGAGGCAAATGTCTTGCAACGCTCTGCATACTCTATTTTCCCGACGAATTGGGCAATTTTAGCCGCCCTGTCCAACGCCACCCAGCTCATCATCTTGGAATGCACATAATGCCGAGGATCACCCCGGCGTTCCCATATCCCGCAATCCGGCTCTTTCCATACATCCTCAATATATTTGACCAAAGAACTGACCACTGTCCACATCTCTTCTTCTAAATACATTTGTGCGCGTTGATTAATAAAAAAATACGCATATATGGTTTCCATCAATTCCCCGTATACATCATTTTGCTTCTGGCGCCAGGCGTCATTGCCAATGCGCACCGGCCGGGAGTTCTCATAGCCGCTTAAATGATTAAGCTCTATTTCGGTCAGCTCTTTTTCTCCATTGATACCATATAGGACGGCAATATTATCATGTTTAAGCAGCATCCTGTTAAGGATAAAATGGATATACCGGGCCGCCAGCTGCAAATGCCCCATGCGCACGTACAGGTCAATGATCATGGACGCATCCCGCACCCAGCAAAAACGGTAATCCCAATTTCGGCTCCCGCCTATGATCTCCGGCAAGGACGTCGTTGGCGCTGCGATCACGGCGCCGGTCCTTTCATAAGTCAGGAGCTTAAGTGTCAACATGGAACGGATCACCATTTCCAGGTATTTTTCCGGAAGTTCCGTGCGTAATACCCAATCCAACCAATAACTTTTTGTCTTTTCATATTCCACGTAAATTTTGTTAAGGTTAAGACCCTGCAATGTTTCATGGTAAGAAAGCAGGAAAAAGGACGATTCCTTAAGCTCAATGGCCCCACCCTCCAACACTTTCCGGGTGTCTAAATTGGTATAAAGGAAAAAATTGTCGTAATCGCCTTTTTGAGAAATAATTTCTACACAAGACCGCCCGAAAACATACCGGGGTTCGCCCAGGGCGTAATTAGGCATGGGCTTAAACTCGACAATGATCTGCGGATTGCCGTCGATCACCCTGATGTTCCGATGGACCTCCG
>Ga0207141_10027_pt3 | contig 19094 bp, 20 predicted proteins | sample Alteio_BWMinHeat_5_FD_153553 | JGI IMG/M metagenome (GOLD analysis project Ga0207141, IMG submission 153553) | Enriched cells from forest soil in Barre Woods Harvard Forest LTER site, Petersham, Massachusetts, United States -... | ecosystem: Environmental > Terrestrial > Soil > Temperate forest >... | reverse complement strand
CGACCACAAGCGACTGCTTACTTGGCTGGCAAGGAACCCGACCGCTTGCTGGGATCGTGTCTTCGCCGGGCCAGGGCAGCTACCATCAGCCCGAAGACTAAGAGGAAGGCGCCCCACCAGAGATTAATGTTGATGCCCAGCGAACGCTGATAGATTGCTTGGTCGCTGATCACACCAAATCCAACCAGCAAAAGCCCGAAGATCGAGAAGAGCAAACCAATCGGCCTGCGAATGTCGAGGCCCACTGAACCTCCTATTTGAAAATAATGTTCAACGCAGCGGTAGCGGAAAGAGCTGCGACGGCTAAAGTCACGGGGTGCAGATACCATACGACATTTTCCTCGCTCGGACGCTCCGTGAGCGAGTACACCAGGCCGACTAGTTCTTTGTCCTCGCGTGGTCGGGTGGCGAAGCTTACCGCTATGGTGATTAGAAAACACACGGTCCAGGCAAATATCGCCGTCCAGAAGTTCTGTGCCATTTCACTGGGATACACGTGCAAATCTGCCAGCCATCCGCCTTTCACACCAGCGGCGGCTCCGTCAGGCAGAGTCAGACCGTGGTGCAGTGCGGCTGCAGCTGTTCCCGCGATGAGTCCGGTAAACGCGCCGTGGCCTGTGGCCCGTTTCCAGAACATACCTAAAAGGAATGTCGCGAAAAGTGGCGCATTGACGAATGCGAAAACCAGCTGGAGCAGGTCCATGATGTTATTGAACCGGGTCGCCAGATACGCGGCCGCAACCGACAGGCCTATCCCGAAAACCGTTGCCATGCGGCCGATCCAGAGGTAGTGCTCGTCCGCGGCGTCGCGATTGAGATAAGACTGATAAATGTCATAAGTCCAGACTGTGTTGAACGCGGTTACATTCCCGGCCATTCCGGACATGAAACTTGCCAGCAAGGCAGTGAGCCCGAGCCCCAGCATTCCGTTGGGGAAGTAATGCAGCAGCATGTTGGGAGTGGCGAGGTCGTAATCCAACTCCACCGTGCCATTCTTGTCGTGGAGAGGTTGGCCGGTGTTCGAGTCCAGCTTCGGAGGAATCAAACCCTTGCCCTCTCTGCCCAGAGCGTGGTTGCCGGCCAGGCTTTCTGGATTTTGTGTGGGAAGAGCCACGGCAATGAGGCCGGGCAGAATTACTAGAAAAGGAAAGAGCATTTTCGGAAGGGTTGCGATCAGCGGCGTGCGCCGCGCTGCACCCATCGAATCCGCGGCCATGGCACGCTGGATCACGAGAAAATCCGTGCACCAATAGCCGAACGACAAGACGAAGCCAAGTCCCATCACCAGGCCAAACCATTCCACTCCGAGCCGGTTGCTGTGGGCATTTCCCATGCCTTGCCAGGAATGTACGTACGAAGGGTCGAGCTGCGCTTTCAGCCCCGCCCAGCCGCCGACATTCTTTAATCCCAGCCAAACCAGGGGCAGAAACCCGGCCACAATGAGAAAGAACTGAATGACCTCGTTGTAAATGGCGCTGGTGAGGCCTCCGAGGAAGATATATGCCAGAACGATCGCCGCTGAAACGAGCAGGGAAAAGTGAAATATCCAACTTTGCGGCAACCCCATGCGCCGAAATGGTTGATCGAGAATATGCATGATCTGGATCAACTTCGCCACGGCATACATGGAAATGCCGGAAGAAAAGATGGTCATGGCCGCAAACGAGATCGCATTTAATCCGCGGGTTTTCTCATCGAAGCGAAGACGCAGATACTCAGGCACGGAACGTGCCCGAGAGCCATAGTAGAACGGCATCATGAAGAGACCGACGAAGACCATCGCCGGGATGGCGCCAATCCAATAGAACTGACTGGTGGCGATGCCGTACTTCGCGCCCGACGCACCCATTCCAATCACTTCCTGCGCGCCCAGGTTTGCGGACATGAACGCCAGTCCGGCAACCCACGCCGGAATGGAGCGGCCGGCGAGAAGAAAATCCTTGCTGGTCTTTGTGTATCGCTTGAGCGCAATCCCGACGCCGAGCACGAACGCGAAGTATACGGCCATCAGGATCCAATCGATGGCCGTTAGCATGTCGAGATTCCTCGACACAGTTGCGAAAGAGACGTACTTGGAATGGAATCAAGCATCGGGATAATAGTGTCGTTAGGGAATTTGCGACCTAGGCTACCATAGCCGCTCTCATGCACGCGATTCCACTGGGAATGGAGTCGTTCCGCGTGCAGTTTTTGTTGCCTACCTAGGACGATTGGAGAAGGTGTGGCGGTCTGAAGCCAAAGCCGCGGCGACCGGATGCGAACGGCTTGGACTGCTTGAGTAGTTCCCCGATCTCGGTTTGCAGGGCGAGACATTCTTCGGTACGAAGATCGGTGAACCGGAACGGCTGCAAATAGCCCTGCGTGGCCCAGACCGGAAACAGCATTGCCGCTTTACCTCGTACCGTGCGGGGGCCCAAATGCACTGTCAGGCCGACGGTGACGCCCTCGTCGAGGCAGGAGGCGAGTTCGAGCAACCCCCCGGTAATCGAAATCCGCAGGGTCTTGGCCCAGAGCTGTCGTCCATTCTCGAGTTGGATGTTGGCGGAAACCGTTTCCGACAGATTGACCCGGGGGGCCCGGAGCTTTCGGCGGGGGTGGGGGAAGTTGGCCATTACAACTTCAACTATGCCACGCACCAGCGATATTCGGCAGATTACGAAAGCAGGTCTGCAAGTCCGATTTCGCAAGCTGAAATCCGTACAGCACCTTTCGTAATCTCCCTGTCCTCGCGAGTGCGTAACATACTGTCATGGAATATGGACGGCCTCTCCCAACTGCACACTCAACTGCGCGCACCCCGAGTCCATCTGGCAGACTTTACTCCGGCGGTGCTTCGATTTCAGGATGGTCAACGCGCTTCCGGACAACTCCAGGTACTCTCGGTTAACGGTGGATTGCTTTCCCTGCCTGGTCCGATCGATCAGGGCTCTCACGTAAAGTTGATGTTCCTCACTCGCACCGGAGCTGTGCTGGGCGCGGCAGAAATGCTTAGCCCCGTCACCAGCACGCAGCAGCCGTTCCGCTTTGTTTCGCTTCCGGTGGACGACCGCCACAGATTGGGTGTGGCCATTCAGTCATCTTTAAATCGAGACACAGTGAATCAGGAGGCTGCTGAGCAAAAGTGGATGGAGAAGCTCAGAGCCGCATCGAACTCCGAGAAACGACCCCGCAGCCGGCTATTCACATTTGGAGTAGGAGCGGCTGCCTTCGGAATACTTTGTTTGGGCTGCGCTTTTTATCTTCTTCAGGTACATGCACTGAAATAACGATGGCTCCCCCAAACACCCGCCGTTGGCTCCGGCATCCAGTAAAACTGCCCGTCCGCATCATTACCGCTGACGACGCGTCGGAAATAACCGTGCCTGGGTTAACGACCGAGATCAGCCAGGGAGGCATGGCCCTCTATGGCGGAGTGCCGCTGCAGCCGGGTGATTTGATGGAAGTGGAGTTTCAAACTTCCAACCGCTTTCGTGTGGCCGCGTCCGTCCGTGATCGCAATGGCTATTGTTTCGGGTTGGAATTTCTAGGTCTTTTGCCGAGCGACAGTGCAGAAAACGCCGGACCAGAATTTGCTGAGATGGCTGGCGTAGCAAGCAAATTGGCGGACTCACCGATTGTCGAAGCCGGAGCGGAACGGATGCAAGACCTGCTTTCGTCTCCTGAAGAGGACGAGATATTGGCCCTGTTTTTGAACAGACATGAAGCGTACCTTCATCAGAAAGAGTTGGAGATTCAGCAATTGCGGCAGGAGATCCTCGAAATCAGGCGATCACGCAGGGAAATTGAGCAGCTGATACTCCGTCAGGTGCTTGGTCGTTCCGGCTAGCCTGCAGATCATTACTCGCCCCTGACGCCTTTAAAACCGGAAGCATCCAATCGTGTTGCATTTCCCCCGCCAATTTGTCAGCCGTGATGCGGCAGTGTTCCGATAGCTGAGCCGGATCCGAATTCTCGGTTTCCGTGGACTTGTGCTTCCAAACGCAGCGCTGTAATACTTTCTACATGCGTCATTGGAAGGCCCTGCTGTTGCTGTGTGCCGTTGCGCTTATTGCCCTTGCCCTGTACGGATACCGCCTGATTTGGCGCGGCTTTAGTACCGCGGACCAGCCGTCTTACTTAGAAAGAACGCTGGCTCGCGCCGCGCGAGACCTGGCAATCCCGCGAAAGGCTCATAACGAAGCCAACCCGTGGAAACCCACGCCGGAAGTCCTGCAAGAAGCTCGGGAAAATTTCTTGGACCGTTGCGTTGTATGCCATGCTCAGAACGGTTCCGGACAAACCAGCGTTGGTACCAACCTTTATCCGAAAGTTCCGGATTTGCGTTTGCCCCGAACCCAGAACCTTACGGACGGCGAGCTCCGTTACATTATTCGGAATGGCGTACGCCTGACTGGTATGCCAGGGTGGGCCATTCCGCATGACGAGCAAGGCGACGACAGTTGGAAGCTGGTGCTGTTCATCCGCAGCTTACGCAAGCTAACCCGCGAGGAGGAGGCGCAGCAGTCGGCCACCGTACGCTCTGCTCACTATATAGGCTCGCTGTCCTGCCAGAAGTGCCACGCGGAAATTTATGAACATTGGCGAAAGACTCCCATGGCGAATGTGGTCCGCGATCCCCGCGAACATCCCGATGCCATCATTCCCGATCTAACAACGAATTCGATTTCCAAGTTCAGCAAGGATCAGGTCGCGCTGGTGTACGGCAGCATTTGGAAACAGCGTTACTTCACGAAGCGAGGAGAAGATTATTTTCCGGAGCTGGCGCAATGGGATGTTACCCACCGAGTCTGGCGGCCGTATTTCGTGGCCAAGGGGACGGACTGGTGGGAGCCGTTTTATCCGCCCGACAATATGCAGCGGCCTACCGGCCCGACCTGCGACGGTTGCCACTCGGTCGACTACAACATCCACACCAAACAGGTGGCGGAGTGGAACGTTGGATGCGAAAAATGCCACGGCCCGGGAAGCGAACATACGGAGCATCCGTCCCGCGGAAACATTCTGAATCCGGCCCGAATGGATTATGTTCCCGCAAGCGATAGCTGCATCCAGTGCCATTCGCAAGGACGCCCGCTGACGATTCCCATCGAGGGGAAATATTACGACTGGCCGGTGGGGTACCGTGTGGGCTTAAACCTGCAAGATTTTTGGCAGCTTGAAGAACACACCCTGGGCGAGACGACATTCACCTATTATCCCGACGGCACCGCGCACAAGAACCGCATGCAGGGAAATGATTTCGTACAAAGCGTAATGTATCGGCGCGGCGTGACCTGCTTCAGCTGCCACGATGTGCATGGCACCAACAACTACGCCCAATTGCGAAAGCCCGCCGACCAATTATGCTTGGATTGCCACGGTCCGCTTTCGCTGAATGGTCCACGTACTGGCACCATCGAAGAGCACACCCATCACAAAAAAGGATCTCCCGGAAGCAGTTGCATTGCGTGCCATATGCCAAAAATCGAGACGACCATTGCTGACGTGAAGGTGCGCGCCCACACGTTTGCCTTCATCACACCGGCGATGACCGACAAATATAAGATTGCAAATCCCTGTACGATGTGCCACGCCGACAAACCCAACAGCTGGGCTACAGAGGCCTTACGCCGCTGGCCGGAGCGCTCACCATGGCGCCTGGACTGAAGTCCGGCAGGATCGGAGCCAGTTGAGTCACCTCCGATAGACGACGCCGCCCTTCATTACGAAACTTACTTTTTCCAAAACGCCAATATCCTGCGTCGGATCTCCTGGGACTGCGATGACGTCGGCAAAGTACCCAGCTTTTAGTTCGCCGATCTGTCCTTGCCAGCCAAGCAATTTAGCTCCGTTCAGCAGGTCGGCTTGCAGCGCGGCCAGCGGGGTCATGCCGTATTTCACCATCAGTTCCAACTCCCGCGCTTGGGTGCCGTGTGGGAACGGTCCGACATCCGATCCAGCTGCCATGGGCACGCCTGCTGCAAGTTGCTTGCGAAATTCGATGGCATGCAAGTCCATCATCTGGCGATCGTGCGCTCTTTGCTCGGGCGAGTCGGCGTGTTCGGAGAAGTATTCGAAGATAGTAAAAGTCGGAACTGCGAAAATTCCTTTTTCACGCATGAGACGCATCGTCTCCTCGCCAAGTTGGTTCGCGTGGTCGATCGAGACTACGCCGCATCGAGCCGCATAAAGCGTGCCGGGTTCGCCCGTAGCGTGAACGGCAACTCGTTTGCCGGAGCGCGCGGCCTCCTGCACAGCGGCGCTGAGTTCGGCTTCCGTGTACTGGTAAATCGTGGAGAAACGGCCATCGCGAACCGTGTCCGGCCCAGTCTCATATATTTTGATGAAATCGGCGCCCTCCTTAAGTTGTTCGCGAATCGCAGTCACGAGTTCGGCGCTGTTGTTCGCATAGGTGGCATTCGACAGCACATGTTGCGCGGGATTGAAATGATTGGCGTCTTCGTGTCCGCCGAGGATGTCGATGGCATTCCCGCTGATGCGTAAGCGCGGTCCCGGCACGAGGCCTTGATCGATAGCGTTGCGCACCGCGGTATCGGCCGAACCCGCGCCCTCGGTGCCCATGTCACGCTCGGCGGTGAAGCCTGCCATGAGGTCGGCTCGCGCTGCGAGAACGGCAAGAATGGTCCGCCGTGGTACCGACTCTTCCACCGTCTGCAAGTCTTCGGCACCGGGGTGCAGAAACAGGTGCACGTGCGCATCAATCAGGCCGGGTAGCAAGGTGCTATCCCCAAGATCAATGATCTCCGCGCCCGGTGGGTGGGCCACCCTTGTGCCCACTTCGGCGAGGCGTTCGCCTTGCACCAGCACCTCGCCGGGTTTCAGGACGCGCCCGGTTTCGATGTCGAGGAGCCGCGAAGCGTGCAGCACGATCGAGTGTGCTGATTCTGTCTGGGATTGGGTACGGGAGGTGAGGATGCAAACCAGAACGAACGTTAGGGCAGAGAAAAGTGGTCGCTTTTTCATGGCTGTCGGAAGGATGGTACCACTCGGAAAGCCTGGGTCGCTCCAAATTCACGCTGAGCAAGGCGAAAGAAGGTCTCACACAATGGCTTTCACCACGGTGGCGAGCCATCCCCATTAGTACCGCCACGACGGTAACTTCGTCACGCGAACCCGATGGCGATAGCATGTCAAATCGGGGGCTTTCTATGCGTCCAGCGCCGAAGGTCATTACTGTTATCGCTGTGGTCTTGTTCATCGCTGCCGGTAGCTACGGACAATCGCTGGGCGATGTGGCCCGTGAGCAGCGCCAGAAGCAGGCCAAGACCCCAAACGTCCCGCGCAAAGTGGTTACGAACGAGGAGATTCCGGAACACGAGGAGCCGGTTTCCTGTACTTCTGTCAGCCACGGCGAACGCGACACCGCTGAAGCCGCGCCAGCGTCCAACGATACCCACGCCGGCGAACAGTGGAAGGCGAAAATTGAAGCGCAAAAGAACTCCGTTGCGTCCTTGCAGAACCAAATCGACAAACTCAATTCCTCAATTCACTTCGTAGAAGCCAACCGCTATTACAACGGAGTTCAATACAACGAGCGGCAGGTTCAAAAACAAAACGAAGTGCAACGGATGCAAAAACAGCTGGACGAACAAAAGAACCAACTGGAAAACATGCAGGAATCCGCCCGCAAGGCCGGATTGGGCAGTTCGGTTTATGAACCGTAGTGAGTCCGCTCTGCGGTTTCATTTGCCGGAACCTATTCCGGATCAATCGTCCGATCCAGGTAGATCCAAAGCACGCGCGAAAACAGCGCAAGGATCGGCGCGAGCGGCAAGAACAGCAAAATTGCCACGAGAACGATTTTCTGCAGCGACCACGAAGTGGATGCCCACAGCAAAAGTGCCAGCGCCACGATCGTAATCAAAGCCAGGCCGTAGCTGATGTACATGGCTCCCAGAAAATAACCTTGTTCGCGTTCAAACTTCAAACCACAATTTGGACAACGTTCCTGCATGCGGGGAAATCCAGTGAAAATCGACTTGCGGAAGATTCTGGCAGAACGGCATTGGGGACACAGCTGGTGAAATATTGCGGAAACGGTCGATACCTGAATCTGGGTGCTCATGAGGAAGTTCCTGACCCGGCATGAAGTTCAGTCGAGCAAAGCACACAGCGGCGCCGGCGCTATTTCTTACGCCCAGGCTGCTGGGGCGACGCCACAATCGTCCGCCGGACAGGAACAATAGCCCCGCGCGCAGGGTCCGCGGCGGCGCTGGCGCGGGCTAGTACTTCTTCCTGGATGTACTTCACGAAGTCCTGAATCTGGCGCTGCATTTCCTCCATGCGCTCGCGCATCTGAAGGATGATCGCCATGCCGCTGATGTTTACTCCTAAGTCGCGAGCCAGCGACAGGATGAATTCCAAGCGCTGCAAATCCTCGTCGGTGTAGAGCCGTGTGTTGCCTTCGGTCCGCGATGGCTTCAGCAACCCTTCGCGCTCGTATAGCCGCAGCGTCTGCGGATGAATCCCATACATCTCGGCGACCGAGCTAATCATGTAGGCGCCTTTGGATTTGCGCTTGGTCATTGCTCAAAGTCTACAACAAAGACAAAGCTGCCACGGATTATACGGATGCTCAGGGATTCTTCGCGATCCGTATTAACTGTGCAATGCGCCGCCCGGCTCTCTAGGCAATCGCTTCGGGTTTTTCTTGTGGAGCCGGAGCCCAGCCTTCGGGCTTCAGCGTGTGATTCAGAAGGTAGGCCACCACACCCGCGGCGATGAGCAGCATTCCAAAGGCGAACGAACTCATCCCGAGGACCTGCTCGGTCTCGCTACGCACGACGGAGAATCCAAGCAACAGCATGGGTGCGATACCGACGGCAATAGCTCCGAACATCCCGCCGGGAACGCGAAACGGACGATGCAGTTCGGGCTCGCGAACGCGCAGAACGATGAGAGCGATAAACTCGAGCGACAGGCTGGCGCCGTAAAGGAGAATGTCGATGGTCACCAGACGTTCAAAACCCAGGCCAAGGCACAGAGCCCAGCCGATGGCGCAGACCACAATCGCAACCCACGGCGCCCGCGATCGAGGATGCAGCCTGCCAAAGATGCGAGGCAACATGCCGTCTTGAGCCATGGCCAGGGGCAGGCGCGAGTAGCTCATGACCAGGGCGTTGAACATTCCGAAGCCGCTGATCATACCGCCGAGGGCGAGGCCGACGCGTAGCAGTGGGCCGCCCAGCAAGCCGGCGATGTCGGCCCAGAATCCGGTCTCCCACGCGCTCGAGGAAAGGCCAGTCATCCACATCGCGGCCACGGGCACGATGTAACTCAGGGCCACGATTACGACGGCGGCCAGCATGGCGCGAGGATAGGTCCGCTGGGGTCGCTCGACTTCGGTGGCGATGGTCGAGGCGTTGTCCCAGCCCATGTAGTTCCACATGCAGATCAGCAGGCCGGTGAGGATGTCCACCGACGACGTGGTCGGTTTGGTCACGGCGTGAGCCAGCGCTCCCAACTTGAAGGGCGCGATGGCCACGATCAGGATGAACGGCGCCGACAGGACGATGAGGAGCCAGAGCGAGGTCGTCGAAACCACCCGAACGCCCGCAATATTCAGCAGCGCACAAACGATGACGACGCCAAGTCCAACCATCCAACCGCGGTATCCGACGGCGAACCACGGAAACAGGCGTGTCAAATAGAGCACAAACAAAGTCGGGTAGATCGCCATGTCGAAGATCGACGCGACCAGCGAAAGCCACGCTTCCTGAAATCCCCAGAAATTGCCCATAGCGCGGCGCACCCACGCGTAGTAACCGCCCTCGTAGGGCAGAGCACTCGACAGTTCGCCAATCATGAAAGCGGTGGGCAGGCTCCAGAGAATCGGAGTCAGCAGAAGAATAAGGATGGCTTTGCCGTATCCGGCGCCACGCACGATGTCCTCGGTGCCATAAGTGCCGCCCGACACCATAAAAAAAGTCGCGGCGACCAGTGGCCACAGGGTGAGGCGAACCGATTTCTTTCGATGGGGGACGATCGCGGGTGGCTGGAATGTCTGTCGTGGCGCGCTAGCTGTTGCCAATTTCTATGTGTTCCTCCTTTGGGGCGAATCACTCTCAGCCGCACCGTCGCTGCACAGCTGCTCTGGGCCTTCCAGTAACTAAGATTCCGGAAGCTGCGCTGAAGTTAGTTCGCAGTGTAGAGATTACGGCAAATTTCCAACGATGCAAGAAAATTCGCGAAATTTTTCGCAATTTTTTGTCAAAGAGTCAGGTACGGCGGTAATGACGGCGAGGGAGGGTTTCTTAGACGTTCTACCTGAGTTCCGTGCTCGGGACTCAGCTTTGCAACTCGCGTACCTTCGAGGGCGAGCGAAAGTCTTTGACCGCGCGTGTGAACTCACGAAGATCTTTCACTTTTGCGCATCCAGACGTTCCACGTGACTGGCCCAGCTTCGTCGTCGGCGATTGGACGGCCCGACGCCTTGAGCGCCAGCTTCATTTGGCCGTGATGGTAGCCCTCGTGCCAGACCATGTGCTGGAGCAGCAGGATCGGATGGTCGTAGTGAAGGTCCATATCTCGGCCAGACTCCACCCTGTTCTTTACCGCGTCCCGTACCGCCTTGGCGCTGTCGTTCAGCATCTCCGCGATGCGACCGGCGTCCCGTTCGACGACCCACTCTTCCTCGGGCAGCTTCCTGGCGAACTCGGGGGCGTCTTCAGAGACAAACACAAGCCGCACATAGTGGATGTGAGTAAACAGCTCCGCGACGGTTGGGCTGCCCTCCATCGCCGTAGCCTCCAGCCCGGCGGACGGGAGGGCGCGCAGCAGGTTGAGCAGGATGATGTTGTTCCGGTCCCAGGAGTCCAGCAGAACCTCAAGCAGGCGTTGATCTGGAGCGTTCGACATAACACACCCCCTTTAGCTAGCAATTCATGTGCTTTTAAACGAGCTGTTAAACGCTCTTCCAAAGTTCGGCGCGCGGGTCTTCGGGGTTCAGCTTCGCCAGTTCGCGCAGGATTTCCTTCGAGCGCTCGTCGCGGGGCATGGGGACCGCGGTCTTGATTTCGACGATCTCGTCTCCGCGGGTGCCTTCTTTGGTGGCTGACGGGACCCCCTTCTCGCGCAGCCGAAGCTTTTGCCCGGACTGGGTTCCCGGCGGAATCTTGAGCATGGCGCGGCCGTCGATGGTCGGAACCTCAACCTTGGCGCCGAGCGCCGCTTCGCTGACGGTTACCGGAACGGTAAGGTGAATGTCGTCGCCTTCGCGATGGAAAATGGGATGGTCACCCGTGCGGATAATCGCGTAGAGGTCGCCAGTGGGTCCGCCATGAGACCCGGCATTGCCTTTCCCGGGAATGCGAATGCGCTGGCCATCGCGCGTACCTGCTTTAATACGAACCTCCAGCGGTTCGGTCTTTTCCACCGTGCCTTCGCCGTGGCAAGTAGTGCAGGTCGAAATGTTCTTTCCCGTGCCGTGGCAGCGCGGACAGGTCACGTTGAACTTCATCCGTCCGCCGGTCTGTGTGACTTGGCCGGCTCCGCCGCACTCCGGACACGTCCCCGGCGACTCGATGTAGCCCTTGCCGTGACAAGTTCCACAGACGTCGCGCCGGGTGATGTTCAGACGCATGACTCCGCCGCGGATCGCCGTCCAGAAGGGAACGTTGACCTGATATTCCAGATCCGACCCCGGTTCCGGTCCCTCTTGCGCCGCGGCGCCGCGGCCGCCGAACATGCCAGAAAAAATATCCTTGAAGCCTCCGCTGCTAGCCTTGCGGCTACGGCTGCCGGCCCCTTCGAACAGGTCAGAGAAGTCGAAGCCTCCGAAATCAAAATTCGCACCCTGAGGCCCAGCGCCTTGGGGTTGTCCGCCCGGGAAGCCAGACGAAGCTCCGCCGGTGCCTCCGCCCGCGCGGGCGTAAGCGTCGGCCGTCGCCGCATCAATGTTGTCGGAATAAAACCCCAGCTGGTCGTAAATCTTGCGCTTCTTGGGATCGCTCAGAACATCATTGGCCTCGGACAACGCCTTGAACTTCTCCTCGGCAGTCTTGTCGCCAGGGTTGACGTCTGGATGATACTTGCGCGCAAGTTTACGGAACGCCTTACGAATATCCTCAGCCGAGGCCGACTTCTTGACGCCGAGGGTCGCGTAGTAATCCTTAGTGGCGGTAGCCATCTCTATTCGTGCATCCCCAAACTCAGTTCTGGATCTTGTGTCTCCCTGCTTCCAGCACACCGATGCGCTCGTACTTCGGCTCATCTACATAGACCGGAATGCGATTCACCCCGGTGAGTGTCTGCGCGAAGACGTACCAGCGCCCTTCGTCCTCGGCGAAATTCAGAAAATATGTTTGTCCGTTCGCTTCAAATTGCAATTTCAATCTCCCCTGGGTTTCGAAAAAGCAGCCACGGATTTCACGGATTTTGCTCTATCTCTACATTCGCCAAGATCCGTGCAATCCGTGGCCAAGCTTTTCGCCTTTCTTACTTCTTGTCTTCGACGTCCACGTACTCCGCGTCGATGACGCCTTCGTCTTTCTTGGCGTTGCCATTGGACGAAGCGCCTGCTCCTGTGCTCGGCCCTGCTTCAGGTCCGGCTCCTTGCGGAGGCTGGGTTGCCTTGTACATCTGCTCGGCTAGTTTGTGCGAGGCCTGGGTCAGCGTTTCGCGAGCTTTGTCCATGGCTGCCTTGTCGTTGCTCTCTAGCGCCTTCTTGGCGTCGGCGATTGCGTTTTCGACGTCGCCGCGTTCCGAGCCGGAAATCTTATCGCCCTGCTCGCGCAGCATCTTCTCGACGCCGTAGACCATGGAGTCAAGCTGGTTCTTGGCGTCGATGGCTTCGCGCTGGGCCTTGTCTTCGGCCGAATGCGCGTCGGCTTCTTTCGCCATGCGCTCAACTTCCTCTTTACTCAGACCGGACGACGACGTAATCGTGATCTTCTGGTCTTTGCCCGTGGCCATATCCTTCGCGGTCACATTCAGGATGCCGTTCGCGTCGATGTCGAACGTCACCTCAATCTGCGGCACGCCACGCGGAGCCGGGGGTAATCCGGTCAGGTGGAACTTGCCCAGAGTGCGGTTCTGCGCCGCCATCGGACGCTCTCCTTGCAGCACATGAACCTCGACCGAAGTCTGACTATCGGCCGCAGTCGAGAACGTTTCCGTCTTACGGGTCGGAATCGTCGTGTTGCGCGGAATCATCGGAGTCGCAACGCCGCCCAACGTTTCAATCGCCAGGGTCAGCGGAGTCACGTCAAGCAACAACAGATCCTTGACTTCGCCCCCAAGCACGCCACCCTGAATGGCCGCGCCGATCGCGACTACTTCATCCGGATTCACGCCCTTGTGCGGTTCTTTGCCAAACAGCTCTTTTACCAACGCCTGAATGCGCGGCATGCGAGTCTGTCCGCCAACCAGCACGACTTCATTGATCTTGCTGTTATCCACGCCCGCGTCTTTCATGCACTGTTTGCAGGGGCCAACCGAGCGCTGGATGATGTCTTCGACCATCGATTCCAGCTTCGCCCGGGTCAACTTCTTCACCAGATGCTTCGGACCTGCGGCATCCGCCGTGATGAAGGGTAAATTAATCTCGTGCTCCATCGTTGTCGAGAGTTCGATCTTCGCCCGCTCCGCCGCGTCGCGCAGACGCTGCAACGCCATCTCGTTGCCCTTGCCGCGCAGATCGAGACCTTCGTCCTTCTTGAACTCATCAATCAACCAATCGACAATGCGCTGATCAAGATTGTCACCGCCCAGGTGAGTGTCACCATTGGTGGCTTTCACTTCAATCACGCCTTCGCCAACTTCGAGCACCGAAATATCAAATGTCCCGCCGCCGAAGTCATAAACCGCGATGGTCTCATCCTTCTTCTTATCGAGACCGTAGGCCAGCGCCGCCGCCGTGGGCTCATTGATGATGCGCTTCACATCCAGCCCGGCAATCTTGCCCGCATCTTTCGTGGCCTGCCGCTGGGCATCGTTGAAGTACGCCGGCACCGTAATGACCGCTTCGTTTACCTTCTCGCCGAGGTAGTCTTCCGCCGCCTTCTTCAGCTTCTGCAGAATCATGGCGGAAACCTGCGGAGGCGTATATTCCTTGCCCTGCGCCAGCACCGCAACGCCGTCGCCCTGCTTCACGACTTTGTAGGGCACCATCTTGATCTCTTCGCCAACCTCGTCGTAGCGGCGCCCCATAAACCGCTTGATCGAATAAACGGTATTTTCCGGATTGGTGATGGCCTGCCGCTTGGCCACCTGCCCCACCAACCGCTCCCCGGTCTTGGTAAACCCAACCACCGACGGGGTCGTCCGCCCACCTTCTTCATTGGGGATCACCTTCGGCTCGCCGCCTTCCATCACGGCGACGCAAGAGTTGGTAGTTCCCAAGTCAATTCCTATAATCTTGGCCATAACTGGCTCCTCCTGAACTTGATAAGTCCTGTGTAATCAGTAGATGTATGATTACGAACGATCCCATCCTAAGACTTGAGTGAATCGTTGTCAAGGTTTAGATGCGGGAGGGGAGGGGGAGGATGCGGTCCTGTCGACCAAAAAATCGTGTTCCGGACGAGCGGCGGATCGGGAAACAAGCGAACCTAGGGCACCCGGCGTTTAATGTTTCTTTTTCGGTGCGTGCGGAGGAACGTTTGCTGGGAACACCCAGTTTCTGTAGTCGGAATTCTTATGGCGATACAGGCGAATGAGCTTTTGTAGGCTCGTCGCGTACCCGTATGCAACGATGAACGGATGTATGACGACTTCGCTTTCGATTTTCGCAACCCAATAGCCAACGTCATGGATGTCAGCGACAAGGAAAAGTTTGCGATCCAGTGCGCTGCCAACGAGCGCGAGCCACGAAAGGAACATATCCAATGAGGTTCTGTAAATCTGCACCCGTGGATCATCGTCCATGTCGCCAATTTGAAGGAATGGGCTGACGGCGACAGCGTAAACCGTACGATCATGCTCGATAACCTTTGTTCCATCTGGCAAGTATGCACGTAAGCTTTCTGGCACAATTAGCTTTCCACCCTGCCAGTCCAGGCATCTACCTGCGAAGACCAGCTCGGGATTATTGTTGAAATCCTTCATGTAGGTGTTAGCAAGTTCGGCCCTCTTCCAGCACACGGCCTTCCTTGCGTTGAATAGCGCGACACCGCCGCCAACAAGACCCATGAATGCTCCCACATAGGCAATCGCCGTCGCAGCGTCAGTTGGCATTTGAATCTAAATTTATCAGACTAGACCACTCCACGAGAACGCAGCTTTGCTCAGCCGATTATCCCTACCATGATTCACGCCATTTAACGGTCACGATCACGTCCCCGTTCCCGCCATTAATCAGGCCTGTGCAGCTCGCCTGATTACCGACAATGCTTGTGCTGTTGTAGGGCGGAATAACCGGTTCATTGGTACCCGTCGGTGTACACTGAACGTCGTAGACCGGGCCCGGCGCCTCAACCGCAAAATACCATTTGTCGAATGGCGTGTTGTCCCCGGAGATGCGTATCTGAGTTCGATTGAGCGAGCATCGAAGCCTTGTTCCTTTAGGGCCTACGGGACTGAGCTTGGTGCACTGCGGATCAATATGCCATTCAATTGCATAGGGGTTCCCTTGCTGATCCACATCGTGCATTGGAGTTGGCGTTGCTGGCGTCAAGGTGGGGATTGTTACGGTCGGTGTCGTCTCTGCTTTGGTACTGCGGCTTTCTTTTTCGTCCACGGTAGGTGGCTTTGTAATCTGTAGGCTACCTCCGCCACTGGCCGTGATCGCCAAGGTAATGTCTGCTGGGCAGTTCACGATCGAGAGCACGACGATAAAGAATGCCGGGTGCCCCAGGTCTCGCTGGGTTTGCGAGACCTGGGAGGGTCGCCTCGAAGTCCACTTGTCACAGACGGCCCTTTTTGATTTTTCTACGCTCTATTCATGACCGAGGGCCTGCACCGATTTTGTCGACCCCGGTACGGGCACTCAGGTCGGTTTGGTTCGCAGTTTGCAGGGTCCTGGGGGAAGCGTCGTGGTGGGGGGATCCCAGGTCTCGCAAAAGCGCCGAGACCTGGGGCACCCTAACCTCGGGCACACCAACTCATCCTGAACGATTCCGGCCTCGAAGTTCATTTGTCACAGACAGGCCTTCTCTGATTTTTCTACTCTCTATTCATGACCGAGGGCCTACACCGATTTTATGGCGGTAGTGACTTACACTTTCTGACGTTCAGTTGTTACCGACGCCGACCGCTCTTCAGGAACGAGGGTTACTGTGATTTGTTTCTAAAGATTCTGGAACGGGTTCGCCGACGTTACCGGCTAGTGGTCTTGGGGTATGTCGTCATGCCAGAACACGTTCATTTATTGGTGAGCGAACCGCAGCGGGAGACGTTGTCGACCGCAGTACAGGCATTGAAGCTTGGGTTTGTTCGCAGTTTGCAGTCTTCTGGTGGAAGCGTCGTGGCGGCGGCTCCCAGGTCTCGCAAAAACGGCGAGACCTGGGGCACCCTAGCCTCAGGCACACCGATGCACCCTGAACCATTCTGGCAGGCGCGGTTTTATGATTTCAATGTTTGGACAGAGCGCAAGCGGATTGAAAAGCTTCGTTACATTCATCGCAATCCGGTGACGCGCGGGTTGGTGGCCTCGCCTGAGCAGTGGCGCTGGAGCAGTTTTCGATGGTATTTGTGTAGAGAGCCCGGCCCGGTGAAGATTAATGATACGGCCATTCTGGTAGTGGCGGTGCATCCACCTGCGGCGCCGGCTTGAGTGGGCCCACTCGACCTATTCCCTCACTGGCAATACGCTGCATGCAGACGGCGGGGAGAACATCGTAGGATGAATCGCATGGCGCAAGAACTAGAATTAGACTGCCTCGACCAGTTGCAAGCGACCCCCGCGATCCTGCGCGGATTGATGTGCGGCCTGTCGGTCGAAGATGCCGAATGGAAGCCCGCGTCCGACCGCTTTTCGGTGGCGGAAGTGCTCGCGCATCTTTCCCATTCCGAGGGCCACTGTTATCGAACACGTGTAGACCGGTTCGTGAGTGAGGAACTGCCGGAGTTCGAGCCGGATGAGGCGCAGATGTATCTGGAGTTATACCGCAATGCCAATGCAGACGCCGCCTTCGACCATTTTAAAGAGCAGCGCGAGAGCAACGTGGAGTATCTGCGGACCTTGCCGCGAAGCGCCGGTGAACGCCGCGCGAGGCACCAGGAGGCCGGCGAAATCACCCTGCAACAAATGCTGCATGAGTGGACCATGCACGATCTGGGACATATCCGGCAGATCGCTGAGCTGGTGAGAGCGCGAAAACACCTGCAGGCAGCGGGAAAACTGGGCGATAGCTACCTCCTGAAACCATAATCGCGGCGAACGCTGATTGAAGATCGAAGAGCGAACCGTTTTCTCCATTCGAATCGAAACTTATGTATAATCCGCCGATGCAAGTCATACCGTGGAGCACAATTGTGCTCGGCTCGCTGTTGCTCATCTCGGTCCGCCCAACAGGAGGACAGGAAGTGAAATCTCCGCAACCTGAAAAGTCGAAGCCGCCCGTCAAAACGGAGCAGCGCGGGCGCATCCTTGGAATCGGCGGTGTCTTCTTCAAATCCGCGAATCGCGATCAGATGCGCGAATGGTATGCGAAGCATCTTGGACTCGCTGACAAAGGCCAAGGCGCGATGCTTCCGTGGCGCGAACACGACGACCCGCAAAACGAACACGTTACCGTTTGGACTGTTTTTCCCGCCTCCACGAAGTATTTCGATCCCAGCCCCGCACCGTTCATGATCAACTACATCGTGGACGATATGGATGCTTTGCTCGACCGCTTAAAACAAGAGGGAGTCAAGATCGACCCAAAACGAATGGATGAATCCTACGGTCGCTTTGCCTGGATCTATGACTCGGATGGGAACAAGATTGAGCTCTGGCAGCCGCTGCCCGCAAAGCCCTAAGGGCCTTCTCGGTGCCCCACCTTGTCGCGTTCTTTACGACAGGGTGGGAGTTTCCGCACCGGCACCAGGCCGCGTTAGTTCGATCGGTTCCCGATTTGGGAAAACGCTGATTCCGTTATGAAGAAAGTTCGAAATCATATCCTAGTTCCCCCTCCGATTTGGTAGTCTGGAAATAGAAGACAAACAAACCGGCGCGACCGGAAATCCGGCTCGCGCCTTTTTATTTCCGCGAACCCTGAAAGGCTTCATGACCCGACCTATTCCAGAAATCAACGCCGTCGGTCTCACTACACGCAAAGCGCTTGGCGAAGCTGCCGAGGCCGCTTTTCTCGCCAAAGCCACCAGCCTGGGCTTTGGCGTCGCCAAAAGCTGGGGAGACAGCGAGCGCTACGACTTCATCGTCGACTCCGGCAAGAAGCTCTGGCGCGTCCAGGTCAAGTCCTCCCGCCGCTCCGACGGCTCCCGCTACATCGTCAAACTCAATGGCGCGGCGCCCTATACCGCCAAGGAAATCGACTTTATCGTCGCTTATATCGTTCCGGAAAATCTCTGGTACGTGATTCCCATTTCCGTCGCCGCGCTTCGCGGCCAGATGTATGTTTCTCCCCACGGTACCCGCCATTTCCGCCACGAAAAGTACCGCGAAGCCTGGTGCCAGATGGCTTGCCCTCGCGACGAAATCTGCCCAACCCGCCTTCTGCTCAAACGCCAGCAAAACTATCCTTTTGACGCTTGTAAACTGTGCAACCTGAAACGGGCTCCAAAAGAAATCCCCATTAAGCTGACTCGCGACCGTCGTGGCCGATGGCAGAAATCCGCCGCCCTGGCCCAGGCAAGAAGGGATCAGCTCAATCATCACCGATCCGAAATGTCTCGGCCGTCCCCCTCGCGGTAGCGGCTCAGTTTGACTGCCCCGTGGGTAGTGGGCTGTTTTGAATTTAAGGGATGTGTTTTTTCTTCAGGGGGCTGGCCCACCTTTACGTTTTTTGTAAAGGTGGGGGCGGCAAGGTCAGCTGTCACAGCTTTTTCCTTGCGCCGCGAGTAAGCTGCCCTTGTGTCGAACCATCCCCAGCGAGGCTTGGTGCAAGAACCAGAGCAGTGGCCATGGAGCAGCTATCCGAGTTATGCTTTCGGGGAAGCGGGCGCGGTGCGAATCAATCAGTGGAGCGAGGCCAAGATGAAAACCCGGACGC
>Ga0207141_10158_pt2 | contig 19248 bp, 17 predicted proteins | sample Alteio_BWMinHeat_5_FD_153553 | JGI IMG/M metagenome (GOLD analysis project Ga0207141, IMG submission 153553) | Enriched cells from forest soil in Barre Woods Harvard Forest LTER site, Petersham, Massachusetts, United States -... | ecosystem: Environmental > Terrestrial > Soil > Temperate forest >... | reverse complement strand
GGGTCTGCGCACTTCGCGCTCGGCTGAAATCGTCTTTTCCGATTGCGAAGTCCCGGAAGCGAATCGCCTGGGCGAGGAAGGCCAGGGCCTGAAGATCGCGCTCGAACTCCTCGACGGCGGCCGGGTCGGCATCGCGGCGCAGGCCGTGGGCATCGCGCAGGGCGCGTTTGAGGCAGCGGCCGCGTACGCCAAGCAGCGCCGCGCATTTGGCAAGCCCATCGGCGAGTTCCAGGCTGTACAATGGATGCTCGCCGACATGCAAACGGAGATCGAAGCCGCGCGGGCGCTCGTTCATCGCGCCGCGTGGATGCGGGACACGGGAGCGCCGCGCCTTGGCGCGTATGCCTCGCGCGCGAAATTGTACGCGGGGGAAATGGTGAACCGGGTCGCCGGCAAAGCGGTGCAGATTCACGGCAGCCTCGGCTATTCGCGCGAGTCCGACGTCGAGCGCATGTATCGCGACGCCCGAGTCATCACGATTTACGAGGGCACAAGCGAAATTCAGCGCATGATCATCGCGCGCGATTTGCTGGCGCATTAGGTGGCACAGCGACTCTTCGCTGTGTGCAATTTGCGATCGTAGGTTAGGTCCGTTGCGTACTGGCAGTCTCCAAAACACACAGCCAAGAGTGGCTGTGCCACTAGACGGAGAATCGAATCGAGTGACGGATTCCTCGCACAAAAAACGCGTCCTGAGCGGCATGCGCCCCACCGGGCGCCTCCACATCGGCCACTTCTTCGGCGCGCTCGAAAATTGGGTCAAGCTCCAGAACGATCCTCAATACGAATGCTTTTTCTTCGTCGCCGACTGGCACGCGCTGACTTCGGACTACGCCGACACGTCGCAGGTCGCCCAAAACTCAATCGAAATCGCCACCGACTGGCTCGCCTCCGGCCTCGACCCGGCGAAGTGCACGATGTTCCTCCAGTCCTCGGTTCCGGAACACGCCGAACTTCAATTGCTGCTTTCGATGGTCACGCCGCTCGGGTGGCTCGAGCGCGTCCCCACGTACAAAGAAGCGCTCGAAAATGTGAAGGACAAGGACTTGCATACGTACGGGTTTCTCGGATACCCGGTCTTGCAAACCTCAGACATCGTCATGTATGGAGACCCAGATCATCAGCTAATCGTACCTGTGGGTGAAGACCAGGTCTCTCACATTGAACTGGGTCGGGAGATTGTGAGGCGTTTCGACAGTTATAGGGTCAGGATTGAATACGACGAATTGAGACAAAGAAATCCGAAGGGGCTGAAACAGCTTCTCTCCCTGGAGGGAGCTAGACTCCACGGTGATCACCATATGTCCGGAGGTCGTTTAGCAGATCCGATGAACGCCGATGAATTGGAACGAGTAGACATCCGTCGGCAAATTCAGGAAGAAGGGCTTGAAAATTTCAAGAAAAGAGTAGGGTTGGAAAACGCGAAATACTTCTCCCTTAACCGAGTGTTACGTGAGCCTGAAGCGATGCTTACGCACACTCCCCGCATCCCCGGTCTCGATGGCCGCAAAATGTCAAAGTCTTACGGGAACGCCATCACGCTTTCGGAGTCCGATGCCGACATCCGCGCGAAGACGAAAGTGATGGTCACCGACCCCGCGCGCAAGCGCCGCACTGATCCCGGCAACCCCGACGTTTGCCCTGTGTACGACTGGCACAAGCTTTTTTCGCCATTCGAGACGTTGAAGTGGTCGGCGGAGGGCTGCCGCAGCGCCGGAATCGGCTGCATCGAATGCAAAGCGGCGATGGCCGACAATTTGATCAAATGGATTACGCCGGTTCGAGCGCGGCGCGAAGAATACGCGGTGCATCCGGCCAAGGTGCTGCAAATTCTCGACGAAGGTTCCGCGAAAGCGCGCGAGGTCGCACAGAAAACCATGTCGCGTGTCCGCGAAGCCGTGTTCAATTGGAAAGAGAAGCGCGCGGAAATCGCCGCGACGAAGAGTGGCACCGTGGAACTGTAGCGCCCGCCTTTTAGGCGGGCATCTTTGCCGTCGCCTCGGACGGTGCCCGCCTGTAAGGCGGGCGCTACACGGACTGGGTCCGGCGCGAGGAATTTGAAGGAGTCACGAGGTTCAGCATGGCGTCACCTTACAAAATTCATCTGGATACCTACGATGGCCCGCTCGATCTGCTGCTGGATCTGATCAAGAAGCAGGAGATCGACATCCACAACATTCCCATCGCCAAAATCACGGGCCAGTACCTCGACTACCTCCACAAGCTCGAACAGCTGGACATGGACATCTCGGCCGATTTCATCTACATGGCCGCGACGCTCATTTACATCAAATCGAAAATGCTGCTGCCGCCCGATCCGCTCGCCGGGCCAGAGGATCTGGAAGACCCGCGCACCGATCTTGTGCATCGCCTGGTCGAGCACGAAAAGTTCAAGAGCGCCGCGCAGCTTCTCCACCAGCGCCAGCAAATCGAGGAGCACGTCTGGTCCCGGCCCGACCTGTCGCTTTACAACACCGAAGAAACGGAAGGCGAGCTGATCGTCTCCCTGGTCGACCTCGTGAAAGTGTTTCAGCAGGTGCTCGACCGGCGCAAGGAAGTGGTGAAGATCGAGCTGCACCACCAGCAATTCACGGTGGCGCAGATGATGGAGCTTCTTCGCCAGCAACTCATCCTGGCCGACGATGGGATCGACCTGATCGGCTTCTTCGAGTCCTGCGCGTCGCGCCACGCCATGATCGTCTCGTTGCTCGCGGTGCTCGAGCTTGTGCGCCTGCAGGCCATCGTTTTGGTACAGCAGGAAATGTTCGGAAAAATCTGGCTGCGAAAGCATAAAATGTTTGAGGTCGTGTTTGCCGGCGGGGAATCGATTTCCGAATCGCTGGCGGATTCGTTCCGCGAAATCGACCAGCAATATCCCGATGCGGGCGCCGCTGCGGCCCCGCAGAGAGAAGACCAATGAACCCTTCAGAATTGAAAGGCGCGCTCGAAGCCATCATCTACGCCGCCGACGAACCCGCCACGCTCGATCAGATCGTGAACGCGGTGGGCGAGGAGAAAACCGCGGTGCGCGCGGCTCTCGACGAAATGGTGGCATCCTACGCCACCGAGGATCGCGGCATCGAAATTCGCGCCGTCGCGGGCGGCTACAAGTGCTATACCAAGCCGCAGCACCATGAAGTCGTGCGCCGCTTCATCAAGAGCCTGCGCCCGCCGCTGAGGCTCACCATGCCCGCGCTCGAAACCCTGGCCGTGATCGCCTATCGACAGCCGGCCACCGGCCCAGAAATTCAGGAGATTCGCGGCGTAAATGTTTCGGGAGTGATAAGAACTCTGCTGGAGAAGCGACTGATCGTGACCGCCGGGCGCAAAGCCGTTCTCGGCCGGCCGATCATGTACCGCACCTCCAAGGATTTTCTGATGCGCTTTGGCCTTTCCGATGTCGATGAGCTGCCCAGCTTGAAGGAATTCGAGCAGCTCGCGCGCGCCGCGCTCGGCGCGGATGAAGGCATCGCGCCGATTGAGCCGGAGTCGGCTGCTGAAGTAGAACTCGCGAGCGGAAATGGCGTCGAGACCGCTGCTCTAGCAATCACGGCCGATGCCGAGGTGCCCGCGGCGTCCATCGAATCGGCGGAGCTGACGCCCCAACCATTTGCGGAGCCGACGGCGGCCGCGGCGCCCTCGTCCGAACACGCCAAGGCGGAAAGCGCTTCCTAGAAAACCTCATGCTCGAACGTCTGCAAAAAATAATTGCGAATGCCGGAATCGCGTCGCGCCGCCACGCCGAGGACCTGATTCTCAGCGGGCAGGTGCGTGTCAACGGAGTCGTCGTCACCGAACTGGGAGCCAAGGCAGATCCGGAGCGCGACCGAGTCGAAGCGGCCGGCCGCGTGGCCCAGGCGCCCGAATCGCGCGTGTATCTGCTATTGAATAAGCCGCCCGAGGTGGTGGCCACGCTCGCCGATCCCGAAGGCCGCCGCACGCTCCGCAATTTCCTGGTGGGAGTTTCCGAACGCGTCTTTCCCGTCGGTCGGCTGGACTATGCTGCCGGTGGAGCGGTGTTTCTCACCAACGATGGCGACCTCGCCAGCCGCATGCTGAAAGCGCTCGCTTCGCTGCCGCAGACCTACTGGATCAAAGTAAAAGGCCGGCTTGACGAAACACAAATGAAGACCCTCGCGCGCGCTTTGCGCGGGAAAATGTTTCCGTTGCGCGGCACGCATGCGGCGGGGAAGAATCCGCCGAATCCCTGGTACGAAGTGCAATTCTCCGGCGTGCGCCGCGATTTGCTGCGGCGAAATTTGCTGGCCATGGGCCATCCCGTGGAAAAAATGCGGCGCATGAAACTGGCTGCGCTAGACGTAGATACGGTCCCGGAAGGCCATTACCGCGAGCTCGCCGCACCGGAAGTCGCGAAGCTCGTTCGCGCCATCGAGTACGCGCTGGGGCCGGGCAAGCAAGCCCCGCCGCCGGCTCCCGCGAGGAAAACGAAACGGGCTTGGCGGCCACGTCATGCTGTATCGAAGCAGACGTAAGGGTTTTTAGGAGGTCCGACCTTCAGGTCGGACGAAGAGCCGTGACTGGGAGAGGCCTTTAGGCCCTGAAGCTTCATGGCCGCGCAGGTTAAGAATTCTAAAATGCGAACCCCCGATAAAGCCGCCATCACGAATATTCTTGCAACGACGAAAACCGTAGCCGTCGTCGGACTCTCGCGCAAGGGCCATCGCGCGAGCTACGGCGTTTCCGAAACGCTTCAAGCGTCGGGCTACCGCATTTTCCCCGTGAACCCGAACGAGACCGAGGTTCTCGGCGAGAAGTGCTACGCCCGCCTCGAAGACATCCCCGAGAAAATCGACATCGTCGATATTTTTCGCCGGTCGGAATTTGTCGCGGAGATCGTTGATTCGGCGATTCGCGTCGGCGCCCGCGCGATCTGGATGCAGGAAGGGGTCGAGGACGAAGCGTCCGCCGAGCGCGCCCGCCGCGCTGGCCTCTTCGTCATCATGGACAACTGCATCGCCAAGGAAATCTACAAGCGCAATCACCGGTAGCGCGGCTAGTGGATGTGGCGGGTCTTCTTCTGCATGTAATCCATCAGCAGATATTGTCCCAGGGTGTAAGGCGTCGTGAAGTAGGCCTTGCCGCGGCACAGCTCCGTCACTTTTTGCACGAAGTGCACCAGGCTGTAATCGCTCGCCAGCATGAAGGTGTTGATCAGAATCCCCGAGCGCCGGCAGCGGCCTACTTCTTCCAAGGTTTGCGTCACGACCAGCGGATCGAGCCCAAACGCGTTCTTGTAAATGCGCCCGTCCTCGAGCGTCAGCGCGGAAGGCTTCCCGTCCGTGATCATCACGATTTGCCGCATGTCTTTCTTCTGCCGCGCCAGGATTCGCTGCGCGAGGCGCAAGCCTTCCCGCGTGTTCGTGTAGTACGGTCCGACCTGCACGCGCGCCAATCCGCCGATCGGCATTTCCTCCGCGGAATCGTGGAAGAGCACGAGGTGCAGCGAATCTCCGGGGTACTGCGTACGAATGAGGTGCGAAAGCGCCAGGGCCACTTTCTTCGCCGGCGTGAAGCGGTCTTCGCCATAGAGAATCATGCTGTGGCTGCAGTCGAGCATCAGCACCGTGGCGCAGGAACTCTGGTATTCGGTCTGGTGGACCATCAGATCGGGATAGTCGAGCTCGATCGGCACCTTCGAGCCTTCGCGGCGCACGGCGTTAAAGAGCGTCCCGCTGATATCGAGGTTCAACGTGTCGCCAAATTCATAGGGGCGCGAGATACCGCCGGATTCGACGCCGGTCGCGAGATCGCGCGTGTCGTGCCGCCCGAAGCTACTCTTCCCAAGCGAGCCCATCAAATCCTTCAGCGTCTTGAATCCCAGAAAGTCGATGGTCTTGTCCGTGATTTCAAATCGGGCTTCGTTTTCCCGGTCGCGATCGTGGCCCGGGCCAACCTGCCCGTGCGGCGTTTTGTCCGGAGGCGCGGTGATCTGCGGTTGCCCCGTGACGTAGCCTTCCTCCATCAGCCGGTCCATCAACCGGTCGATCATCTCCTTCATCTTCGCGCTCATCTCTTCGGGAGTGCCGTCGAGAAGATCCTTCAAATCCTGGTCGGGAAGGAGATCACCCTCTTCCAGGGCGCGCTGAATGGCCTGGCGGAGGGCTTCCATCGATTTCTCGGGATCCATCTCCGAGAGGCCATAGAATTGCGATTCAAAACCGCTCTGGAGGAAAAAATCGGAGAGGCGCTTGACGAGTTCCTGCAAATCCACGCCGTCGGCGGGTTCGCCCGTGTATTTCGTGTAGCGGATGAATTTCGTCATACTCTGCGCCTCTATACTTTGTGTCATCCCGAGCGAAGCGAGGGATCTGCTTTTCCGACGCTTCCAGGGAAAAAGCAGATTCCTCGGGCGAACCCCGCCCTCGGAATGACAATACGCATTTCTTGCCGCTGCGGGCAGCGCACGCTGGCGGCTAGTTAAACTGCCGCCGCGGCGGCCGCGGCTGTTGCTCGCGCGGCTCCGGCGCCTTGGGCCGCTCGGCGTGGAAGCCGCGTTCTTCATTGCGGCTGATCCGCTTGTGCGCCCAGAGCCCCTCGAGAATAAATTCCGCCGCTGCCGCCATTCCGCTCGGCCCGCTGCGCCCGTCGCCGCCCAGCCGTTCGGCCTGTTCCATCAGCCCCTGGATTTTTTTCAATTGCGCGAGAGCTTCGGAGGCCGGCGCGCTTTCCGGTACCTTCAACTCGCCGCCCAGCTCGAACCACTGAACGATCGGCTGAACGTTGGCGCCTTCCAGCCGGTTCGAGTACACGCGGCCCACGGCGCTGCGAATCAGCTCGCGCGCGATGTTCTCCGCGCCGCGCAGCTCGCCCTCGTATTCGAGCTCCATTTTCCCGGTAATCGCGGGAAGGGCTGCGTAGACGTCCGCGATGCGAGCAGTCGCGCGCGCTTCGCGATTGCGCACGGCGCGCTGCTCGGCGCTGCTCACTACGCTCTCAATCGCCGCGATCGGCAGGCGCTGGCTGACGCCCGAGCGCTTGTCAATGCGCTTGTCCTCGCGCGCGAGGAACGCAATCAGTTCAACGACTTCGCGAAGGTATTGAGGCACATCGACGGCGGTACGGCCGCCGTCCCGCGCCACCCACGCTTCCTGCGCGGTGATCGACACACCTTCTTCGACGGTCGCGGGATAGTGGGTGCGGATTTCCGCTCCGATGCGGTCCTTGAGCGGCGTGATGATCTTTCCGCGCGCGGTGTAATCGTCGGGATTCGCGGTGAACACGAGCAACACGTCCAGCGGCATGCGCACCGGATAGCCCTTAATCTGAATGTCGCCTTCCTGCATGATATTGAACAAACCGACCTGAATCTTTCCCGCAAGATCGGGCAGTTCGTTCACCGCAAAAATGCCGCGGTTGGCGCGGGGCAGGAGTCCGTAGTGAATCGTCAGCTCATCGCCGAGCGCGCGCCCGGTGCGCGCTGCTTTAATGGGGTCCACGTCGCCGAGGATGTCGGCGATCGTCACGTCCGGAGTGGCCAGCTTTTCGACGAAACGCGCGTCGCGAGGGAGCCATGCAATTGGCGTGTCCTCGCCCTTTTCGGCAATCAGGTCGCGGCAGCCGCGGCAGAGCGGCGCGAGCGGATTGTCATGAATTTCGCAGCCCGCGATGTATGGAATTTCCTGGTCCAGAAAGTCGACGAGCCCGCGCAGGATGCGGCTCTTGGCCTGGCCCCGCAATCCCAGCAAAATAAAATTGTGGCGCGCGAGAAGGGCGTTGGCGATCTGCGGCAGGACGGTTTCTTCATATCCGTGGATGCCCGGAAAGAGCGGTTCGCTTGTTTCCAGCTTTCGCAGGATGTTGGCGCGCAGTTCGTCCTTCACGGAGCGTCGCGCCGTGCCCTGCGCATAGCCGGGAAGCTTCCGCAATTCACCCAATATTGCCGGTTTGTTCGTCATCGAGGGCCCCTAATCAAGTCGAAATCCTATTATATGCTACGCGGCGAATTGCTGCAGAATTCAGATCGGAAGGGTCAAAAGGGCCCGATCCGGCAAGAAATCATGCACCGGATACGGATGTCAGTGGCGGGCTTCGAAATCCGCAAACCAAGCGCCGTGCCGGATTAGGCGCTCCGACCCGCCGACACGGCGCATCAACACGGCCATGCGGTAGCCGCGCTGACCCGGAGATAATCGCAAAAGACGGCGCAAAAGTCTGCCCCTATGTTTGACTGTGTAACGAAGTGATACGCAATAACTACAGGGCGCCGTGACCGTTCCCGGCGGCTTTTCCTCGCACGCGTTCGCGCCGCTCGAGTTGAGGATACCACTCCTCGAGATGCGCGAGCAGCATCCGCTGGCGCTCGCCCTCCGAACGCGTCTCCAGGATCTCCTGCCGGGCGGAGGTATTGACGGGCAATTCCGACGCCGCGTGATACGCGAGCGAAATGCTGGCTTCGGCGCCAAATCGTGGACCGTCCTCGCCGTAGAGGACGTGGTGGCAGCGATTGTAGATCTCGACGAGCCGTGAGGAAATCGCCGGATCGACGTTTGAGAAATCCTCATCGAGATACTCGACGTCCCCTTCCAGATAAGGCTTCTCGTCGTGAGTGCCCGCCAACCGGAAGGCGCGTTGCCCAGCCGTCAGAATGTCCGAGCGGCCGTCCTCGTATGTTTTCAGTATCTTCAAGATGGTGGCCGAGCAGCCCGTCCGGGCGACAGTCTCGCGCGCGAGAACAATGCCGAACGGGGATTGTGTTTCGATACAGTGCCGCGTCATTTCCCGGTAGCGAGGCTCAAAAATATGCAGCGGCAAGGCCTGCCCGGGGAACACCACGAGGTCCAAAGGAAACAGCGGAATGCGCGCGGAATTCATGGCGACCGCGGGCCATGATAGCAGAACCCGAGCGGCGATAGATCCAACAGTTCGTAGAGTAGCTAGACCGCGCGGGCTAAGACGCCGCGGAGGTCTTCTTGCCAAGGAAAAGGGTGTCGTAGAGCCATGCCGCAATGACGCCCCCTGCCAGGGGCCCGATCCAGTAGACGCCATGATCCGCCCAGTGATTCGCGGCCAGCGCCGGGCCGAACGCGCGCGCCGGATTCAGCGCCGCTCCGGTGAACGGCCCACCAAAGAGCGCGCCCATCGTGATGGTCAGGCCGATGGCAAAGCCGGCGATCTTGTTGAACGCGCCTTTTTCGTCCACGGCCGTGGCGAACACGACGAAGACGAGGAAGAACGTCATGATCGCCTCGAAAATCATGCCGTTGGTCCGCGAAATGCCGCTCGCCAGGCTTGGCGTTCCCAGTTGCACCGGACCCCAAATATCGAGCGGCAAGAGGCGCAGCAGAAATGCGGCGGCGGCGCCGCCGGCAAGCTGCGCGATCCAATACGTTATCGAGTCAAATGTGGACAATCTTCGCGTCACCCAGAATCCGATCGTGATCGCCGGATTGAAGTGGCCGCCCGAGATGTGGCCGAGCGAACTCACCATGATGGCAATCGCCAATCCGTGCGCGACCGCGATTCCCAGCAGGCCCAGGTTCGATTGCCCGTTCGTCGATGCATGAATGAACTGATCCGCGCAGATCGATCCGACTCCAAAGAAAATCAACGCGAACGTGCCGATGAATTCAGCGACGAGCTTCTGCGGCCTGGAGTACATGGAAGCCTCCTGTGCGGCCGCTCAACGCCGGCCGTTTTTGATTTGCCATTGGGAGCGCTGATTCTATGAGAAACAGGGAGGCAGAGTAAAGCATCGAGTAGCGAATGCGCTTGGCTGCGCGGTCTGGTGGGCTCGGATTGAAGAGACGAAATTCGCCGCCGAGAACCCTCCGGCGGCGAATGGCGGTTGCCCTCAGCGCGTTGCGGCGCCCAAAGGCACGTTCACCGGCGTGAGCCAACCGTGGCGGTCCGGCTTCGCGCCGGTCAGGATCGCGAAAAATTCATCCTGGAGCCGTTTCGTGATCGGCCCGCGCGTTCCTTTGCCGACCTTGATCCGATCGATCGAGCGTAGCGGGCTGATTTCCGCCGCGGTGCCGGTGAAGAACACCTCGTCCGCGATGTAGAGCATTTCGCGGGGAACCATCTGCTCCCGAACCGGAATTTTCATGTCGTCGCACAGCGACATCACCGAACTGCGCGTAATCCCCGGCAGAACGCTCGCGCCGATTGGCGGTGTGTAGAGCACGCCGTCCATCGCCACAAAAATATTTTCGCCTGAGCCTTCACTGACGCAGCCGTTCGGGTCGAGAGCGATACCCTCGGTATACCCGTTCGCGTGGGCTTCCATGTGAATGAGCTGCGAATTCATATAATTCGCCGCGGCCTTGGCCATGCTCGGCAGGGTATTGGCGGCCATGCGGTTCCAGGAGCTGACGCAAACGTCCACGCCCTCCTCGATCGCTTCCGGACCGAGATAGCGTCCCCATTCCCAGCACGCGATGTACACTTCGATCGGCACAGCCAGTCCGCCGACGCCGATGTCGCCGTACCCGCGCAGCGCGATGGGGCGGATGTAACACGAATTCATCTTGTTCACGCGCACCACTTCCGCCGCCGCGTTCGAGAGTTCGTCCGCCGTGTACCGCAAATCCATCCGGTAGATCTTGCCGGAATTGACCATGCGCTGCATGTGCTCGCGTACGCGGAAGATGGCCGGTCCGCTTTTGGTGTCATAGCAGCGCAAGCCCTCGAAAACCGCCGAGGCGTAGCTGACCACGTGGGAAAGGACGTGAATTTTCGCGTCGTCCCAGTGGATCAGCTTGCCGTTGTGCCAGATCTTTTCCGTCGGCTTCATGGGCATGGCAATTCTCCGCGCGGCATGTTCAAGCGAAAGCCAGCATTTACGCTGCTTACAATCGAAATTATAACACAGCGCTGCCGCCGACCCGGAGACGCCGCGGCGGGAATGCACGCCCCGCAAAGCCAATTTGGACGGAATGCAGCCGCAAGTCGCTGGCGCGCGATTTACGCCTTTCTCGGTGCGTGCTCGCGAACGAAATTGACGATGTCCTGGGTGGACGCACCCGGAAGAAAAATTCCCGCCACCCCCGCGGCTTTCAGGCCCGGAATGTCGGCCTCCGGAATCGTGCCGCCCAGTAGAACAGCAACATCGTCCATGCCCTTTTGTTTGAGCAGACCGAGCAGTTGCGGCACCAGCGTATTGTGCGCACCGGAAAGAATCGAAAGTCCGATCACATCGACATCTTCCTGCAGCGCGGCGGACGCGATCATCTCCGGCGTCTGCCGCAAGCCGGTGTAGATCACCTCCATGCCTGCATCGCGCAGCGCCCGGGCGATGATTTTCGCGCCCCGGTCATGCCCGTCCAGTCCGGGCTTGGCAATCAAAACTCGAATCCGCTTGTCAGGCATCGACCAGGTTTTCTCCGCCTTTCTCTGTGACCTTTGTGTCCTCTGTGTTGAAAGGTTTCGACCCAACAATAAATCGCCGAACCCCATCCTTCAAGACACCGACGTTGAAATTGATCAGAAGTCCGATTCTATGTCCAGACAGCCCCAAATAAGTCAAAATAATGGCCTCGTGTATCGGCGCAAGGCTGTCGACGGACTTAAGCTCGACAACGACGCGTGATTCGACGAGGAGATCAAGGCGATACCCGCATTCGAGCTTGGTTTCTCGGTAGACGATCGGCACCGGCACCTGCCGATCTACCCGAAGTTGACGGGTGCGAAGCTCGTGGGTGAGGCATTCCTCGTAGGCGGATTCAAGGAGGCCAGGTCCAAGGCGCTTGTGAACCTCGATGGCTGCACCGATAATCGCGTGCGTTATCTCGTTGTCTGTCATTGATAGTGACTCTGGACGAAAGACTTTAACACAGAGGACACTGAGGAGCACAGAGGGCCACAGAGAATGCTGGGAGGGGCGGCGAGGCGGTAGCGACACGGCGATCGGATTCTACGCTACCGATGTTTCTTCGTAGGTGCCGAAGACGTCGCGCAGGGAGTCGCAGATTTCGCCGAGTGTCGCGTATGACTTCACCGCCGCGTAAATGTGGGGCATCAAGTTTTCGGTTCCTTGCGCCGCCTTGCGCAGAGTGGTCAGGTTTCGCGCGACCTCTTCGCCGGATCGTTCGGCGCGCAAGGTTCGCAGGCGCTGCCCTTGCTCGGCGCGAACGGATTCGTCGATGCGCAGAACTTCGATGGCCCTTTCTTCTCCCGTAAAGTCATTCACGCCGACGATAATCTTCTCCTTGCGATCCACCGCAGTCTGGTAGCGGTACGACGCGTCGGCAATTTCCCGCTGCGGGTAGCCGCGCTCGATCGCTGGAATCATGCCGCCCATGCCATCGATTTTCCGGATGTACTTCCACGTGCCTTCTTCCATTTCATTTGTGAGCGCCTCGACGAAATACGAGCCCCCGAACGGATCGACCGTATTCGCGACGCCCGTTTCGTGCGCCAGAATCTGCTGCGTGCGCAGCGCTAGCGTCGCCGCAAACTCGGTTGGCAGCGCCCAGGCCTCATCCAGCGAATTCGTGTGCAGCGATTGCGCGCCGCCCATTACCGCCGCGAGCGCCTGCAGCGCCGTGCGCACCACGTTGTTGTAAGGCTGCTGCGCCGTGAGCGAGCAACCCGCCGTCTGGGCGTGAAAACGCAGCGCGGAGGAGCGCGCCAGCTTCGCGCCGAAGCGCTCCGTCATGGTCTTGTACCAGACGCGACGCGCCGCCCGATATTTCGCGATCTCCTCAAAAAAATCATTGTGCGCATTGAAAAAGAACGAAAGGGAAGGAGCGAAGTCATCCACCGCCATGCCGCGCCGGATCCCCCATTCCACGTACTCGATCCCGTCGCGCAGCGTGAACGCCAATTCCTGAATCGCCGTCGATCCCGCTTCGCGAATGTGGTACCCGCTGACGGAAATGGGATTGAATTTCGGCATGTGCCGCGCGGCGAATTCAAACGTGTCGATCACCATGCGCATCGACGGCTTTGGCGGATAGATGTATTCCTTCTGCGCGATGTATTCCTTCAGGATGTCGTTTTGCAGCGTTCCCGAGAGTTGCTTCCAGTCAGCGCCCTGCTTCTCCGCCACAGCCAGATACATCGCCCAGATGACCCCGGCGGGAGAGTTGATGGTCATCGAAGTGGAAACGCTCGCCAGTGGAATCTGATCGAAAAGCGCTTCCATATCGGCCAGCGAACTGATCGCCACGCCGCACTTGCCGACTTCTCCCTCGGCGAGAGAATGGTCGGAGTCATAGCCCATCAACGTCGGGAGATCGAAAGCAACGGAGAGGCCGGCTTGCCCTTGCGAAAGCAAGTAGCGGAATCGTTCGTTCGTGTCGCGAGCTGAGCCAAACCCCGCAAACTGCCGCATGGTCCAGAGTCGGCTGCGGTACATGGCAGGATGAATCCCACGCGTGTACGGCGGCACGCCGGGCAAGCCCAGATCCCGATTCGGATCCCAACCGGAGAGATCGCTGCCGGAATAGAGCCGCCGAATCGGATGGCCGGAGATCGTGGTGAATTCAGACGACCGTTCCGCCGGTTTTTCGCCTGCGACGGGCCGCGGCAATGGCTCGCGATCGAATGGCATGAGTGAGGCGCGCAACTCGATTCTAGGCGAAGGAGCGCAACAGGACAAGGCAAGTGGCAAGTGGCGCCGGCGTCCCGCCGACGGTCTACCTCAACGCGGCGGTCCAACCACACCGCCGGCAAGATGCCGGCGCCACAGCTTACTGCGAATTCCCCGCGGCCGAGGCCGAGGCGGGCGCGTAACCGGAGCCCGCCGAGCTCGCGCTTGTTCGCTTCACCGGATCCACAAACAATTGCCCCCCGGCCGAGGTCCCCGGAATGAGTGTGTCCTTGGCCGGACGCCCCGACTTCGCGTCAGCAATCGTAATGTTATAGACCTCCAGCGTGCGCGCCATGGCGCGGTCGAAATTGACTTTGCCTTCCGCCAGGTTCACGCGCGCGCGAACCTCCGCCGATTCCGCCGCGGCCAGGATGTTTTGATCGGAGACGATGTTGAACAGCGTGGAAGCACCCACCTGATATTTCTTCTGCTCCGCGTCCAGCGTTTGTTGATCGAGGTCGCGCGTCTTGACCGCGGCCGCGAGCGTGATCCGAGCCTGTTCCAGTGTGATTTGCGCGTTGTGAACGTCGGTTGCGGCATTGTTTACAATCTGCTGGTACGTGGCTTCGTCCGAGCGCTGGTTCAAGATGGCCAGTACGTTGTTGGCCTGAGCCGCGCGATTGCGAATCGGAATCGTCAGGCTCAGCTGCGCGTTGTATTCGGGATAGACGCCGGTAAACTCCTGGTTCAGCGCCGTCGGCAGGCCGGAAAAAATCTGCGGGGGAGGAGTGCAGGGAGTGGGTGTGCAGGTGCCCGGCTTGGAAATACCGGCGAGGCCTTCTGTAGCATATTCCCCCGACAACGTCAGGATCGGAAGCAGGGCGTTCCGCGTCGCCTGCACATTTACCTGGTCACCCTGAATCAGCAGCTTTCCCTGCAAAACGTCGGGCCGCTTCGTCACGGCCTCTTTGATTAAATCTTCCAGCGGAATGTTTTCCACTTCCGGAGGCGCTACGTCCGCGATATCGGTCGGGACGATCTCGACGTTGCGCAAAACCGGCGCGTTTGGATCCTTGGCGATCAGATTCAGTAGTGTCAGCTGGTCCTGCGGCACCGTCGTCTGAGCGACGATCAAGGCTTCCTGAGCGGTCGCGAGCTGTGCCTCGGCCTGTACGATTTCGAGCGGGGCCAGCGTGCCGACGTCTACCTGCTTTTTGTTGTCGCTGTAAGTCTTTTCCGCCAGCGCGATCTCTTCCTTCGCCACTTCCACGTTGCCGCGTGCGAAGACGAGCTCCCAGTACGCATTTTCGACCGCGGTGATCGAGGTAATCACCTGCTGAGCGAGTTGCTGGTCGGCGATATTTTTGTTCACCCTTGCTATCCGGATGTAGTGCTCGCTCGGCAACAGTCCGAAACCATTGAGCAACTGCTGGCTCCCAATGAAGACGAAGTTGGATTGCACAAACGGGTTGAAAAAGAAGTTGCCGGAGTTGGAAAGAGATTGGCGCGTGTTATTGAAGGTTGCTGAAAAGGAAGTCCCTGTGTGAAATCCCTGTGTGTATGCCAGGTCGACGATAGCCGTGTGCGAATTCTGCTGGCCCAGAGCACCCGCGGTCGTGCCCGTGCCGCCCGTGAGGCCGTTGTTCACCGGAGCATCCTTGTGATCCAAGCTAAGAGTCGAAGTGACTTGGGGGTCGAAGGTCAGCGACGGAAAACTCCCGAGGGCACTCACGGGTCCCGAAGTAAGTCCGGCACCGCTCAAGGTATGAAGAATACTGGCCTCGGCTATCCAGGGAATATATCGCTCGATGACGATAGCCAGGTTGTTCTGCAGCGCGAGGTCGACGGCGTCCTGTAGGCTCATGCTGAGCTTGCCGTCCTTGACCATCGCTTCGATTCGCGGCGCGTTCGTCAAGACCGGCTCAGGCACCGGCGTTGGCGTGTAGGGCTCCAGGACGTTGGGAAACCAACGCTTGCCGAACGTGAAGTCTTGATTGGAGACGGCGATCTGTCGAGCAGGAGGCTGAGCCTGTGCGGGCGGGGGCTGAGTGGGGGGCGCCGACGCGCCTTGCTGCCCGTAAACAGGCGCGACCGGAGTCGCCGCCACGAAGACAGCTAAGAAGATCGTTAGTGAGGAACGGCAAGACTTACCATTCATGTTCAGTTTTCCTCTCGGCACAGCAATGCCTCTGCGTTCGCTCCGCAAAAATGATGGCTAAATTGAAGCTGTGGGTGAAACGTCCAGCGAGGCCGTATTGTTTCAAGTTTTTCAGGCGCAAATCTCTAGGGATTTGTGGTTGCTCGCGCTTTGGCGCGTGCAAGCCGGATACGACGCTACTTCCATGGAACAGATAGCTTAAGGGACGTCCGGCGCGCTTGGAATCCGGCGCGCCCGAGTATTGGACGCGAGAAACAGTCCGAGGTCAAGACCCCATGGCCAAGGCTCGTAACGGTACCGCCCCGCTCATGTCTCATTTCTTGACAAGCGTATGGGGGACCGATAGTCTTGGCCCGAAATGAGACCTGACGCGGCCATACAGATCTTTGAGCAAGTCGGAGCGATCCGCCGCGGGCACTTCGAGCTTACTTCCGGCCTGCACAGCGCCACGTACGTCCAGTGCGCGCTGGTCCTCCAGTATCCGAAATATGCCGAGCAACTGGGCCGCGCACTGGCCGCGGAATTCATGGACCTGCGCGTGGATTGCGTCGCCTCTCCGGCGCTGGGAGGGCTCATCATCGGCCACGAAGTCGCCCGCGCGATTCCGCCGCGCGCGGACGGAAAACCCGTACGAGCCATTTTCGTCGAGCGGGATTCTGTGGGAACGCTGACCCTGCGCCGCGGTTTTCGCGTCGAGCCGGATGAACACGTTTTGGTGATCGAGGACGTGTGGACCACGGGCGGTTCCACGTGCGAAACGATTCGTGTCCTCGAGGAAGCCGGCGCTCGCGTGGTTGCCGCCGGCGCGCTGATCGATCGCAGCGGAGGGAAAATCGAATTGCCGGTGCGCACCGAAGCCCTGGTCGATCTCAAAATTGACAGCTACGACCCGTCGGAATGTCCTCTCTGCCGAGACGGGGGCGTGGCCGTGAAACCCGGCAGCCGCTTCGCCCGCATCGCGTCTTGATCCCCTAACACTCAATCCCCGCGAACGATCCCAGCAAACAACTATCATTCCGAGCGAAGCGAGGAATCTGCTTTTGGTTTAGACGCCGCGAAAAGCAGATCCCTTGTATCTGGATAGAGGCGACGAAAGGTAGTAGAAAATGTCGCTGTGAGGGGTTCGCCACTCGTGGTGAACCCCTCGCGCGGCGGGCGGCGCCCGTGATTCCTCCGGCCGAACGGCCGTAAGCGAGCTTTGGGACCGCCGCCGCAGTCACGTACGACCGAACAGTCGCCAGACTTCTATCGCACGTACAAGGAAGGTTACCGTGACCAGATCATTTGTGGAGTGGATGTTTCTTCGATTTCGTTGGAAGCTCGTATCGGGCCCACCGGGCCGAGCCGCAGCTTTCCCAACACCGCGGAAGGCATCGAGGAATTGATTGCCTTTTGTCGGCAGCAGGAGGTTGTCTTGGTGGCCATGGAAGCTACCGGTGGATACGAACGCCAGGCGTTTGCGTTGCTGTGGGCTCGGGGGCTGCCGGTCGCTTTGCTGAACCCTCGAGCGGTGCGCCGCTTTGCGCAAGGCATGGGATTGTTGGAGAAGACCGATCGCCTGGATGCCGGAGTGATCGCTTGGTTTGCCGTGGTCAAACAGAGCACACCCAGTGCTCCCGTCACGGCGGAGCAGCAACGCTTGAAGGCCCTGGTGACGCGGCTGCGCCAGCTCAGCGAATTGCAAGCGGCGCAGAAAAACCAACGTCTTCTGGTGAAGGATCCCACCGTGCTGGCCTCGTTCCAACACGTGCTGACCGTAGTGGCCTCGCAAATACGCCAGTTGGAAGCCGCCATCGCCGCGCTGATCGCCGCCGATCCGCTGTGGCAAAAACTGGACCAAGCGTTTCGTTCGATCAAGGGTGTGGCCGATCGAACGGTGGCGCGACTGATGGCCGAGATGCCCGAAATCGGTGCGGCCTCCAACAAAGCCATCTCCAAACTGGTGGGTCTGGCGCCGTTGGCTCGGGATAGCGGGAAGCAGCAAGGCAAACGTGTGGTGCGTGGTGGACGCCGAAACGTCCGCGCCATCTTGTATGTCGTTGCCGGCGTGGTCCGCCGGTACAATGCCGACTTCGCCGCCTTCCATCAGCGCCTGGCGGCTGCGGGCAAGCCGAAAAAAGTGATTCGCATTGCGTTGGCGCATAAACTCCTGGTTCGTCTCAATGCCAAAGCCCGCGAGGTCCGCAACGAATTCGCGGGCGCAACGGGCTGTCCCGTGGCCCTCAGCTAAGTGCGGGGAGCGAGTGGTCTTGAAAGTCCATGGAACCCCAAAACGGCCTTGACAAAACAGACAGTCGCTCGCTTCGCCTCGGGATGGCAAACATAGAGGCTTTTTCGCGGCCGCGACCTCGACCTCTCAAGTCTGTTGCCCTCGCCTCTAATGCGAAATCGTCTCCAGCGCGAGGCCGCGCGTTCTCGGTCCGAAAATCCCAATCGATAACACAACCGCCAGCATCGAAACCGCGATGAACGTGAACACGCCCGGCACCCCGAAATCGCGCAAAAAAAATCCGATCATCAAGCTGGTAAAAATGGCGCTGAAGCGGCTCCACGAATACACGAAACCCACCGCTCGAGCCCGCACCCGCGTGGGGAACAGCTCGGCCTGATACGTGTGAAAGCTCACCGACATCCAGTTGTTGGCGCAGGTGAGCAGCACGCCCATCACGATCAGCCAGACTGGGTTTCTCTGCCGCGCAAACAGCACGCCGAATAATCCAATGCAAATCGCGCTCCATACAATTTGCCACTTCCGTTCAAACCGGTCGGCCACGCTCCAGGCCGCTAGCGGCCCGAAGGGGGATGAAATCGCAATGACAAAGGAATATTGCAGGCTCGTGGTGATCGAGACGCCGTTGGCCATGAGGAGCGTGGGCACCCACGACGCAAAGCCGTAGTAGCCGATGGTCTGGAAGAAGTGGAAGACCATCATCATGAATGTGCGCGTGCCGTAGGTCGGGCCAAAGATTTCCAGAAACCTGCCGTGCTTTTCCTCGGCTGTTTCGAGTTTCGGTGGCGGCAGCGGCGCGGCTCGTTCGCTCGTCACCCGCGCTTCCATCATGCTCGTCACGCGCTCCGCCTCGGTCAATTTTCCGTGCGCGATGAGCCAGCGCGGACTCTCCGGAACCCGGCGTCGGATGAACCAAACGAATATCGCGCCTATGGAGCCCAGGAGGACGACCCATCGCCAGCCGTCAAATCCCCAGGGCTTTAGCGGCACCAATTTCCAGGCGACCAGCGCTACGACGGGCACGGCGGAAAACTGCACGACTTCATTGACGGCGAAAGCGCGCCCGCGCATTTCCTTGGGCATCAGCTCCGCAATGTAAGTATCGATCGTCACCAGTTCGACGCCGATGCCGATCCCCGCGATCATCCGCCACAGGATCAGCCCCTCCGCGGAGTGCTGAAACGCCATGATCGCCGTGGCGACCGCGTACCAGACCAGCGACATTGTGAAAATCATGCGCCGGCCGAACGCGTCGGCGGCAAATCCGAAGATCAGCGTGCCAATGAAAAGCCCGGCAAACGTCGCTGCCACAAAGCTGGCGAGGCCGCTGAATCCAAAAAACGAAACGGACGCACCAGAGAAGAATCC
>Ga0207141_10178_pt1 | contig 19282 bp, 15 predicted proteins | sample Alteio_BWMinHeat_5_FD_153553 | JGI IMG/M metagenome (GOLD analysis project Ga0207141, IMG submission 153553) | Enriched cells from forest soil in Barre Woods Harvard Forest LTER site, Petersham, Massachusetts, United States -... | ecosystem: Environmental > Terrestrial > Soil > Temperate forest >... | reverse complement strand
CGCCCGACTATACGGATCGCTATCCGCATGAATTTTCCGGCGGCCAGCGTCAGCGCATCGGCATCGCCCGCGCCCTCGCGATGGAACCCCGCTTGATCGTTGCCGACGAGCCGGTTTCCGCCCTCGACGTTTCCGTTCAGGCCCAGATCGTCAACCTCTTCGCCGATCTGCGCGACCGCCTGGCGCTGACCTATATCTTCATCGCGCATGATCTAAGCGTGGTGCGCCAGGTCTCGACCCGTACGGCGGTGATGTATCTCGGCTCGATCGTCGAGATCGGCCCCACCGACACCGTGTTCGACACGCCCGCCCATCCCTATACCGAGGCGCTGATCTCGGCGATTCCCGAACCGCGGCGGGCGGGACAGACCAAGCGCCAGCGCATCATCCTCGAAGGCGAGGTGCCGAGCCCGACCAATCCGCCCAAGGGCTGCAAATTCTCGACCCGCTGCCCCGCCGTCGCCGACCGCTGTCGCGCCGACCGCCCGGCGTTGCGCATGCTGGCGGAGGGGCGAAGCGTGGCCTGCCACTTCCCCCGCGTGGCGGAATAATGCCTTTAAGGCGTCCGGCCGGGGACCTTCGATCACAACAGTCAGCTATGAAATGACGATCCACGCGGATGGGACTGATGGACCGCGATCTGGCGCTGGTCCTGGCGCACCCGATTGCCAAGCTGGCGACCGATGCCCTCGCCCAGATGCTGCACGATCTGCATTCTCAAGCGCCTCCAAGAAAACCCGCCATCAGTTCCAGGTGTAGGCTAGGCCGCCGATCACGCCGACATCCGGCTTGTGCTGCGTCATTGAGAAGGTGGCGGCGATATTGGCGCGCCACTTCTGGTTCTCGGAGGTCCAGCCGATACCGCCGGCGAAGCCCACCTGATGGTGATAGGCCGCAATGCCCGCCGCCGTGGAGATCTTGCCGGGCCGATCATCATAGCGCAGAGCAGTCGCCGCCATCGCCGCCGAGATACCCGCATTCGCCTTCTTGTAATTAGTCGAAACCTGATTCTGCAGGTCGGCGATACTATTGTCGATGCCGCTGAAGCGGTTGTCGAGAGCACTGATCGCGCTGCCGACATTGTTGTAGTTGGTGCCACCGACATTGTAGGTCGGTGCCGAAATCGCTCCGCTGGATGTCACCGTCGAACCGCCACCTAATGCGCTGGCCACCGATGAGGAGGATGCGTAAAGCTGCGAGCCGTTGATCGCATCGGTTGAAGTCGCATTGACCTGGCCAACTGCCACATTATGCAGCCCAACAGGTGCTGCGAAGTTCTGACCGAGCAGCGTCAGGTCATTGGTCGGCGTGCCACCATTCGATGTTGTGAGAGATCCAGGATTTGAATATTGGACCGGGCCCGCACCGCCAGTTTGAAGGGAGTTAATTGCTTGATTGGTGGCATAAAGTTGGCTGCCGTTGATCGCGTCTGTCGAGGTCGCCGTAACCTGACCCGCAGCAACGTTCTGGATCTGTCGTTCGTTTCCGGCCGAACCAACTGAAACGACCCCTGCTGGATTTGCACCAGCGAAGGTGTAGTTCACTCCTTGGATGGTCTCCCCGCCTGTTGCAACAGCGGCCGACGTCGTCGAGCCGGCCCCCAGCGCAACCGAGTTCGCGGTGGTTACCGACGAGCCAGAACCAAGAGCCACGCCGTTGCTGACTGTGGCGCTGGCGGTATTGCCCAAGGCCAGCGCGCCGGCTGCCCCTGCAGTGGAAGAAAGACCCAGAGCTACCGAGCCAGCACCCGTTGCCGTATTGGCATCGCCCAGCGCCACCGCGCCATTTCCATTTGAGGTGTTGTTGGCCCCGACCGTCACAGCCCCGGTGCCGATTGCGCTGTTGGGATCACCAATGGCCACGGCGCCATCGCCGGTTGCGGTCTGTCCCGAGCCGATGGCAACGGAACTGCCGCCATTCGCCGTCGAATTATGGCCAATCGCGACCGCGTCGTCCGTGGCCGCATTAGCGCCATCGCCCATCGCCACAGAGGAGTTGCCGGTGGCGGTCGAAACGGGTCCAACCGCGACGCTGTTGGTCCCGACAGCATTGCTGTCAGCGAGGGTTGAATTGGCGTGGAAATATTTGATGCCGCCGCCATTTACCGCCGTGCTGATGTTGCTGAGCGTGTTGTTGATCGTGGTCAGATTGTTGTCGACCGCACCCAGCGCACTGCCGACATTGTTATAGGTCGCACCTTGTACCGTGTAAGTCGGCGCGCTGACGAATCCCGTCGCCGGATCATAGACCGAACCTCCGCCCAGATTGGCTGCGGTGGACGAACCCAATTTCGCAACAGTGGTATTGGTTGCATTGAGCTGGCTGCCGTTGACCGCATCTGTGGAAGTCGGGCTCAGCGTGCCAGGCGCGACATTGGTCAGGGTGACCGGCGTGGTCGAGCCTGTTCCGCCCAGCGTCACGCTGGTCTTGCCAGCATTGTCGTACTGCACCGCGTTGCTGGCGAGCGTACCGACCGCGGCAACCGCTTGGTTGGTGGCATAGAGCTCGCTGCCGTTCACCGCATCCGTCGAGGTTGCAGTGATCTGGCCGGCTGCGACATTGGTGATGGTGCGCTCATGGCCTGCCGAACCTACGCTCACCGTGCTCGCCGGAGTGGTGCCGGCGAAGGTATAGGCGATGCCGTTGATTGTCGTACCCGTGGTGTCGGTCGTCGCCGCCGTCGTGGAGCCAGAGCCCAAGGCCACGTCGCCGGCCTGCGCGCCCGCGCTCGCGCCAGCCCCGAGGGCGACGCTGGTCGGCGTCGTCGTCGTTGCCCCCGCGCCGAACGAGAGCGACTGGATGCCGCTTGCCGTGGCGTTGGTGCCGAGCGCCACGGCGTCGGCGAAGTTGACGGTCGCATTCTCGCCAAGCGCGATGCCGCCGGGCGCGGTCTGTTGCACGATGGCTCCATAACCCATGCCGACGCCGTTGACGCCGTTGACCACCGTCGTTGGCCCGACCGCGACCGAATTACTCCCGACCGCCAGCGAATCTGCCAGCGTGGAGTTTGCGTGGAAATATTGGGTCGTGGTCGTCGCGAACGAGGATAAGGCGCCGGTCAATTGCCGAACCGTGACCGCGTCGCTCGATTGTGTGCCGTCCCCGACATTGGTGATCTGGCGGTAGGCCGTGGCGTTGCCGACCGAGATCGCGCCGAGCAGCGTCTTGTCGGTCGTATTGTAAGGAATGATCGTTCCGCCGATCGAGCCGCTTGCCGGCGCCAGCGCCCTGTTGGAGATCGAGTTCGAACCCAAGGCCACGCCGCCGCTGACAGTGGCCGAGGCTGTGTCGCCGAGCGCGACGGCGCTCGCGGCCGTGGCCGAGGCCGCGACGCCCGCGGCGAACGAATTCGTACCCGTCGCGCCGTTGTTGCTGTAATTAGCCTGCTGGGTCCCGCCGTCATTGACGCTGTAATAATGGGTGAGTTGGTCGGCGACGCTGTTGATCGCCTCGCTCGTGGCGTAGAGTTCAGAACCATTGATCGCATCCGTCGACGTCGCGCTGATCTGGCCGGCTGCGACATTGGTGATGGTGCGCTCATTGCCTGCCGAGCCCACGCTCACCGTGCTCGCCGGAGTGGTGCCGGCGAAGGTGTAGGCGATGCCGTTGATTGTCGTACCCGTGGTGTGGGTCGTCGCCGCCGTTGTGGAGCCGGAGCCCAAGGCCACGTCGCCCGCGTTGTTCGCTTTTGCTGTCGGGCCGATCGCCACGGAGTCCGTGCCAAGGGCCTGACTATCGGCCAGCGTGGAGTTGGCGTGGAAATACTTGATGCCGCCGCCGTTGATGTCGGTGTTGATTGCGGTGAGGCTGGTATTGACGGCCCCCAGCGCGCTCCCGACATTGTTAAAGGTCGAGCCCTGCACCGTGTAGGTCGGCGCCACGCCCGTCGCCACATTGGCACCCCCGCCCAGATAGGCCGAGGTGTTTGCGGCATCGGTCGCTACCGTGGTGTTGGTGGCATTGAGCTGGCTGCCGTTGACGGCATCGGTCGAGGTCGTGCTCAGCGTGCCAGGCGCGACATTGGTCAGGTTCTGGGCCGCTCCCGGCGACGCACCCGTTCGGCCCGGTGCTACCAGTGCCAGTTGGTTTGTCGTGCCGGTCTGCTGGACCGGGCCGATCGTGCCGTTGGTAACACTTGTGGTCAGGTTGCTGACGTTGGTGTTGGTGGCATTGAGCTGGCTGCCGTTGACGGCATCCGTGGAAGTCGGGCTTAGCGTGCCAGGCGCGACATTGTTGAGGGCGACTGGCGTGGTCGAGCCTGCTCCGCCCAGCGTCACGCTGGTCTTGCCAGCATTGTCGTACTGCACCGAGTTGTTGGCGAGCGTACCGACCGCGGCAACCGCCTGGTTGGTGGCATAGAGCTCGCTGCCATTGACCGCATTTGTCGAGGTTGCAGTGATCTGGCCGGCCGCGACATTGGTGATGGTGCGTTCAGCACCGGCTGCGCCGACACTAACCGTGGAGGTTGGCGCGGTTCCGGCAAAGTTATAGGTCGTGCCGTTAATGACTGCGCTGGGCGTGCCGATGGCCACAGCGGTGACCGAGCCTGAACCCAGAGCGACGTCGCCGGCATTTTTCGCCACTGCCGTATCGCCGAACGCAAGCGAGCCGGCGCCGAGGGCACTGCTGGTGTTACCCAGCGCCAGGGAACCTTGGCCTTGTGCATTGTTGCTATTGCCGAGCGCCACCGCGCCTTGGCCGACAACTGTATTCTGATAGCCGATGCCGACCGCACCCTGCGCGGCCGTTCCAGCCGTGCCGACCGCCTGTCCGCCGCCGCCGACCATGTTGGTATTGCCCATGCCGACAGTGCCGTTGCCGGTCGCCGTATTGTTCATGCCGCTCGCGATCGCGCCATTGCCGGTCGCGGTATTAGGGTCGCCGATCGCGACTGCGCCATTACCGTTGGCGACGTTGCCCGAGCCGATAGACACCGCCTTGCCGCCGGTCGCCACCGCATTGGTACCCATGGCGACCGCCTCGGCGGAATTGGCCGTCGCGTTCGTGCCGATGGCGATGGTGCTGGTAGCGCTGGCCGCCGATTGCCCGCCGACGGCGATGGCGTTGACGCCTGAGGCATTGGCGCCCGCGGTCGCATTGGCGCCGAGCGCAACCGCACCCGTCGCGATGGCAGTTGCCCCAGCGCCGACCGCGGCGGAGTATGCGCCGCTGGAGTTCGCGTTGTTACCGAGCGCGACGCCGGAGGTCGCCGTGCTGCCAACGACCGCTCCCGATCCCAGCGCAACTCCTCCGAAACTCAGCACTTGCGTTTGATTGCCCAAGGCGATCCCGTAATTCCCCGACGCATTAGCCTGATAGCCACCAGCGAACGAATAGACAGCGCTGGCGTTGGACCCCCAGCCGGCTGCGAACGAATAGTTGGCGCTTGCCGTGGAGCTGACACCTACGGCAGTGGAGTTCCCTCCCGTAGCGCTGGCAAAAGTGCCCAAGGCGCTGGCGCCGGCTGAGGTGGCATTGGCGTCAACGCCGAGCGCGACCGCATTGACGCTGCTTGCCACAGTGCCGGCGCCCAATGCCATCCCGCCGTTGCCTGAGGCCGCCGCATTGTAGCCGAGAGCCACCGCGTATTGCCCCGATGAATTGGCCAGGTAGCCGACCGCCGTCCCTTCCAAAGCGGAGGCGGCCGCCCCATTTCCGATCGCTGTGGTTTGGTTTGCCGATGCTTTGGCGGATGTACCGAAGGCGCTGGATCCGGTTCCTGTTGCAGACGCGGTCGTACCGACACTTGTGGCCCATGGCCCCGTAGCGGCCGCTCCATTGCCGATCGCAACCGCTTCAAAAGTAAAGCCGGTAGGTGCTGTTCCGCTTGCATTGGCATTCGTACCGATGGCGATGGGAGATCCGCCTGTCCCGGTCACGACCGCCTTGGCGCCATCCCCTAGGGCCACGGGATTGCCGCCTGTGGCACTCGCCTGGCTGCTAGTGCCGATCGCCACCGCACTGGTGCCTGTCGCGCTTCCTCCGCCTGCAGAATAGTTCTGGGCGCTCGCCACCTGCGGGACAGCGGTGATGCTCATCGCACCTATTGCTACGGCCAACGCCTTGCCGATGCCGAGTGTACCAAGCCCCAGGCCTTTGCGCCGCATGCCGAGCACGCGATAGGCCAGCCGTAGAATCGCCATCAGACGGCGGCGGAGCGAGCGAGTATAGGTCTCAGCAGAAATCCAATTTCCAGCGAACTCAACGCCGAATTTATTTCGCGGCTTCGCGTCAATGCACTCGGCCATATTACTTCGTCCTCGCGGTATACCAAACGTCTGTTCATATTAGAGACTGCAACAGCGGCTTGAACTTGGCCGAAGTCGCGCTTGGCTCTAAGCGCAGTTCGTTCTTGTCGCGCTGGCGCCTTGCCATGTGGGCAAGCAGCCCAAACCCGTGGCTGCGCAGCTTCGAGACTGACGAGCAATGGAATATGAGTCGGGTCTGGTGGAGGCCGGGCCGCCACTAACGGGCAAAAAAATCGAACTAGAACGACGGTCCCCGATCCGTCCAGTTGGGGAAGTCGACCAAAATACGGAACATATAAGTGAAATAACTCATGCTCGCCTCAGTAAACATGCATAACGAATCCACGCGGAATGGGAGCAGATCTCTGAGGGGAGATATTTTACAGAAGTCCGGAATCGTTCTAGAAAATTCCGGTTGTCGTTTGGGTAACAATAGATGATGTAATCTTGCCACATAGGTTATTCGCTTGTAAGTCGCCCCTGAAAAATCCGAAACTGCTTGTCAGAGCATGATTTTTCGTGTTGCGGAAGTATAGTGATTTGCGGAAATTGGCGGCTGTTGAGCACGATTTCCGGCAAAATGACACGGGGCTCTTGTTGTAATCCCATCCCTCGTGGCGAAGCGGCGATGAGGTGATGCATGTGGCCCAGAGAGCGTGCGGAGAGCGGCCAGACGGACCTGTTCCGCTCGCGGCGGGATCACCGTTGCAGCCTAACCTGTTTAGGTGTCCTATTTCGGTATTTCGACATAGTTGTCGTAAGATGACTTTGATTTGAAAATCCACTTAGATAGGCAATTTCTGCGATCGGTAAATCACTCTTGGTAAGAAGTTCCTCGGAAAAACTAAGTCTGCGTTCAATTAAATATTGATGTGGCGGATGCCCAAATGTATTCATGAATGTTAAGATGAAATGTCGAGGCGAAAGTCCGGCGATTGCTGCCAGTTCTGCCACAGATACTTTTTTAGTGAAATTTGCGTCTATGTAATCTCTTATTCTTTCCGCGGCGCGGTTAGAGAGGCGCCCTGTCACGCTGGAAAGTGACTTTTGGGTTGTCGCGTAGCTCCTGAGGAGGTGAATCCCGAAGGCTGTGATCAATGAGTCGATGTAGAGCTCGTTCCCCGACCCTTGTGTCAGCTCCGCCTTTAGCAACTGGGCATTGCGCAGCGCAATGATATCGATCGTTCCGAAAGCCGGCGGCTCAAATTCGACATTTCCCAAGTTGAATTCACTGGCGGCCAAATCCAGCAAATGCTCGGGTCGGAAGGCGACGATCACCATCTCCCTGGTGTGTGACCATCGCGCCCGGCCTTCGACATTCGCCGGATGAATCACAAGTGAGCCGAGTGGCGCATCATACTCCTCCATCCTATCGCTCCCAAGGGCCGCATAGTTCTTGGGCACTGGCACAAGCATCACTGCCGCAAAATGAGATTGAGCCTGCAGTACTTGTGCCCCCGGTTCGCGAGTAGCGTGAACAACACCTCCTCGAAGCGTAGCCACCCTTGGACCGGTATTGTGAGGAATGACGTCGAGGATTTTTGGATCCACCTTCTGTCGGGAGTGACTACTGAAGCCGGTAAGCGAGAGGCCGGTGTTCTTTCCCATTATGTGCTGCCTGAATTGCCAAATTTTTTGTGTAATATCCGTAATGATCTGCCACAATTATTCAAAATTTAAGAAATAAATCAATTTATAAAACACAGAGCACTTGGGAGTTTCTCGCTGTACTTCAGCGCGATTGCCGTTTGGTAAGCTGGATTTGAAAATCCAGTCATGTAATTGGTTTCCTCGACCCTAACCTTACCTTCCATGAGTAATTTTTCAGCGAGCTCGGCGCCCTCGCAATCCATGCCGGCCAGGTCGTCGGCAGTCGGCAGGACATAATGGGGCTCTTTCAGAGCACGGACTCAAGCTCGGTTTGGCTCAGCACCTCGCAGTCGACATAGCCCTTCGTGCCCCGCCAAAGTAGGTCGTAGGATCCGCATCATTCATCGGCGAACTGGCCTTCGCTCGCGCAACGAAATCCGGGTTGGCACGGAGCTTCTGGCCGCAGGCTTCCAGATCGGCACGTCCCCAATCCACGTCGGCGCCGATCTGTTCGGGCGGCCTGGCCGGTTGACGATCAGCTGCCCTTATGCCGGCTCCGGTATCACCGCGGCAGTGACTGCTTCATCATAGCGCTGCAATATCTGCTCGACTGCCATCATAACTACCGTGTCTGGATCGACCGTCTCAGGGTGCTCGACCGGAACTTGCGGTAAATATTGCCACCAGAGAGTCGGCGGAATTGAAACGTTCTTCAAAGCGCTCCGCAGTCGTTCCCAGGCCGCCAGTGCTTTCTTCGTGCCCCAATAATAGCGAATTCGATCGCTCAGACTGTAATGGCGTTGAATATATTGCGCGCGCTCGGACCCTGTATAATACCCTTGCCAATATCCAGGCGCTTCCCGCATGACCGTTTCCATGGTGGCGGCCAACGGGCGACCTCCATAGCCGTCGACCAGCTCGGATGCGATCATGTCCAGGGCATAGATCGCTTGGCGCATTGCAAAGGTAAGGCCTGGGCCTACTTTCAGAATCGGAAACCCATTTTGAACCAGAGCGGCGAGTGCTGGCCCTGTCTGATAGTCGGTCGAATGCGCCTCATAGACGAGCGTAGGATAGTCATCGAGTAAACGGGTCAATTGCCCCGTCTGGCTCGGGTCATAGGCGATGACATTGTCGTTGCCGAATTCGACGCCCGGCTGCACCACCAAGGCCAGGACCCTGTCATAGGCGGCCTGCAGTCCGTGGCGGTCAAATGTGGCGCGATGGACCTCCAGCGTCCGACGTGCCGCTGCCGGCGTGGTCGGCCGAATATGGTCGAGCGCATGGTCGGCGCCCCCTGGTACGGGCACCTCCGTGCCGATCACGTAGCACGGCGGCACTCTGCCCGCTTTGCGCGCGCTCAACTCGGCGACCTGCGCCAGGCGAGCCGCCCGTTCCGCCGTCGCTTCGTCGTCCAGGGCCGCCGGCTCGCCCGCGCAGCCCATCGAGGCATCCAGATGGATCTTGGTGAACCCCGCTTCCACATAGGCCGCGACCATTTTTTCCGCCTTGGCCATGGCGACATCGGCCGGCTCCTTGCGCCAGGGATTGGGGCCCAGATGATCTCCGCCCAGAATGACCCGCTCCATCGGCAGTCCCTGTTCAGCGGCGAGATCGGCGACGAATGCAGCGAAGTTTTTTGGTGTCTGGCCCGTATAGCCTCCGAATTGGTTGACCTGATTGCAAGTCGCTTCGATCAGGACCTCTTGGTTTTGCCTCTTTGCCAGACGCAGCGCCGCACTCAACACCAGCGGATGCGCGGAACAGACCGAGGTAACGCCAGCCGGCGCGGTACGGCGGGAAAAGGCAAGATTTTGTAGAACCGAGCCTATCATGATCGTGGAGTCCTTTCGATGAATTTTTCCAGCTCGGACAGTGACGAAACACCCTCCATGGGGCCGCGCCGGGTGACGTTTCGGGCACCCGCGGCATTGGCGATCAACAGCGCCCTGCTGGGTTGCATGCCGAGGCGCCGGCAGGTGAGATAGGTGGCGCCAAAGCAGTCGCCCGCACCCGTCGGGTCGATTTCCTCGACCTGGAATGAGGGACAATGGACGTGAGAACCGTCATGTCCGTAGTAGGAGGCGCCCTTGGCGCCCCGCTTCAGTACGATTTCGCTCATACCCTGCTCGAATAGGGCTGAAAGGGCGGCTTGCTCCTCGCCTTGCCCGGCAGCGGCAAACAATTCGTCTCCTGAGGGGAGAAGAAGATCGGCCTGCTTTATCAATTTGCCAAAGCGCTCCTGAACCGAGCCATCCGCCAACAGCTCCTTGCGCACATTCGGATCAACCGAAACCGAGCCGCCCCGCTGACGAACGGCATCCAATGCAAAGTCGATCAGAACCGCTACGCCAGGGATGGCGAGCGCCGATCCCATCACGTGGAGGTGGCCGGCGCGTCGGGCAGCGGCCTTTGCAGCCGGCGTGAGCGCCAATTGCCCGGCAGCCGAATGAGCGATGTTGAAGATGAAATCGCGCGCACCATCCGGCCGATACCGCACGAAGGCACTCCCGGTCGGGCGATCGGCAATCCTGGCGATCGCGGAAACATCGACACCATCACGCCGCAAACGCTCGATGTTGAGCGTGCCGAAATCATCATCCCCCACGGCAGCGATGATCGCACAGGCGCCACCCATGCGGGCGATCTGATCGATGAATATGGCGGGCGCTCCCGACGGGAACGGGCCGACGAGCGCTTGCGCGTCGACAAATCCCTGGCCGGGTGTCGTCGCCATGATCTCCACCAGGATTTCGCCTATGGTAAGCGTCGGCCCTAGGGATTCGGGTGCGATGGCTTGTCGTTGCCGCATGAGCTGATCCTGTTGATGCCACGGCCTGCCCCAGGAAACGGGACGGGGACGCGAGAGATCAACTCATCCAGTTTCCGCCATCGACATTGTAGGTCTGGGCGAGGATGTAGTTGCTCTCGGCAGAGGCCAGAAAGACCGCAAGGCCGGCAATATCTTCAGGTGTGGCGAAGCGACCTATGGGCACGGCCTTTGCGACGGCAGCCTTTTTCTCCCCTGGCTTCAGGCCTTCCCATTTGGCGAATTCTGCATCGACGACATCCCAGTGTTCGCCGTCAACAACACCCGGAGCGATCGCGTTGACGTTGATGCCATATTTGACCAGTGCGAGGGCGGCGGACTGGGTCGCGGAAATGATCGCCGCCTTGGAGGCGCAATAGAGTGTCACGAGGGCTTCGCCCCGTCGTCCCGCCTGGCTCGCCATGTTGATGATCTTGCCGCCGCGGTTGCGTGCGATCATCACGTTGGCGACGGCCTTCATCATGAATAAAGGCCCCTTCAAATTGATGTTGAACACGCGGTCATAGCTCGCCTCCGTAATAGCCTGGATGGGAGCCATGTCGAAGATCGCCGCGTTGTTGACCAGGACGTCGATCCCCCCGAAATCCTGATCGACCTGATGGACGATGCGTTCGATGTCGGCAAGCTTGGTGACGTCGAGCGCGACGGCGGTGGCTGCGGAGCCAATTTCACTGGCGGCTCTTGTCGCGCGAGCGATGTCGATATCGGCGATCACGACCTTCGCGCCCTCGGCCACATACGCTTTGGCAAAGCCAAGGCCGATGCCGCGCGCGCCACCCGTTATGAGCGCCACTTTGTCTTTCAGTCTCATGTCGTTCCTCCTTCGGCTCGTTTGATAGATTGTCCTTCAAAAGAGCAGTCGCCGACCGGTCATCGTGAGGCTGCCACCCGATCCCGGGGGGCAACACGGGCGGATGACGAAGCCCCACGTTCACAGGCCCGCCTTTTTTATACACCCATGGGGCGACGGGACTGGCCCAAACGATGCAGGCGCTCGGCCAGCGCGGTCAGGTGGATCGTATGGCCGGTGCCCAGGCCGAGTTCGCCGGGCGCGCGGGCGGTGATCCGCTTGAGGCTGCCCCGGTTATGAGAGACCGAGAGCAGCCCCATGTCAGGAAGGCCAAGAAGCGCCCATCCTGGGAGGAGGGTTTACTTTATGTAACCGGCCTTAGTCATCGTACGGGTGGTTGATTCCTGAGCTGCAGCCAGGGCGTCGTCGACCGAAGTCGAACCGGCGAGAGCAGTCGAGAACTGCTGTCCGACGGAGGTACCGATGCCTTGAAATTCAGGGATCGCAACGAACTGCACGCCAACATATGGCACCGGCTGAACGGTGGGATGGTTCGGGTCAGCCGTCATGATCGAGTCGATCGTCAGCTTGGCGAAGGAGGCAGCATTTAGATAATTGTCATTCTTGTAGAGAGAGGTGCGCGTGCCCGGCGGTACGTTAGACCAGCCGTCCTTCGCGGCGACGAGGTCGAGGTAGCCCTTGCTGGTTGCCCAAGCCAGGAACTTCTCGGCAGTCGCGACCTTCTGAGAGGAAGCCGGAATGGCGAGCGACCATGCCCACAGCCAGTTGCCGTTCTTGCCCTTGCCGGCATTGGGAGCCAGTGCGAAGCCGACCTTGTCGGAGACCGTGGACTGCTTGGGGTCGGTCACGAATGAACCAGCGGATGTCGCGTCGATCCAGATGCCGCATTTGCCCTGGTTGAACAGAGTCAGGTTTTCCTGGAAGCCGTTCGTGGAGGCGCCCGGAGGTCCGTAGCTCTTTACCAGGTTGACATAGTAGTTCAATGCAGCCTTCCATTCGGGCTGGTCGAATTGGGGCTTCCAGTTTTCGTCGAACCAGCGTGCGCCGAAGGAATTGGCAAGCGAATCGATGAAGGCCATGTTCTCGCCCCAGCCTGCCTTGCCGCGCAGGCAAATGCCGTAGGTGCCGGTAGACGGATCGCTCATTTTCTTAGCGGCGTCGGCCACAAAATCCCAGGTGGGCTGTTGGGGCATGGTGAGCCCTGCCTTGGCGAGCAGGTCCTTGCGGTAGATCACGAAGGACGATTCGCCGTAGAAGGGCGCGGCGTAGAGCTTATTGTCATAGCTCAGGCCTGCGCGGATTGGCGGCAGAAGGTCGTCGACGTCATAGTCCTTGCCCAGGTCAAGAGGGGTCAGCCAACCCTTCTTGGCCCAGATCGGTACTTCATAGGTGCCGATGGTGAGGATGTCGAACTGGCCGGCCTTGGTAGCGATATCGGTTGTCACCTTCTCGCGCAGGGCATTCTCTTCGAGCGTCACCCAGTTCAACGAAATGTCAGGGTTGGCTTTCGTGAACTCGCTTGCCAGCTTCTGCATGCGGATCATGTCGCCATTGTTCACTGTGGCGATCGTCAGCGTCTCGGCGTTTGCGTAGGCCAGGGAGCCCCAAAGAGCAGCTGCGCAGGCGGCTGTCCTCCAAATTCTCTTCATATCGTCCTCCCGTTTATTTCTTGCGGAATTGTTGCGGGTCCCGCTTCCCAAATTTCATGTTGGCACCACTAGTCGCAAGGCGTCAATACATTTGTCGTGTTTTTTCTTATCATATGTAAATTATGATATTGAGTTACCGAAACGCAGGAGCGGTACACTGGTGTTGGAAAAGGACGAATGGTGTGCGCTCTCGCCGCTGGTTGGCCTTTGTCTGCGACACAAAAGCCACCTTCGGGACAATGCGATTCGGCGATAAGTTGCGTCTCGTTTGGGGGAGGAGAAACACAGTGTCGCAAGACGAAGAACAAAGACAACCGGGCAAGATCAAAACGATGGAGGAATTCTCCGCCGTTACCGGCCTATCGCGTCCGACCGTTTCCAAATATTTCAACGACCCCGCCAGCGTTCGGCCAGCAACACGCGAGCGCATCGAGAAGGCGATTGAACAGCTCGATTACCAGCCCAACCTCTTCGCTGTGAACTTCAACCGCAGAAGACCAAAAGCCATCGGCATGATCGTGCCATCCTTGATCGATCCCTTCTACGCGGCGCTGGTGGAACAAGTAGAACTGAACGCTCTCCAAGGCGGTTACTGGACCATTGTCCTCAATTCGCATGGCAAAAGGTCAATGGAAGAGAGGGCAGTACGGACCTTGATGAACCTACGCGTGGCGGGAGCCATCGTCGCGCCTTTAGGTGAGACATCGGAACTCAGGCCCCTGCGGGAACTGGCCGGGTCCTTTCCCCTAACCCTGATCGACTCGCACGTCGACATCATGGCGCCGTTCGTAGGCACTGACAATTTCCAGAGCATCTCGCTCATCGTCGACTATCTGATGCGGACCGGAGAAGCCCCTTGTTACTTCGACATGCCAGGCGTCAATCGCAACGCCTCGGACAGGCGGCAGGCCTATATTGAGGCTATGGAGCGCAGGGGCGCTAAGCCTTTGGTCATTCCTGCGCCGAGCCACACCTGGAACTTTGAAGCGGTTGGCTTTGAGCAAGCAAGTCGACTATTGGCGAACAAGGCACTGCGGACGAATACGATCCTGTGCGCCACCGACAGAACGGCCTTCGGCGTGATGGCAGCGGCAAGCCAGATCGGCCTTCCCGTTTCGCGCGAGGGGAACGGCATACGCGTTGCCGGTCATGATGATCACCCGCTCAGTCAGTTCGCCAGCCCCTCCTTGACCACCGTCGCGCAGGACGGCGAGAAAATGGCTAATCTCGCGCTCGACGTGCTCATGAAGCGGATTTCAGGAGAGGTCGACGACAATGAACAAATCCATCTGTTGGAAGCGCAATTGCGTATGCGCAACTCTGCTTGAGGGAGCAGCAGATTTGACGCGGTTATCGCCTGAATGCAGATCTTTTTGTTGCGACCCGCACCCGACGCGCCGGGGGTGAGGTCGCAGCAGCAGAGTCGCATAGCGATGTTTATGGGGTGCATGTCGCCTTAATTGTCCAATGTTAATTGGTCTTGGCTGCAGGGTCACTTTTCGAGGTCAGAACAAAGACTGCTAGAAATCAAGAGCTGGGGAACTCATTCAAAAGTTTCATCAGGTTAGTGCAGGTATGGAATCGAGGTTTTTGTACGATCCTGGGCGTACGTTTGGCATTATTGGCAGTGATATCGGTCTTTTTCTTAGTTTATCCACCTAGCGTGCGGTTTCATGCAGTTCTTGTACTGCCCCGTACAAGCGACATAATCTGCAACTGCACAACTAGAAATGCCCATCACGCGTGGAGGCTCGTGTGCCCAGGACACTGCTGCAACCGCTCGATCAACCAGCGCCCAGCGGGACCAGGTGGATCAGCCGTCCGATAGACGGCGAACATCGGCAAGCGCAACCCACCAGGCGGCACATCTTCGATTTCCAGGACGACGAGGCGACCGCTGGCGATGTCGGCCTGCACAGCATGAAGCGGCATGCCGCCCCACCCCAGGCCGTTTAAAAGAAACGCATGTTTGGCGAAAAGATCCGCGAGACGCCAAGTCGACGCAGACATCACGCCGACCTCCTGACCAGCCGACAGTTCTGACCTATCCGTCAGCACGAGCTGAATGTGTTTGGCGAGCTCAGCCTTGGGAATGATCCCGCTGAAGGAAGCCAGGGGATGGTCTTGCGCCGCGACCATCAAGAAAACAACCTCCGCTACCCTTTCGCTGGTCATGGAGGCCGGTGCCGTTGGTACGGGACCAACAATGCCAAGACTGGCGCGGCCGTCGAGGACAGGCTGGTAGACGCCGCCCAGCGCTTCAACGTAGAGCCGCAATGGGGTTCCTGGAAAACGCACCCTAAAATCTTTGGCTGCCTCCGTAATGGCCTCGATGGGAAAGAACACGTCGACGACCGCGGACAGCTCTGGCTCTAGCCCCGCGGCCATCCCCTTGGCGCGCGATTTCATGAAGTCCACGCCTCTAACAATTCCACGGGCATCAGCGAGCAAAGCCGCGCCGGCCGGTGTCAATTTTGGGTACCGCGCCGAACGGTCGAAGAGGGCAACGCCGATCTGCCCTTCCAGATTGCTGACGAGGTCGCTGACCACCGATTGGGCTCTGCGAAGCTTTCGGGCAGCAGCCGAGAAGCTTCCCTCGTCAGCAGCCGCAATAAACGTTCGCAGTTGGTCGAGAGATACGCCGTCCAACATCGCCGTTCCGATCTATCGAGATTACCGATGGATAGGATCGAAATATACCGACTATGCAGAATGGCGGCAAGCGTGTGAGATCCCCGACATGTTCACTCACCTTAAAAAACTGTTCTCACTCAAGACGTCCACACTGCGCAAAAGCGCCATGGAGACCGGTTCGATGAAGCTTCTGCATCTGGATTCAAGCATTCTCAGCACCTATTCGGTCAGCCGTTCCCTCTCCTCGGAGATCGTGGAGCGCCAGGCCTCACTGTATCCCGGCATTGAGATCGTCTATCGCGATCTTGCTACTGACGCGGCCCTGCATCTATCCGCAGCCCATCTTGCGGCTTGGCAGGGGACACCGGTGGAGGATGCCGCTCTTGGAAAGGATCTCGCCAGTGGCGGCGCCTATCTCGACGAACTCTTTGCCGCCGACATCATCGTCATAGGCGCTCCCATGTATAATTTCTCGATCCCGTCCCAGCTCAAGGCCTGGATCGATCGTGTCGTCGTTGCAGGCAAGACGTTCCGTTATGCTGAAAACGGCGCACCTGAAGGCCTGCTACCCAAAGGCAAGAAGGCCTTTATCGCCTCCTCTCGCGGCGGCGTCTACACCGGGGCAAGTCCGGCGGCAGCGCTTGAGCACCACGATAGCTATCTGACGAGTATTCTTGCTTTCATCGGCATTGCCGATGTCACGGTCGTTCGTGCCGAAGGCCTTGCAAGCGGCCCGGATGCAAAGGAAGCCGCCCTTGCAAAGGCGCGCGCGGAAATCGCAGCGCTCGCAGCCTGATCTCACGGCTGCTCTCCCAATTTCGTCGTGTTTGCCTCGTCGGAGCCGTGCGTGCGGTTCCGAACGGTATCTTGCGCGCCGAACACTCGCATCTCGTTAAAACGCGAGACCGGGTTCCCTCATCGATCCGAATGGAAAAACTCGCAATGAAACCCTACATCGTCGCCGGCGCGGTGGCCGCGCTCCTCAGCATCGCCAGCCCACATCATGCCATGGCGCAAATCGCCTCGCAGGATCCGAAGGCCGTCAAGGCGGGCACCTACAAGGTCGAGCCCTATCACACCCAGATCGGCTTCTCGATTTCCCACTTTGGCTACACCGATTTCTCCGGCTTCTTTTCGGGCACCTCCGGAACCTTGCAGCTCGATCCTGTAAAGCTGGGCGAAACGAAGCTGGACGTCTCGATTCCCGTGACATCGATCCTTACAACGGTTTCGGTGCTCGATGACCAGCTTAAGGGCGATCAGTGGTTTGATACTGCCAAGTTCACAACCGCCACCTTCACTTCGACAAAGGTCACACCGACCGGCAAGGGTACCGCCAACATCATCGGCGATTTCACGCTGCATGGTGTCACCAAACCGATCACGCTGAAGGCGCATCTCGTCGGCTCTGGTGTCGACCCCTTGGACAAGATTTTCACAGTTGGCTTCGAGGCCACAGGGACGATCAAGCGCAGCGACTTTGGCGTGAAACAGTATTTGCCCCTCCTTGGCGATGAGGTTCACCTCACTATCGCCGGCAACTTCAAGCTGCAGCAGTGATGTGATGTCACCGACACGCTCCAGCCAGCAATATACCTCGGTCGCCATCATCCTTCACTGGGTGATGGCGCTCGGGATCTTTGCGCTCGCGAGTCTGGGCCTGGTGATGACGCATCTGGCATTGTCGCCAATGCGATTGTTCCAGCTCTACCAGCTCCACAAGTCGATCGGCATAACCATTTTGCTGGCCGCATTCTTGCGTCTTGCCTGGCGGCTGATGAACCATCCCCCCGCATTGCCTGTGGCTATGCCGGCAATCGAACGCATTGCCGCCGCCGGCGGTCACTTGCTTCTTTATGTGTTTCTCTTTGCCCTACCACTCACCGGCTGGGCGCTTGTATCGGCTTCCGTGTTCGATATTCCAACCGTCTTGTACGGCGTCGTGCCATGGCCGCACCTTCCGTTCTTCTCAACGTTGGCGGACAAGGGACCAGTCGAGGCTCTACTCAAGAATGTGCATGCCTATGGGGCCTGGGCGTTGATCGCTCTGGTCGTTGCCCATGGCGCAGCTGCCTTGCGCCATCATTTCATTCTGAGTGACGACGTGCTCCTGCGGATGCTGCCTGTCCGCTACAAGACGCCGATCAAAACCATCCGCCAGGATGAGGCCTCTCGATGATGATATCTACCAAACTGCCTACGAAGACTTTCTTGGTCGCGTCTTTGGTAGTCTTGTTGATTGGGGCGGCCATGCCCGCCAGTGCCGCAGACTGGAAGCTCGACCCCAGCAAGAGCACGCTCGGCTTTTCCGGCACGCAGACCGGTGCTGCCTTTCAGGGCAAGTTCTCAAAATACAGCGCTGCCATCACCTTCGATCCCGATCACCTCGAAACATCCCGAATCAGCGTGACCGTCGACCTTGCCAGCGCAGCCACCGGCGACACGCAGCGCGATACGGCCTTGCCGGCCAAGGATTGGTTCGACACGGCAGAGTTTCCGCAAGCGAAATTCGATACGCAAGCCATCCGGCAAACAGGCGACGGTTCCTATGAAGCATCTGGCAAGCTGACACTGCGCGGTGTCAGCCGCCCTGTCGTCCTTCCTTTCACCCTGGACCTCGACGGTGCTGCAGCCCATGCCAAGGGCCATGTTAGCCTGCTTCGCGATGATTTCGGCGTGGGCCAAGGGCCATGGATCAGCGGACAATGGATTGCACTTGAGGTTGGTGTCGACATCGACATCCTCGCCACGCGTTCCAACTGATCGCATGCTCAAGGAGAAGACCATGCTCGAGCTCAGATCTCTCCATCAAATCGCTGCCGCGGATATCGGATGGTTGAGGGCCAGGCACCATTTTGCCATCGGATCGTACGGCAACCCTGCACATGGCCCGGTCGGCAACCTCTATGTTTGGAATGACGACGAGATAGCCCCGCGTTCCGGCTTTCCGCTGCACCATCACGCAAATGTCGAGATCATCACCTATGTGCGCGAAGGCGCCATCACGCACGAGGACAGCCTGGGCAATCGCGGTCGCACCGTGGCAGGCGACGTGCAGGTGATGAGCGCTGGGACGGGTATCCGCCATTCCGAACGAAACGAAGAAGTTGTCCCGGCCCGCATTTTTCAGATTTGGATTCACCCAAGGGAGCAAGACGGTACCCCGCGATGGGGTTCCAAGCCTTTTCCAAAGAGTGATCGTTCCGGACGGTTCATCGCCCTTGCGAGTGGCAGCGCGGTGGACGGGGCGCTGCCAATCCGCGCCGATGCAGAGGTCTATGGTGCAGTGCTCCCTGCGGGTATGACAACCGAGGTTGCTCTTCATGCTGGGGGAAGTGCCTATCTGGTGCCTGCAGTTGGGACGGTTCTTGTGAATGATCAGCGCGTGGAGGCATGTGAGGGGATCGCTGTGCGCCAGGAAGCTTTGATCCGCATCGAGGCGATCGTCGACGCCGAGGTAGTTCTCGTCGTCACAGGCGCTTTGCCAGATCGGCGAGGGACGTGAGTTCCGAGCCCCCCT
>Ga0207141_10177_pt1 | contig 19407 bp, 19 predicted proteins | sample Alteio_BWMinHeat_5_FD_153553 | JGI IMG/M metagenome (GOLD analysis project Ga0207141, IMG submission 153553) | Enriched cells from forest soil in Barre Woods Harvard Forest LTER site, Petersham, Massachusetts, United States -... | ecosystem: Environmental > Terrestrial > Soil > Temperate forest >... | reverse complement strand
AAGATAAGACGACGTGGGCTCGAGGTAATCACTCAGGCGGAGGCCTGCCAGCCGAAGTTCCGCTTGATTGAGCTCGGCAAACGAATTGCGGAAGTGGACCAGCATCAGGTCGCCCTTGTGACCAATTAAAGAAAACAGTGCTGATTGTCCTCCGGATCTTTGTTCCATCTCGCTCAGCGCGGACGCAGCTTCCTGCGCGATCGACGTTCGAGTGTTATCGGGGAGGGCCCGCCAAGCCGTCCAGCGGAAGCGCATCATCTGGTGCAGCACGCTATAGCCTTCGGTGGTGAGTGGCACTTCGGGAAGCTCTACCGATGCGGTCTGTGGGCGGACGTGAGGAGTGGTCGTGGTTGTCATTGGATTCTCAGGATGTGTGCTCATCTGTTTTCAGCCTCTATTGTACGCAAGAGAAACACCTCCAGCGAGCCCACGATTTACAATCTTCTGCGGGCTTATAATCTTTCGCTCAAAGCAAAAAATCATGCGCAGATTCATTCTGGTCGCCGTTACTGGCCTTTCTCTCGCACTTTCGCTTGCGGCGCAGAGCAAGCGCTTATGGGTATTGCGCGCGCCCGGAGATGCGGTAGAGTACGACCCCGCGACCTTCACGGAAAAGCAGGTGGTGAAGGTTCCTACTGAAGCCCTGGCGTCACCGCAGAATCTATCGATCAATCATGCAGGGCATATGCTCTTTGCCGCATCTGTGGCACTGCCGCTCGCGGATGAAGACCTCGCCGCCGGGCGAAAAGTGTGGCTGTGGGATGGGCACGCAGTCACCATGTTGCCGCGCGACATCGCCCGCACCACCTCTACAACGGGATCAAATTTGGCGATCACCGAATCTGCGCCGGTACCGTTTTTATCGGAGGACGGCACGCGGCTCTACTGGTTCGCGAACCAGGCGCGCCGTCTGCAGCGCGATGGTGTGGACCTCTCCACCAAAACCACGTGGCTAGGCTGGCAGACTGATCTCGCTGGTGCTGGCCGTCAGGATATTGCATCGATCGCTTTGCCCGATTGCTCGTGCCCAACCGGAGGATGCGAAGAAACTTGCCCGTACGGCGAGACGTGGATTCCAGAACAAGGGGTTGGCAGGTTTTTCCTCCTTACCCAATTTGTGGCCGGACAGACTCAGGCTATTTACAAATCGACGTCTTTATATCAGGAGAGCGCTGGAAAATGGGCGGCAATGCCGCTCGATCCGCCATTACGGCGGGTGCTGGACGCTCCTGATGCCGGCGCCATTCTGGAAGCCGTTCCCGACACCGGTTGCTGCGGATGGTCGAATGAGAGCGATGATCGAACCCTGTTGCGAATCCACGGTAAAGTTTTGACCATGTTTGATGAGTTGGCTTCGTACAAGAATCCCGATTACGACGTGAGCTTTTTCACTATGAATGGTAAGTTGGCGCCCGACCTCGGATCGGTGGCGTTAACGATTGTTGCGACCGCTAAGCCAAACACGCCGATCCAACTCGCTGAGCAGGGACAGGCCAATCCAGAAGAATCGCAGCGCATTCGCAAAGCCTTGCTGGATTTACCGGCAGTGGAGGTAAAGAGTGTCGAGGATACTCCACGGCGTCTCGCATTTCTGCCGCAGGCGACGCTGGTGGGCTGGATCAGCAATCAGGAAATTCTCGTGGTAGACGGACATTTTTTGGCTGCCTACAACGTCGAGAACGGCAAACGCCGGAAATCAACGATTCGCGTTGAAGATGTCGGACACGTTTTTCTGCGCTGAAAATCTTCCGGGTGTTCGGCAAAGGCTCGTCTCGAGCTGCGAGGCTCGATACTCTCCACATTCATTGACTTGCCGTTCTCGTCAACGTAGGATTTTCCACGTGATCGGACGGACCATTTCGCACTACCAGATTATCGAGAAACTCGGTGGCGGCGGGATGGGTGTAGTGTATAAAGCCGAAGATATAAGACTGCACCGTTTTGTTGCGCTCAAGTTTCTGCCCGAGGCGGTCGCCCGTGACCCAATAGCGCTTGCCCGTTTTCAGCGCGAAGCGCAGGCGGCGTCGGCGCTGAATCATCCTAATATCTGCACCATCCATGACATCGGCGAGGAGGACGGACGAGCCTTCATCGCCATGGAGTTTCTGGACGGATTACCCCTGGTGCACCGAATTGCCGGGCGTCCGCTGGAAATTGGAAACCTGTTGACCTTGGCAATTGAGATTTCCGATGCGCTGGACGCTGCGCACTCACATGGGATTATCCACCGCGATATCAACCCGTCAAATATCTTTCTGACCAAGCGCGGCCATGCCAAGATCCTCGACTTCGGTTTGGCGAAGGTGACAACGGAAAACGAGGCCAGCATCAGTGGCAATACTTTTGGCGGCGTCACACAGGCTCCTGAGGGGCTTACTCGTCCCGGGGCCGCGATGGGCACGGTCTCTTATATGTCCCCGGAGCAGGCCTTGGGCCGGCCTCTCGATCTCCGTACGGATCTTTTCTCTTTCGGAATTGTGCTCTATGAAATGGCGACTGGAATTCTGCCATTTCAGGGACACACAACCGCAGCCTTCTTCGACGCCCTCATCCACAGCGTGCCAGAGTGGCCGCTGCGATTTAATACTGCGACTCCTGTAGAACTCGAACGGATCGTGAGAAAGGCGCTCGAGAAAGATCCTGGACTGCGCTACCAAAGCGCGGCGGAAATGCGGGGCGATTTGCAACGTTTGCTCCGCCAGATCCAATCCGGACAGGAAGTTACGGTGGGCCCAACTGCGCACCCCGTGCCGGATTCAAAAGATAGGATCCGAGCCTTGTTCGCCACGGCGTATACCACCCGTGCGGCTCAGCCCAAATCACATAAAACAACGTGGCTGGTGGCGGGCGGCTTAGTCGCGCTGGTCCTCCTCGCCGCCGTAATTCTGCTCCTGCGGTCGCCAGAATCTCCGCCAACTGTGATCTCGTCATTGCAGATTACAAGTGACGGAACATCGAAGCGTTCACTGGTCACCGATGGAACCCGCCTGTACTTTTCCGAACATCTAGGCGGTCACTCAGTTTTAATGCAGGTTTCGACTTCAGGTGGAGAAACCGTGCCTGTACCAGTCTCGCTGGCTAGCGCCGATGTGTATGATTTCTTCCCTGGCCGTTCTGAGTTACTGGTGCAAGGTTTGGCGGAAGGCTCCGAGACAGAGTGGCCGGTCTGGATATTGCCTTTGCCCGCTGGTTCTCTGCGTCCTGTGGGAAACATCCTTGCTCATTCCGCGGTCTGGGCTCCAGGCGGCCAACGGATTGTTTATGCCGCCAAGTCGAGTTTGTACATTTGCAATGCCGATGGATCTGATTCGCGTGAACTCATCGCGGTATCAGGAATTCCGTTCGCTCCTCGATTTTCTCCCGACGGCCGCCGCTTGCGCTTCACCATCCGCGACCCCACCCAGCGGACCTCGTCGTTGTGGGAGATTTCCCCCGAAGGTAAGAATTTGCACGCCGTGTTCCCTGACTGGAATAAACCCGCACAAGAATTTGGGGGGACATGGACTCAAGATGGAGAATACTTCCTGTTCGAGTCCGCTCGCGACCACACGCAAAACATCTGGTCGGTTCACGAGGGCGCTTCCAAGTTGAAGAGCTGGTTTGGCAAAGCTGGCGCTGAACCCGCCCAGATGACGGTTGGTCCGTTCATGTTCAGTAATCCCACGCCAAGCCCTGACGGCAAAAAACTTTTCGTCATTGGTCAGCAACGTCGGTTCGATTTAGTCCGGCTGAACGGCAAGTCGCAGTTTTCCATCTACCTTCCGGGGGTGTCGGCGGGCGAGTCCGATACCACAAACAACGGCGAGTGGATTACCTACGTCGCGCATCCTGAACTCACGCTGTGGCGCAGCAAACCGGACGGAAGTTCCCGGATCCAACTTACCTACTCCCCAATGCAGGTTCATGCGCCGCGCTGGTCGCCCGATGGAACGCAGATTGCATTCATGGCGTCGCGTCCCGGGAAACCCTGGAAAATCTTTGTAATACCCGCCGCCGGCGGCACGCCGCACGAAGTCACCGCCGGAGAGCACAACCAGGGTGATCCCACCTGGACACCCAAGGGCGATTCCATTGTGTTCGCAGGAATTCAATGGTTGGAATATCGAACCACGGCCGGCCCCAATATCCATATTGCTGACTTGAAAACCGGACAAGTTTCCGATGTGCCGGGCTCGGAAGACCTTTTCAGTCCTCGCTGTTCGCGGGACGGTCGCTACGTCGCGGCGCTCTCCGCCGACTCGGCCAAGCTCATGCTCTATGACGTAGAAAAGAAGAAGTGGTCACAGCTGGCCGTATCGCGCTTTGCCTTCGAGAACTGGTCCCACGATGGAAAGTTTCTGTATGCGGAAGATTATCCCGACAAAACCGACGACATCGTGCGGGTGAACGTGGCCGATGGCAAAGTGGAACGTTTGCTCGGCCTGAAGGAAATTCCCCGTGGCTTCGATCCCTGGGAATTCTGGGTTGGCCTCGCGCCCGATGACTCGCCCCTGCTGATGCGGGATAAGAGCACGCAGGAAATCTACAGTTTGGACGTGCGGTTCCCGTAGGCGCCGGTCCAGTCAGCGAAGCGCTCCCGCGTCACGCTGTCTTCGAGTTGAGGCACATCGCGATTTTTTCGAGCAAACCAGCGGTGGCTTCACCGGCATCGCGCGTGGAAAACTCGCTGCCCAGTTCGATCAGCGAAACGCTGGCGCATTTGTCCTTAAAGGATTGCTGCGCGGCCGGAGAGCCCGGGACCTCGTGCCCCAGCAGCAGCAGATCAAAATGCGTAACCCGCATCAGAATTAACGCGTCGCCCAGGCGATTGCTGGTGTGGACGTCGTATCCCGTGCGCTTCAACAATTCGCGCAGATAGGCCAGCACGTCTGCGTTGTTGTCCAGGACTAGAACGCTGCGACCGCTGTGGACAAGGGTTTCAGCTCTTGCCTCCGGGCGATAGAAAGCGGCGACCGCCTTCTCTTCCGATTCGTGGGTATCGAATAACTTCGTCAGGTGCGACAACTCCAGAACCTTGCGCACGTGCTCGGGGACATTGCAGAGTTTCAAGTCGCCGTGGGCCTGGCGGATGGTGGTCAGTGTGCGCACGATGGTCCCAAGGCCGCTGCTGTCAATGAATCCCACCTCGCCCAGGTGCAGGACGATAGAGCGCCGGTCACGCAGCAACCAGGCGACGTGTGCTCGCAGAGAGTCACTCTCGCCGCCAGCGACGATCCGGCCATTGCAGTGCACGATGGTGACACGTCCCACTTCTCGAGTGTCGAGCGAAAGGCGCAATCAGCCTCCGATGCCAGACCGCGAAATCGACACATTATATTCCAGGAGGGCCGTGAACCTGCTGTGTTTTGTTATCAATTCGTATCGCTTCGGAATAGAAATCATCCGACCGCGGGCTGCTGCTTGCGCTGGCCCGCCCGATAAATCGCCCATCCCACCAGATTCGCCCCGATCACTACCACCACAATCTTGAATGAGTAGATCCACTTGCTCTCCACGTCGATGATCGGGAAGACGGACAGCGAGATGAAAAGCAGCATAACCAGGAAGCCGCAGGCAGCTCCCAGGCGCAGCCATGCTCCCGGCCGAATCCCTTTTTGTTTCGGAGCGAATAGTGGAATTGCAAACAGCGCGACGTAGGCGAGTCCATAGAATGTCCAGCTCCAGATTTGCAGCAGAACGAAAGCTTCCTGGTTCCCGGCTCCAATCAGAACGGCGGTGCTGGCTGCCAGCGCGATCGCGCCCATGAACAGGATCGAGTTGACCGGAGTCCGATACTTGGGGTGCAGAACGGTGAACCATCGCGGCAGCAGATGATCCCATCCCGCGACCAGCGGCAGCCGCGTGTTGGTGGAAAAGTAGAGAGTGTAAGAACAGAGATAGTTCGTCAGAAGAAGAAGGATCACGACCGGCACCAGCACTGCGGCCGCGCCGGAGCCGCCGAGAGCCGCACTCAGCGCCTGCGGGATGGGACCGATGACGTCGATCGACTCTGGTGAGACGAACGCGAGGATTGAACTCGTCCCGAGGATGTACATCAGCGCAATCAAGGGCGCAGTGAACAATATGGAGCGAGCCAGGTTGCGTCCCGGGCTGCGCGATTCTCCCGCGAAGATCGCGACCTGCTCGAATCCGGAAAGCGCTCCAAATGTCATCTTGCTGAAGACGCTGAAGCTGAACAGAGTCAGCGCGGGACGCACCAGGGGCAGCGCCTGATAGTGCGACACGGTCGCGTGTCGTAAGTGAAAGTGTGGCAGCGCAACCAGCACGCCCAGAATTCCCACCGTGAAGACGCTTCCTGCATTGCTTACCCACTTCCCAACTCTCAGGCCAAGGCGCGCGACCACCATCATGCCGGCGATCAGTGCGATCGATGCCGCGAGCAGCACCCACGCCTTCGATGCCATCCACGCGGCCCTGTCGCCAAACGCATAAGTAACGTAAGTAGTTGTGACCAGGGCAATCTGGGAGACTTGAATAGTCGTATTGAGCCACATATTCCACGCGACCAGGAATCCGATGCGATCGTTGAACGCCAGCCGGGCCCATTCGTAGAGGCCGCCTTCGAGCGGCATCAGCCGGTTTAAGTGAGAGACGACCAGGGCTTGAGGAATGAAGAACAGGAAAATTGCGAGCAGCCAGAGCACGCCGTGCGCTGGTCCAGCTTTTACTGCCGTGCCGAAGAACTCGGGCACCATCACAATCAGGATTTGGGCCAGCGCCAGATCCGCGATGCCGAGTTCCTTGCGCAGAGCTTTGCTTTGAGCCTGAACCGCGGCTCCGGCGGTGCTGATCGGGATGTTGCCGGCAGAGCTCAATGCTTGATTTTCCTGGTAAATCGATGGGACATTCCCTGCGATGGGAACAAGACGACGCGAGGATTAGAACATAGATGCGAACTCTCAGACAGGGAAGAGGGGCAGAAGAGAGAGCAAGGTAAGGAGAAAAGAAGGTAAGGATGCAAATCAGCGTACTGCCGGGCCGGCTGGCTGACCATCAGACTCGCTACGTGTGCATTCCGGCAGACGGCGATCAATTCATACGATCAGAAAGCACAGCCGCGATGTAATCGAGCAGGTGCGCCGTGTCCAGTTCGGAACCTATGAGAGCCTCGATATCGGACATTGGGAATCCAATTCTGGACGCCAAATCCTCAACTGTGTCGATCCTCTGGTTGATTGGTCGTTGATCCCACTCGAAATTCATTTCAGACTCCTCGCCGTCTGGGCTGGGCGACCGAACTGAGGGAATGGGGCAGGCGCGCGGTTCAGGGATATCCCCCCGGAAAGCCCGAGAACGCAGCCACCTGCCCCCTTCTTCCTGCTTCGCGTGTGCGAAGCAAGATCGGGCGCTGAAGGCAGGTTCTAGCGGCGCAGAGTGCGGAGAAGGATTGGAAGAAAATTCGCTGAAAAGTCGTTCGCGGGAATCCCCAGATGCTGCACATGCCGGAGAGCCGCCGCCGCGGCGTTGGGAAACCGAAATGCGTATGGAATCGAGATGGCCGCCGGCGCTGACGTGCCCTGGGCGTGAACCGCGATGGGTGCGGTGCCCCGCTGGAAGGCCGTGTCAAGCAAATCCACGTCGGGCAGGACGACGATCAGCAGCATGACAAATATCACGCTGCCGAGGATCACCAAGCTCGACGGCTTTATTTTCCACAGTCCCATGTTGCCCTTATCTTTTGACAGACTGTGAGCCGGATGTCAATCCCTATTTAGCATCATTATTTAGCATCATTGCGACTTTAGTGGAGAAGGTGTTCAATAGCTGGCCCGGCAGCGGCAACGAACTCCCGTCGAGCCTACTCGAAGCGGAACGATCTCTTGATCAAGAGAGCCGTCGATCAAAGGAGCCGTCAAGGGTCCCCTAGCGACGAAACTGGCTAGTGGTGATCGTGGTCCCCGTGGCTATGCCGCCACGTCCAGTACTCCTTCTGCTCTTGCGGGGGGAGCCTGCGGAAGTCTCTGTGTTCATCCCGGTGGTTCTCATGAGCCCACCGGTGATAGTAGACGACTTCGTCGTTGTTCCAGACGTGGTAGTCGCTGTAATAGGGGTCGTAGACCTGGTAATGGTGTTCGGCGCAGCCGGTGGCCATTACAGAAAAAGTCAGCGCGCCAGCCAGGAATATTGAACTGACGAATCGGGATCTTTTCTCCATGCGTGGATAGCCTCGTTTCTAGATCACGTTCAGTCTCGCCAGCAATCGATATTCGTTGCCGCCGTGCCTCGACAGGTTGCTCTCGCCGAGCCTTCGCCAAGCCGATTCTAGTGGCCGGACTGGAACGGTCGAGCACGGCACGGCTGACGGGACACTCCGAGGCGATCCTCGTTGGAAGCTCCGGCCTGCGAAGTTGGGAACAGGGGCCAATCACTGCGAAGCCCATAGTCCGTCGCGAGAGTTGCCACCGCAGTGAACTCACCGGCGATGCACAACAACGCGACCATGGTGAATAACTGGGCAGGACAAAGCCGCTCCGTCGGCGCTCCATCCGCATTTGGCTGGATGGGAAGCTCCAGCAACCGCCGCGTACCGGTCAAGATCATGCCCCCGGCCCTCCCCCGGATCGCGCGGTGATAAGATCGGCGAGAAGCGAAATATTCAGAGCGAGGGATAATCTTGACGAAGCGGATATTGTGGATTGTTGCGCTGATATCGATGGCAGGACTAACTGCTTGTGAGCGTGGCGAAAGCCGCAAAGGACCGGAGATTACCACGCCCTACGCCGCGGTCCTGCTCGATAACGGCCAGCTTTACTACGGTAAACTAACAAATGCCGGTGCAAATTTTCCCGAGCTGACCGATGTGTATTACATCCAAAGCGGGGTGAATCAGGAAACCAAGGCCGTGACGAGCGTCCTGGTGCGCCGCGGCAATGAGTGGCACGGTCCCGATCGCATGTTCCTGAACGAACGTCATGTTGTCTTGATCGAGCCTGTAGGCACCGCTTCCAAAGTCGCGCAATTGATCGAAGCTGACAAGCAAGGCAAACACTAGGATCTGGCAAGACCCGCCTTGAGCCTCTCGTCGAGGCGTTTGCTTGCAACGTCGAGCGAAGTAGCGTCTCCGGCGGCAGCTCGATTTCTGCTCTCATCAAGGCACCCCAGTTAGTGCTGGTGCCTTTTTGTTCAAGTGCCGCGAGACCCGCCTGCTCCCTCTGGCTTCTGCGCTAAAATCGAGACGCTGCGGTTTCCGGCACTGATCCTACGAAAAAATGATCTCGAGAAAAACATGATTCGATTCCGCTGGAGCCTCTCTTTGTTCAACTACCCTGCCAGTCTTGTGCCTTTCGTTCTGGCGGCGATGCTTGCGCTCCTGCCGGCTTGCCGCAGTACGACGCGCGCTCGAGAGCATGTCGAACAAGGGAACGAATATTTCGCGCAGAAAAACCTTCCCTCAGCGGAAAAGGAATATCGCCAGGCCATCCAGATCAATCCCGATTTTGCCGATGCTTACTATCGCCTGGGAGTTTTGCAGGTCCAGCAGGAGTACCCAACGGCCGCGCGCCAGTCCTTTACCCGGGCGGTAGATCTTGCCCCCAAGAGTCTGGACGCCCGCTTGCATCTCGGTGATCTGCTCATCTCGTCAACTCAATACGTCGAAGCCCGCCAGCAAGCTGAAGCTGTGCTCCAGCAGGACGGCAAGAATTCACTGGCACACTTGCTGCTCGGCCAAGTCGCGCTTCATCAAGGGCAATATGTCGCGGCAGAAAGCGAAATGCAGCAAGCGATTGCTTTAGACCCTCACGCTTCCCGGGCTTATGAAGATTTGGGAATCGCCCAGTTACTCGATGCGGAGTATGGGGCGGCGGAAAAAAGTTTCCAAACTGCAGTCGATATCAAGCCCGATGACCCGCAGACCTACATCGATCTCGCGAGCTTTTACAAGGGCCAGAACGCCCCCGATCGAGCCGAGCGGGTCTTGCAGCAGGGAATCGCCAAGGATCCAAAAGCCGTCGAATTGCCTATAGCGTTGGCCGCACTCTACTCCGAGCGCAACCGCCCGCTCGAAGCGAAACATCTGCTCGATCAAGTCGAAGCCGATGAAACGAACTATCCTGAAGGCCGTTTTGCCGTCGCCGATTTCTATCTTGCGAATGGCGATGCCGCTTCCGCCCTCGTTCGATTTCGTGCTCTGGTAAGCCGGCACGACCACGATCAGCCCGCAGCCAGAAAAGTGGCTGAGTGTTACTTGCAGATGGGAGATTGGAAGGAGGCTGATGAGTGGCTCGACCAGCGCGATAGAGGTCGGCAAGATCCCGGCTTCCGGCTATTGCGCGCGCGCAGCTATCTGGGTGCGTTCCGCCTTCGTGAAGCCGCCGCCGAACTCGATAGCCTGATCAAAGATTCGCCTGATCTGCCCGTCGTATATTTCTATCTGGCTCAGGTTGCCTTCGCGCAGGAGCAACCTGCACAAGCGCAACAGGCATTGGCTAATGCCGTGCGTGTCCAGCCAGGATATTTACCGGCATTGCTGGGTCTCGGCAACATTAGCTTAAAGCAAAATGCTGCGAGTGTTGCACTGGCATATGCCAGCCAAGTGATCGCAACCAGTTTTTGGGTTGCCGAGGCTCACGTCCTTGCCGGCAGTTCCTATTTGATGCTGGGAGACTTGAATCAGGCGCAACGGGCCTTCGAACTGGCGGCTGCATTAAATCCCCGCAGTCCCGCTGCGCCGGAACGGCTGGGTCGTGTCCTTGCCACGCGAGGCAATTATGCGGACGCGGAAAAGGCCTACGAAAGCTCGCTGGCGATCACTCCGGACTATGCTCCAGCCCTGAGTGGACTGGCCGAGATCCTCGCCAAACAAGGCAAGACAAAAGATGCGGATCTCCGTCTGGATCGTCAAATTGCCGCTCAGCCCAAGGCTTTTCAGCTCTACGTCGCCAAAGCTGAATTCTGCATTGCCCAGAAAGACTGGCCCTGCGCTGAGCATAACTATCAGCAAACTCTGGCGCTGAATTCTTATTACGTGAATGGCTATCTCGCTTTGGCCCACATCTACGCCGCGACCAATCGTCCCCAGGGCATGATCCAGGAATATGAAGCGGCGCGCAACAAGTTTCCCGAATATCTTCCCACTTATATTCTGCTCGCCCAAGTCTATGAATATGTTGGCAACATCGACCGCGCGCGGCAAAGTTATCAGGACGCGTTAAAAGTTGATCCCAATTCTTACCAGTCGTTGAGCAATCTTGCTCGACTTTACGCCGACCACGGCGGATCTCTGAGCGACGCACTCGAGCTCGCGCAGAAGGCCAAGGCACAACAACCGGAAGATCCTGCGGTAAACGATACTCTGGGCTGGGTCTACTATAAGCAGGGGTTGTACAACTCGGCCGTACCCGTGCTCGAGGCTGCGGTGGCGAAAAGTCCTCAAGTCGCCAAGTTTCAATTCCATCTAGGAATGGCGTACTTGGCCTCCGGGCGGAGTGCATCCGGTCGCGCCAGCCTGCAAACCGCGCTGCAAGCTGGTCTCAGCCCAGATGACGCTCGCTCCGCCCAGGCAGCGCTTCAGAAATCGGGCTCTTAGGCGGGGGAATGGTCGGTTCTGCGTTAGAATCGTGATATATGCACTTCTTAACCGATCAACGAAGGAGCAATCGAATGTATCCCGAAATTATGGTAATCCCGATGCGCCAGGAATTGACGCGCTTGGGCATCGAAGAATTACGCACAGGCGAAGCTGTCGATTTGGCGCTGAAAGCTCAGTCCGGGACGGCGTTGGTGATCGTGAATTCCATTTGCGGATGTGCCGCCGGGCGCATGCGTCCCGCTGTCCGGATGGCGCTGGAGAAGGCCGCGCATCCTGATAAAGCGTTCACGGTGTTTGCTGGACAAGACGCCGAAGCCACTGAACGCGCCCGTGGCTATTTCACCGGACAAGCACCCTCCTCGCCCTCGATTGCCATCCTCCGCGACGGTCAACTCGTCTATATGATGCCGCGCCGCGATATCGAATCCCGCGAAGCTCCCGCCATCGCCGCCGAACTGAAAGCCGCGCTGGATAAATTCTGCGCCAAGCCCGTGTCCGCTGCCCCGTAGAGACGTAGATTGCTAGGTCTTTTTCCGCCTCCGCACAATCGGCGGATCTTATTTTCCCGTTATCGGCTTGCTTACCATAAATGCTTTCACCGCGATCCCGTTCGGTTGCAGGCCGACGGGAATCATCGTGAGCAACGAATACTCCGTTGGTTCCAGCTTTCGTGCGGTGCGTTTTTGAATCACCGTCACGTCGCCCGCTTGCGTGTCAAGCACCAGTAGATATCTCTGATCTTGTGACAGCGCCAAGCCATCGGGATGGCTGCCCACCGGCATGGTGGCGATGCGCCTGCCCATCTCAATGTCATAGACCGCCACACTATCCGATCCGAAATTGCTTACATATAGGCGCGAGTTATCCAGCGTCACCACACCACGGGCCGGATGTTGTCCGATTAGCACGCTGCTTCCCACCTCATTGTTCGCGGTCTCGATGATCGAAATGCTGTCGGAATCGAAATCGCAAACCATCATCTCGCCGCCGTCCGGCTTCAGCGCCAGACTTACCGGAGTTCGTCCCACATCCAGCAGCGCCAGCACCCGGTCACTGGCCAGTCCGCCGTTGCTGTTCCCGGCTAACGCGATCGACGCTACCTGCGATGAGCCGGAGCAGGCAACAAAAGCCTTGCTGGAATCCGGGAGAATGGCTATGTCTTCCGGTTGCTGGCAGACCGGCAGCGTCGCCCTGACTTGCAACCGCGCAGTGTCGATGAGCGATACTGTATTGTCGCCACGATTCGATACCACCACGGTCCCACCGTCGGGCGAAACCCGCGCTAGTCCTGGCCCAGAACCCACCCGCACATTTCCCAGCAGGGACCGCTTCTCCAGATCGATGACCGAAACATTCGCCGACCCTGAGTTCGCGACGTAAGCCCGCCGACCATCTTCTGCAACATCAATAAAGTACGGCCGTCCGTGGACTCCGATGGTAGCCACCACCGCATTCTTCTCGGCATCGATTACGCTCACATTGTTCGACCCGGAGTTGACAACGTAGATTTCGTTCTTTTTGAGGTTGGCCGTAATTCCGGTCGGCGATATGCCCACGGCAATTGTCTTCGCCAACTCAAACGTCCGCAGATCGATCACACTGACCGTGTTGCTCCTGCCATTGCTAACGTAGGCATATTCGCGATACGCAGGCCCATAATCCGGCAAGGCCTGCTCGCGGAAATACCACCACCCGGCCGCACCCAGCAGCGGAAGCAAAACAATAATGAAAAGGAATTTTCGCAAGATGAAGGTTTGCTTCCTGCAAGAATCGGGAAGCAACAAGAGTACCAGAGCGAGCCGTTTCGAAGCCTAACGTGCCATTAGTTCGGGCCTGGGCGACACCTCGCCCGCCGCCTGATTCGATTGTTCCCTTAACGCATTGGTCACCGCGACCAGGTTCTCGTTCGAAATTCGAAGTTCTCCATCGAGCACCGCGATCAATCTGCCGGAACCCGTTCCCTGAAACTGCACCCGCTTCAGAGTGGCATAGCGCCGCGCGCCCGCAGGAAGCGCCATCTTGAAATCTCCGCCCTGGCGCAAAGTAGAAAGAACCGAGTCTGAGATCTTGTCGCGCAACGTCTCGCCTACAGCTCCCGACCGGAGCAACTCCCCGACCAATCCCTCTGCATTGATATGTCCGATCTGCCCCGATAATCGCAGCGTGCCATCTTCCGCAACGGCCGGTGTCAGCTTCACTTCAATCGTTCCGTTGCCTTCCACAATCTCGTTCATATTCTCCTTGCCGAACATCCGCGTACACGTCCAGCGCTCGTAATGCAATTGCGCAACTACCATGCCCACCGGCCCCTGCGGAGTGAGAGTGGCCGTCTGCAGCGCAATCTGCTCCCCGCATCGATCAGCTTTGTCGAGTTGCGTCCGCAGCACATCCGCAATTGTTTGTTGCAGGTCCGAAAGGTCCGCAGTGAGCTTCACCGGGAATGTGTTCTCGCCGCCCTCTGCCACTCCCTTCGAAACCACCCCGAATGTGGTCACCACGACCGTTTGACCTGCGAAATTAACCGCGTTCTTAGTTGCCGGGAGGTTGAAGGCGGAGTCCTGCCCGTTATTAGCAACAATGCTCATTTCCTCGCCCAGAAGAGCTTGTTCCCGCTGGAGGTTTTCGAGGGCGTGTTGAAGACTCTGCGCCGAACTCGCCATCTGCGTACCCGCCGCGTTTGCTTCCACTTCCTGATCCAGCGCTTTGGCAACTTGCGCGACCTCGGAATCCGCCTTCCCCAATCGCTTGATAACTTCCTTCAGCCCGGATTTCTGTGCTTCGGAGAATCCCTCCAGAAATCTCTTGTTCAACGTCCGCGCAATTTCGACAGTATCCTCGAGACCCTTGTCGCGGTTCGCCACTTCCGCGGGGTTGTTTCCTTTCCCCAGCTGCGCCACGAACCGTTGCAATTCCGCGCTGGCGGCCTCAGTAGCCTTCACCATCGTGGCAAATGCGGTTCTCTGTTCACGGCTGGCTTGCACCGCCATGATCTGATGAAAGTCTCGCAAATCGTCCTTCGTGTCGATTCCAGTCGCTCGATTGCCCCCGCTCAATCCGCCACCGCCCGCGGCCGTACCCCCAATGCGCCCACCACCGCCGCCGTGCTGGGCAAACATCGCGCACGGATACGCCAACAGAGCCACCCCTAAAACGATTCTCTTCACTCTTGAACCTCTGCTCACCCGACGGAACATAAGCCAGTCTCTCACTAAGCTACTGTATCCCCTAATCCCATTCATCTTGTCGAAAGCTTGCGCGGAGCAAACCTGCGGAGCAAACCTGTAGAAGGTATTGCCCTTCGGCGATTCTAGCTTGGCTCAGGTGCGCAAAAAACGCCACAAACTTTACAGTTCTTTGCATAGCCCGGAGGATTGCCCCAAGATGCGCCCTACTGGGCCGGCAAGCGTGTCGATTCTTGGCCTTACGACCGCAGCCCACTCATCTTGGCTCGATTACCTTCAACCCTGGGACTTGGGCAAAGTGACGTTGATTGAAGGTCGCCACCATGCTTCCGCGTTCCAGAGCGGTTGCCGCCACGATGAGGTCATGGGCACCGATCATCGTGCCCTCGGACTCCAAGCTAGCCCAAATTCGGGCATGCTCGAGGGCAGTCGCCTCCGTGTAGGGGAGAATCGGCAAAGCCTCGGAAATGCTTCGCAAATACCGTTCGCGTCTGACCTTGTGCGCCCCCGAGGATCGTTCTACGCCATGCCACAGCTCCGCTACCGTGATGGCGGCGATCTCGCAGGGCTCGTTGGGCCGATTCTCCAACCAAGTTGCGAGATCGAAAGTTCCTTTCTCGCCCCGGATGATCACATCGGTATCCAGAATGATAGCCATGGATCTCGTCTCGCCGTTATCGCCAGCGGTCTGCTGGCGGTTTGAGAATTTTGCGGGCGGCCCGCAGGTCGCGATTCCACGTCTTTGCCTCGTCCACAGGCAATTCCACCTTACGGAGAATCTTGGCCAAGTCGCGGCCCAGGCATAGTTTTTCGTGGTCCGGCGCGAGCTGCGCTACGGGCGTGCCGTTCTTGAGCAGAACGAAGGTCATATTCTGATAATGGACGCGGTTAACGCAATCGGCGAAGTTGCGAGCAGCCTCCGTGACCGAAATGGGCGTCTTTCTCATAAAATCAGATTATCAGATTAAGCAGAAGAGGCCAAGGTGCTAATAGGGGCGTGCCTCGAACAGCTCGCCGACTTGGATCTCAGGAAAAGGAAGACGAAGGAGTTGACGGTCTGGAAGACTACTTCGCAACCCCCACCGTCTCCCGAACCCCAATCTCCGGCACCGTTCTCCCCACGACTGCTGCAATCTGCCGCACCTGTGTCATCAACTCATCGAACTGATCGGGGAACAGCGATTGCGGACCATCCGACATCGCCTCGTCGGGCTTGTTATGTACTTCCACCATCAAGCCATCTGCGCCCACCGCAACCGCCGCACGCGACAACGGCGTAACTTTATTTCGCTTGCCCGTGCCGTGGCTGGGGTCGACAAAAATCGGCAAATGACTCAGCCTCTGCACCGCGGGAACCACGCTCAGATCGAGCGTGTTGCGCGTGTGGTCTGCAAATGTTCGTACCCCGCGCTCGCATAGCGCCACGTTGTAGTTTCCTTCGCTCAAAATATATTCCGCCGCCATGAGAAATTCTTCCAGCGTAGCTGACATGCCCCGTTTCAGCAGCACCGGCTTCTTTGCCCGTCCGGCGCGCTTCAGTAACGAGAAATTCTGCATGTTCCGCGCCCCGATCTGGATCATGTCCGCATACTCTTCCACCAGATCAAGCGATTCGTTATCAATTGCTTCGGTAATAATCTTCATCCCATACTGCCGGCGAATCTCTCCCATGATCCGCAGACCTTCCTCGCCCAAGCCCTGAAACGAATAAGGAGAAGTCCGCGGCTTGTATGCTCCGCCCCGAAAAAACTGCGCTCCAGCACGGTGAACCCGCTCGGCGACGGCAAATGCCTGCTCGCGGCTTTCGATGGCGCACGGACCAGCCACAATCGCCAGCCCGGGCCCGCCAATAGTGGCAGCCGTCCCCGGAAAACGAATGATCGTATTGTCTTCCTTAAGGTCGCGGCTCACCAGTTTGTAGGGTTTGGAGACCTTAATTACTTCCTGCACGCCCGCCATTTCTTCCAGCGTGCCCTGCTCCACCTCGCCCTTGTTCCCGGTGATGCCAATCGCGGTGCGCTGCGCTCCCGGCATGGCATGCGCGCGATATCCCAGCTTCTCGATTTTTTCGCAGACGCTCCGCACCTGCTCTTCGGTGGCGTGCGCCTTCATTACGACTAACATGTATTCTCCTCACTGGACTGCCTAGGCGATATTCCGTGGGAAGGGGCACTCTTGCCCGTTCAGGTCGAGCCACGCTCGACTCGCTTCCTCGCTCCTTAGACGCCACTCTCAAGTCTACCTTCGCCGCTAGTGCTCGGCAAACACTAGACCATATGAGCGGCATGCATTCCCTTATACTTTTCCCATGCCCCGCTCCATCGCCCGCGAACAGGACATCCTCGCCCAGCCTGCGCCCAAACGCCTGCCCCGCCTCACTTCGCGCCGCATTGGCATCCACACCTCCACCGCCGGAGGAATCCATAATGCTGCCGAACGCGCATACCGTCTTGGCTGCAACACTCTGCAAATCTTCTCTACCAGCCCGCGCCAGTGGGCGCCCTACGAGCTTAGCCATCCGTTGTGCGACGAAATGCTTCGCCTCCGCGCCAAGTACAATCTGAAGCCTCTCGTAATTCACACAAACTATTTAGTGAATCTTGCCAGCACCAACCCGTTATTCCTCAAGAAATCGATCGAAGCCTTTCGCCGCGAAGTTGAACGCGCCCTCGCCATGTGCGCCGACTATCTCGTCTTGCATCCGGGCTCATTCCGCGGCTCTAATCGCGAAGCCGGATTGCTACAAACGGCAGCCGCCATCGCCGCCTCCACCCGGGATCTCGACCTCGCAACCGCTGGACTCACCATCCTTATCGAAAATACTGCGGGTGCCGAATACTCCCTCGGAGGCAGCTTCGAGCAAGTCGCCGAAGTCATCAACTGCCTTCGCGGCGTCGTGCCCATCGCCGCCTGCATCGATACCTGTCACACCCACGTTGCCGGATACGACGTTGTCTCGAAAGAGGGCATCTACCAGACCCTCCAACAGCTGGACGCAGCCGTCGGACTGAACAACGTAAAAGTCATCCACTGTAATGACGCCAAGGCACCCCGCGGATCGAAGCTTGACCGCCATCAACAAATCGGAAAGGGAACAATCGGGACGGAGCCCTTCCGGATCCTGCTCAACGATCTTCGCCTCGCCCATGCCGCCTTCATCGCTGAGACTCCCATCGACCGTCCTGGCGACGACCGCAAGAATATTGACGCGCTCAAGAAGCTCGTAGCCTAGCTCGACCATTTTCGACATCGTGGCATCCTAGACTCATGATGACGACCACGTTCCCGCGCCGATGTGCGCTCTCCGCCCTCCTCGCAGCGATTTTCACTATCTTGCCGAACGGTGTCTTGCCGAGCGGCGTCTTGGCGAGCGGCGTCTTGGCGAACCAGGCGTCAGCTCAGTCCAGCGAGCCGTCACATACTTCTGCTGTACAGGTTGCGATGAAGAATGTTATGTATCACTACACCGAGCCCATCGGGGTCCATATCATTCGGCTTCAAGGCGAACTTACGCCAATCAAATCCGGCGACATCGTAGTCTTTGACGACAAGAATTCCTTCCACCTCGTTATTACATCCGCTGAAATCGCGATCAGTTGCGATTCATTGGCGCAGGTCTTGAATGAAAACGTTTTTTCCTCCGCCAATGCTCCCATCAAGGACTTGCGCATCGAGAGCAAAGACAACCAGTTGATCATCAAAGGCAAACTCCCCCCAAAAGCCAACGTCACCTTTGAAACCACGGGAACCATCTCCGCCGACTCCGACGGCCGGATACGCCTCCATGCCGATCACATCAAAGCCGCGCATCTGCCGGTCAAGGGTCTGTTGGATCTGCTGGGCGTCGAGCTCGCCCGCCTCGTCAATACCAACACGGTTCACGGGATTACCCTCGAGAAGGACGATTTGATCCTCGACCCCGAACAGATTCTTCCTCCTCCGCATATTCGGGGAAAAGTGACTGCGGTTCGCATACAGGGCAATGACATCGTGCAAGTCTTCGGTGCAGCCCAAACTACGAACTTCGTTGCTCAACTACCGGGTAATTACATGGCCTTCCGCCGCGGCGATTTGCACTTCGGCAAACTCACCATGCACGACGCGGACCTCGTGATGATCGACATGGATCCGCGCGACCCGTTTGATTTCTTTCTCGACCACTATCAGGAACAACTCGTCGCGGGATACACCAAGAGCACACAAGAATACGGTCTGCGCGTCCACACTCGCGACTACAATAAACTCAAAAATCGCTCAGAAGGCCAGCACGGGAAACGCTTCTCTGACAAATAAATGGAGAACAGCCACCTTCGGCTTTCCTCGGAGCGCAGCTCTAGCCGGGCGCTGCCGAAAACAGCAAACTGCCGGGCGGGGTCCGGAAACCCCGGCCAAACGGGGAAAGCGAAACCAATCTATGTTAAACTTGTTAAACAATGCTCGGTATCCGGCTGGAACCCGAACTCGAAGAAAAGCTGGAGTCTCTTGCCAAAGAGACGGGCCGCAGCAAGAGTTACTATGCCCGCGAAGCCATTCGGCAATTTCTTGAAGACCGCGAGGATTACCTGAAGGGCATGGCCGCCTTGGAGCGCCGCGAGCCCACCATCACGCTCGAAGAGTTGGAGCGCCGTCTTGGCCTGGCGGATTGAGATCGCCCGCACCGCGACGAAGCAGATTACAAAGCTCGACCACCAAGCG
>Ga0207141_10176_pt1 | contig 19463 bp, 16 predicted proteins | sample Alteio_BWMinHeat_5_FD_153553 | JGI IMG/M metagenome (GOLD analysis project Ga0207141, IMG submission 153553) | Enriched cells from forest soil in Barre Woods Harvard Forest LTER site, Petersham, Massachusetts, United States -... | ecosystem: Environmental > Terrestrial > Soil > Temperate forest >... | reverse complement strand
CTTTTAGGCCATTTGCATTTTTGGCCTACGTTGATCACAATGAATTTAGTGTTTTTCCCCATGCTGATACAGGGTTTGATGGGCCTCAACCGCCGGATGTATGACGGAGGAGCAACGTACACATTCGCGCATGGAGTGCTTTTTTGGAACGTTGTCATTACCTGGGCAGCTTGGCTCATGGCCGCGGCCCAGCTTTTCTTTATTTTTAATTTCTTTTACAGCATGTTTAAGGGTGAAAAAGTCAATTCCGATAACCCATGGCATTCAGCGACGCTTGAGTGGGCCACACCAACGCCTCCGCCGCATGGGAATTTTGCCAAGCCTATAACTGTTTATCGCGATCCGTATAGTTACAGCCTTGATGGCGCTCCCAAAGATTACAGTCCCCAAGATCAAAAGGAGATCTAAAGTGTCACAAGAAACAGAATTTATACCGTATATCGTTGAATCCCGCCCTGACACCGGCCTTTATAATGCTAAAATGGGGATCTGGCTTTTCCTGGCATCTGAAGTCATGTTATTCGGGTCATTGTTTTCTTCCTATATCCTTCTTCGCGTGGGGTCTTTTACCTGGCCGGTGCAATCTGAAATACAGAATATCCCTATTGGGGCGATCAACAGCGTCGTTCTTCTTTCATCAAGTATATTTTTTATACGCGCCTGGGTCGCTTTAAAGGCAGACGATATCGCCAAATATAAAAAATTCATGTATTTGGTGATCTTGTTCGCTTTTATCTTCCTGACTTTAAAAGGGGTAGAGTATTATCAGCACTTCAGCCATCATGAATACCCCAAAACAAGCGTGTTTTTGGCCATTTACTTTTTAATGACAGGTTTGCATGCCTTGCATATTATCGGCGGTATCCTTGTCAATTCTTATTATGCCGGGCCGGGATTATACCTGCGGGCGCAAAACAAACAGTGGTTTATCAACCGCGTGGAAGTGGCAGGGCTATACTGGCATTTTGTGGATTTAGTTTGGATATTCTTGTTTTCAACTTTATATCTTCTTTAAATGGACCCCCGATTAAAACATTCGGGGGTGACAAAGCAGGTTGGGTATGGAACATAATTCAAATCAGGACGAATTTAAAAGAGATATTTTAATTTATTTCAGCATTATTGTGATGACAGGGTTGATCATCGGCATCAACCATCTGCATCTTAAAGTGCTGGGGATTTATCTTATTGTGCCCATTGCCTGTGCGGAAGCAGGGATCTTGGGCTATTATTTCATGCATCTGATGACAAAAAAGAGGACCGTCCATCTGATCTTATTATTGACCGTCATTGTTTTTATAAATCTTTTATTTTGGCCTGCTTGGGACGTAGCCTATTCCCCGCGGGTACCCAGCGAATTTACGAATTTTTAACTATGGACAGCATTTTACAAAAACTCCTTCCCATGCAGCCCCTAGCTTCGGTGGAAGGCCGTGACAATGACACCCTGATGTATTTGATCCACGGTCTTGTCCTGGTCCTTTTTGTAGGATGGGCCATTTATTTTATCATTGTCCTCATCAAATTCCGCGAAACCAAAAATGCCAAAGCATCTGATTCCCATCAAGCGCACCTGGTCTCTTCTTATGTCGAATGGGTGGTGGTCGCCGCTGAACTCCTGCTTCTTTTTGCATTTTCTATTCCCTTTTGGGCCGTTCATCAGGCAGGCATACCTTCAGACAAGAATACAATGGAAGTCAGGGTCGTGGCCCAGCAATTTGCCTGGAATGTGCATTACCCGGGTCCTGATAAAATTTACGGCCGCTCCAGCGCCAGATTTTTGAATGATAATCCTTTAGGCCTTGATCCCAACGATCCCAATGGCAAGGATGATATCTCGACCATGAACCAAATTTACCTGCCGGTCAATAAAACAGTCATTATCACCTTGACCAGCAAGGATGTCATCCACAGTTTTGGCCTGCCGGCCATGCGTGTCAAGCAAGATGTCATCCCCGGCATGACGACCCATGTTTGGTTCACCCCTAATAAGCTCGGCCAATTTGAAATAGCCTGTTCACAACTCTGCGGCATAGGGCATTACCGCATGAGAGGCATTGTCAATGTTGTAAGCCAGCCTGATTTTGACCAATGGATACAGGACAACAAAGGAATACATGACTAACCACACCCCGACCCCACGGTCCCAAGAACCTGAGGATATTCAAAAACGTGATTTTATCAAAGGCCTGACCGCGGCGGTCTTGGGTTTTTTAAGCCTTGCATTGACTTGGCCGCTGGTTTCTTTTTTGATTCCTTCTAACAATGAGGGGGCAGGTGAAAAGTTCATTAAAGTCCCTAATTTTCCCGGGATCCCCACCGGCAAACCGACCAAGATGACCACCGCCGAAGATGTGGATGTGCAAGCTTTTATAACGACCAAGGTTGTTTATGACCTTTGGGTCATTAAACATGCCCCGGACAAGGCAACCGTCTATTCGACCTTATGCCCACATTTAAACTGCCGTTATAATTTTGACGGTGCAAAGGAAGTTTTTGCCTGCCCCTGTCATGGGAGCGTATTTAATGAAGACGGCAAATGCATCGCAGGGCCGGCGCCGCGGCCTTTGGATACCCTTCCTTACAAAATTGAAGGGGGAGAATTATTTGTGCAGTATAAATTGTTTAAAGCGGGGATCCCAGATAAGGTTGAGGTGTAATTTTATATGAGCGATAAGAAACCGATATTAGATACGGTCAAAGATTGGGTCAATGAACGCACCGGACTTATAACATTTTTTTCTGAATTCCTTCATGAAGAGATCCCCGGGGGGACAAGATTTTCTTACACCTTAGGCTCTGCCTGCATGTTCCTTTTGACCATGCAGATCATCTCGGGCATCTGGCAGCTTTTTTATTATGTTCCCACCGTTGACTACGCTTATTCCAGCTTGAATTACCTGCGCTTGCAAGTGCCCTTTGGATGGCTTATCCATGGCATCCATTATTGGGGCGGGACTTTATTTACGATTATTGTGGGCTTGCATTGCCTTCGGGTTTTTATTTGGGGTTCCTATAAAAAACCCAGGGAAATGGTTTGGCTTATCGGCATTGTCCTGATCATCCTGACGGCCTTGTTCATGTTCACAGGCCCGGTCCTTCCTTGGGACAAAGACGGTTTCTTCGCAGGACAGGTGGGCATTGGAATTGCGGGCTCTGTGCCTATCGTTGGGCCTTTGACGCAAGCGATATTGCAAGGTGCTAACAAAATGGGACAGATGGCTTTGCTGCGCATGTATGTCCTTCATGTGGCCATCCTTCCCGGCGCCATAGCTGCCTTTGTCATGCTGCATTTGATCGCTTTCCGTGCCTATGGCGAATCAGGGCCATGGGATGAGAAAAAGCGCAAAGTTGTCGGGTATTTCTGGCCGGAACAAATTTTTAAAGATGTCGTCGTCACATTTTTGATTTTTCTTTTATTGGTTTATCTTTCCGCATTTTTTCCGGCGCCATTTTCCGGTTTGGCTGATCCCGCAGACACGCTTGTATCGCCCAAACCTGCCTGGACCTTCCTTTTCCTTTATCAAATAATAAAATATTTCCCCGGGCCCCTGGAACCGGTAGGTGTGGCAGGTGTGCCATTGATGATCATTTTGCTTTTTGCATCTTTACCTTTCGTCGATAAAAGCCCTGAAAAGAACCCCTTCAAACGCGGTTTTGTCGTATTATGCGGGTTTGCTTTTGTGGGCGTTGTTTTGTATTTGACATGGCTTGGGTATATTTACAGGAGCGATGCGGAACTGGCCCAAATGGAGCCGCCACAACATATGGACAGTTCAGCCAGTGATAATGCAAAGATAACTTTAAGTGAACGCTACACGGCCATGGTTGCGGCCAATGCTGATAAACACGCCACTGGAGAACAGCTTTTTAAGACCCTTGGCTGTACGGAATGCCATACAGTAAGCGGGGGCGCCAGCAATAAACAAGGCCCTGATCTGCTGATGGCTAAAGGAAACAATCGCACGCGCGAATGGCTTTATACCCAAATTATTGCGCCCCAGAAACATAATCCCGGCACGATCATGCCGCCTTTTGCGCATTTAAGTGAACAAAATGTTAATCTTTTAGTCGATTATTTACAAAGTTTGACACCAAAGGAAACACCAGCGGCTGTAGCTCCTGCGCCTGCGGCAGCTGCCGCTGCGCCCGCTGCTGCACCAGCGGATATCGGGGCAGCTTCGATAAAAAATGGTGAACAATTATTTACTTCCATGGGCTGCGTCCAATGCCATACGATCAAAGGCAGGACCAGTAACAAGGCAGGTCCGGACTTGATCATGGCCATCAAAAAAGACAAGCCTGCCAAGGATTGGCTTAAAACACAATTAGTCAACCCGCAAGCGCATAATCCCACGAGCATCATGCCTTCCTTTGGCAGCCGTCTTAATGATCAGCAGATGAGCGACATGGTCGATTTTTTAAGCAGTCTCTCGACGAGAGAGGCCGCGGCTTTGCCTCCGGGAGAAAAAGAAGAAGCGCCTGAAACCCCGGCGCCGGCCGGCGGCAGCGGCGGCGGTGTCCAGGCCACGGGCGTTATCGGGAACGCGGAACATGGGGCCATCTTGTTTCATCAATCATGCATCATGTGCCATGGACCGCATGGTAATCCTAAGACGCCCGGGTTTACAGGATTTATGAATGGGGCCCCCAAAGGTGTCCCCTCACTTAATCCCATTGATCGTAATGTTTTTAATGCAGACCCGCAGACTTTTGTTGAGCATATAGATCAATTCCTCCAAAAGGGAGCTCCTAATCCAGAGGCGGGTGGGCCTAGTATGCCTGACTTTGGTGCTTCTCATGCGTTGACCCAGGCGCAGATCGCTGATTTGGAAGCGTATATCTTGTCCCTTAACGGGGTAGACCGCACCATGATCGTCAATCCCGGGATCGAGCCAAAAGAATTTTTCTATATGCTGGCTGCCATTACAACAGTCATCATCATGTTGGCTGCATTATATTGGTTCATGATGAAATTGCTTAAAATTTAAGCCTATCCACCACAGGTGTCATTCCCGAATGCTTTAATCGGGAATCCAGACACGTATAAATAAGCTAATGCAAACCCAATTAATAGCCTTAAGGCGCTATTCAAAATTCCTCTGCGCCATGACCTTGCTCTTAATACTTCTTGGGGCCCTGGTCAAAAGCACTGAGTCAGGTCTGTCTGTGCCTGATTGGCCCACCACCTACGGCAAATTCATGTTTGCTTATCCGCTCAATAGAATGGCAGGGGGGATCAAATACGAACACACCCATCGGATGCTGGCATCTCTCGTCGGGTTATTGACTTTATTTTTGGCATTTTGGCTGATCAAAGTCAAAAAAATACCTGTATGGGTCAGGCGTTTGGGCATTTTTGCATTTTTGACAGTTGTTGCTCAAGGCATTTTGGGCGGGCTGACCGTCAAATTCTATTTGCCGGTGTGGCTGTCCACTTTTCACGGTGTATTGGCCCAAACTTTCTTTCTGGTCGTTATTTTTATAGCTTATGGATTATCGGTCGAACGCAACCAGCGTTGGAACATCGAAGAAGAAAGTTATAATCCGCGGTTCTTGCGTTTATCCATTGTTTTGATGGGAATGGTCTTTATACAGCTGATCATCGGTAATTTGATGCGGCATACCCAATCAGGTTTGGCCATACCGGATTTTCCGACCATGGGTTGGACTTTATTCCCGAGCTTTGACCATGTGTGGCTTAACAGGGTCAATGCCTGGCGTTTTGAAAATAACTTAGACCCCGTTAATATGGGCCAGGTCATGATCCATCTTTTACATCGCGTCTGGGCTTTTTTGATCCTGCTTAAGATATTATGGCTCAATAATATTGCCTATAAAGAATGTTTAGACCGCCCTTTGATCCTTAAGACCTTATATTGGCTTAATATGGCCGTTATCCTGCAAATTACTTTGGGGATTTCTACTGTTTTGACGCATAAAGAGGTGTATACTACCACCATGCACGTGACCTTGGGTGCCATCGTCTTAGGACTGTCGTTTTTAATGGTCTTACGCGCTTCTCCATTGACCTGGCGTCAATTTACAGAAATGCTTAACAATCATGGATAAATATTTAAAAAATTATAAAGCTTACTGGGGCATGACCAAACCAGGCGTCATGATGATGGTCTTGGTCACCACAGCTTTGGGTTTTTATTTCGCTGACCATGGCATCCAAGATCCCCTGTTGCTTGCCTGGACATTGCTTGGTTCAGCGCTTACGTGCGGAGGGGCATCTGTCCTTAATCAATACCTTGAACGTGACGCCGATGCGATCATGAACCGCACTAAAAAGCGCCCTATCCCCATGGGTATTATTTTGCCGGAAGAAGCCTTGGGATTCGGTGTCAGCTTGGTCTTGACCGGCTTGTTCGTCTTTTGCTGGAAGGTGAATTTATTAACGGCTTTCTTGAGTTTGTTGACCTGCTTTCTATATGTTTTAGTTTACACCCCGATGAAGAAATTGACCTGGCTCAACACCACCATCGGCGCCATTCCCGGGGCCATCCCGCCGCTGGGAGGGTGGGCCGCTGCTGCGGGCCATTTAGACCCCGGGGCTTGGATACTGTTTTTGATCATGTTCACCTGGCAGCACCCGCATTTTTATGCGATTGCCTGGTTATTAAAGGAAGATTACAAAAAAGCAGGGTTTAAAATGCTTCCCGTTGTCCATCCAGACGGAAAATTCACCATTGCCCAGATCATGGCGTTTAGTTTTTTGCTTGTTGCTTTTTCTTTGATGCCTTCCTTGATCGGCATGTCAGGGAAAATATATTTCTGGGGGGCTTTGGTGCTGGGCGCCGGGATGCTGTACACTGCTTTTTTATTTCAAAAGAGCCAATCTAATTTAGATGCACGAAAAATTTTAGGAGCATCCATCGCTTATCTTCCGCTTTTATTGGTCTTAATCATCGTTGACGGTATTTTTTAAAAAACATGCACCCGCCACTTTTACCCACCATCAATGCCAGCCTTAATGCATCAGCCGGGTTTTTCTTGATCTTAGGCGGGATAGCCATCAAAAATAAGGACCGTGTCAGGCATCGAATGCTGATGATCTGCGCTTTTTGCTGCTCTACTTTATTTTTATGCACGTATCTCTATTATCACTTAACTTCAAGGGGAATTTCACATTATCAAGGTAAGGGGATTTTAAGGACAATTTATTTTATTGTCTTAGGTACTCACACGCCCTTGGCGGTGTTGATCGTACCTTTTATCATCATGGCCATCCGCCACGCTTTAAGAGGGGAATACGACAAGCACACCCGCATCACCCGCTGGCTATACCCCACCTGGATTTACGTCTCCGTGACAGGTGTTGTCGTTTATCTGATGCTTTACGTTTTTCCTACTTAACGACGACCAATGGAGTATTTGGTCAAGCCTATTGCTTTACATTCTTCCGACTGGATAAAATCTCCTGTATGGCCGTTGCATAAACATAAGACGTATGTTATTATCCAAATATGGAAATTTTTTATGGAAAGGTTTTTAAAGCATTAAATAAAGCGAAAGTTAAATATGTGATTGCTGGGGGCGTTGCTGTTGTTTTATATGGTTACATGCGCAATACCGGTGATTTAGATTTAATCGTTTTTTTAGAAGAAAGAAATTTGGAAAAATTTTATAATGCCCTAAAATCGGTCGGTTATATGCCGAAAGTCCCAGTCACGAAAGAACAATTTAGAGATAAAAAACAACGGGATTTATGGAAAAAAGAGAAAGGGATGATTGTTTTTTCATTTGTTTATAAAGACCCGCCATTTCAATTGATTGATATGTTTGTCAATGAGCCCATTGCATTCAATGAAATTTATAAAAAGAAAAAAGATATATCGGCGGGCGGTATTAGAGTCCCATTAATAAACATTGATCACCTGCTACAACTTAAAAGGAAAGCAGGACGAAATAAAGATTTGGATGATATTGCGCAGCTAGAAGAAATCAAAAGGATTAAAAAATTATGAAGCAAAGTCGACGTCCTAAAAAGAAAAAGTATGAAATTTATGAGCATTTAGAGCATTATGTCACAAAAACTACTTATACCCACCGTTTGCAATGGCTACAGGATGCTAATGAATGGGTACGCATGATAGAAAAAAGGCGTAAAAATGGAACCTTATTTGTGAAGTAATTATTTTTTCCTGCCCGTTAGAAATCTCAGTCTGCCTGACAAAAATTCCCAAAAAAATGGAAATTGACCCAAGAGTGTCCCGAAGATCATCAGTCCGACATAATACGCGGGCGGGATAAGGGGAAGATAGACGAGGATTTTGATCCAAAGAGGTGTTTTAGCGGTAATGCCGACCAAATGAAAAATAAGCTTACGCACAGGCATAATAGCCATGCCTGCCAGCGAAAAGCTCAGCATGATCATCCAAAAATCCCAATCACTCTTGATTTGCCACTTGGCTTTTAAACGTTTGATCCAGCTCATATTTGATTAAGTTTTTGTAGAGGTATAAATTAATTTTTTTAGCGACATTGTTCTCGTGTCGCTAAAAAAACTAATTTATACCGATTTCGATACCACATATCTATTGCTTGGGTGGTGCCAGGGGAGTCTTTTTTTGCGTGATGACAGGCAATTCTTTTGACTTCGTGGCGTTGAGCGCTGTATAGCTTTTGTATTTTTCCGGAAGGTCAGAATCCGCATAGATGGCTTGCACAGGACATTCAGGGATGCAGGCGCCGCAATCAATGCAAACTTCAGGATCAATGGTCAGCATTTCCGCATCTTCGTGAAAACAATCCACGGGACAAACAGTCACACAATCAGTGTATTTACATTTGATGCAAGGTTCAGTCACAATATGGGCCATATAAATCTCCTTAATGAACTGGTGTCAAAACAGGGATATTTTGCGCCTGCGTGCGCACACGGACAGTACGGTTTAAAAATTTAGTAGTGGGCTGATCATCTGTATCCTTGCCTTGGATCGCCCTCATCGCTTTTTGGGCAAAATAATGCACAAATGCTTTGAACCCATGCAATTTGCGCAAGAAATCACCGACGGAATTAATGGAAATGAACATGTTCCAAATTTGCATCGGCCTTAAATAAAATTCCTTTAAACCTATGTCAATATGCTCATCAATGTCTTTATGCGAAAATTGAGGGTAAGAAAGCAAGGTGCGCTGCTCACCGTTTTCAGTCAGCCAATCTTTCCAATCCTTGGCTAAAATATAATTATTTTCACGGGCCCATTTATACAAGGATGTGCCGGGGTAAGAGGCCACACCGGTGATCTGGATGGTGTCCAAGGGCATGGATTTGGCAAAATCAATGGTTTTACGGGCAGATTCCTTGGTCTCGCCAGGGGCGCCGATCATAAAACAGCCATGGATGGTAAACCCGAGGCGATGGGCTTCTTGGGAGTATTTATGCGCCATGTCGATCGATACGCCGCCTTTGCGGATAACACGCAAATTTTCATCAGTGCCAAATTCAAAACCTGTCATCAGCATACGGCAGCCGGATTCACGCATCAAAGGCAGAAGGCTCAGGTCAGTGTTCACGCGCATGTTGCATGACCAGCTAATGTGTTTATTGATCCCTTTTTCAATGATCAAATTACAAACTTCGATCACATGATCGCGGTCTGCGGCAAAAGTGTCTGTTTCAAACATGATCTCACGGATCTGCGGATGGATCTTTAAGTTATGTTCCATCTCAGCGACCACCAGGCCTGCCCGGCGGTTGCGTAATTTATAGCCGTACATCAATTGCGGGTCCCGGCAAAAGGTGCATGCATTATTACAGCCGCGGCCGGTGATCAGGGTCAAAAAGGGGAATTTCTTGCCGCCGTCAGGGTACCATTCCGGCTGGATCAATTGCCAGGCAGGGAAAGGGAGCTCGTTGACATCAATATCCGGGCGGGGCATATTTTTGATGACGATGCCTTCTTTAATCCAGCAAAGCCCCAAGTTCTTGTCATCAGGCACACCATTGGCCAAGTCACGCAGCGTATAATCATATTCACGGGGTAAAATATAGTCCACGACACCGCGGCCTATTTCAAAGGTATTATCGACTTCAGCGGTGGCATGCTGGCCCACAAAAACAACCTTGCAATGCGTACGGTTTTTGATGATTCCGGCTTGCTCGATATCTGAATAAATGGAGGGAGTAGTCACATGCATGACCAAAAGGTCAGGCGCAAGGCCCACGGTCGTTTCAATGGATTCTTCGGCGGTAAAATTGCGCGCGGCAGCCTCGACAAAATGGGTATCATGGCCGGCGTCAATAAGGACTTGGGCCGCGGTCAATAAATACTCAGGATGGCGCTGGACACGTCCGCGGGACTTAGCTGCCCAGCGGGCAACGCGTACGAAATTGTCCCCAAAAGAAGGGTTAAGGATTACAATTCTCATAGTGTTTCTATAGTACATCGCCATGTTTTACCCTGCAATACTTATTTAAAAATTCTCTATATGTGCTATATTGATTTCTATGAAATTATTCGTAAGTTTGATCATAATGATTTTAACTTTCAGCTCATGTCAGCAGGCCCCTAAGAACGGGGCAGAGTTCATTTGGAAACCTTATAGCAAACAGGCGGTGGAGGATTCTATAGCCCATCATAAGCCCATTGTCATTGATTTTTTTGCCGAATGGTGCCCTAATTGCCATGAATTAGACCGGGTTGTTTTTTCTTTGCCTGAAGTCCAGGCCAAACTGGCCCAAGTCACGGCTTTGAGGATGGATGTCACAGACCAACAAGACCCGGACGTCCAAAAAATAGCTGATGAATACGGGATCGAAGGCGTGCCTACCGTGGTCTTTTTAGACAGCAAGGGCAAGGAAATAGATAATTCCAGGGTCTTAGGGTTTGTGACACCGGAAGAATTTTCCCAATCTTTGGCATTACTAAAAATATCCAAATGAATAAAATCGTATTGGTCCTATTTTTAATGGTAATTTTCAAAGGAGATTTTTGTATGTCCCAATCAACTCAAAATACTTTTGAAGTTTATGATGCTTCATCCAATTCTACTATACAAACCCAAAAAGTAGAAAAGACGCCCGAAGAATGGAGAAAAATATTGACCCCTGAGCAGTATGATGTGATGCGTCAGCAAGGGACCGAAAGGCCTTTCACGGGGGAATATGTCAATAATCACCGTAAAGGTGTTTATAAATGCGCTGCTTGCGGGCTTGACCTATTCTCGTCGGACGATAAATTCGAATCCGGCACCGGCTGGCCCAGCTTTACCCAGCCTATCAATAAGTTGAACATTGCATACCTAAAAGATGACAGCCTTATGATGAGCCGCATTGAAGTCCATTGCCCGCGTTGCGGGGCGCATTTAGGCCATGTTTTTGATGATGGCCCGGCACCGACAGGAAAACGCTATTGCATCAATTCAGTATCGCTTAAATTTGTGGAGCAAAAATGAAATTATTTTCCCTGATCACATCAATATCTTTAATTTTGTTTGTAGGGCTCCGTTTTATCGAATCCGTTAAAGCGCAGGGGGTTAATATGAAGGACACTCATTTAGAAACCGCGACCTTTGCCGGCGGATGTTTTTGGTGCATGCAGCCGTTTTTTGACAATACCAAGGGGGTCAAAAAAACGACAGTAGGTTATACGGGCGGGCATGTGATTAATCCCGGTTATGAAGATGTGTCCTCAGGGACCACCGGCCATGCTGAATCCATCCAAGTAGAATTCGACCCCAAAGAAGTTTCCTATGCAAAATTATTAGATATATACTGGCACAATATTGACCCCACCCAACTCAACGGTCAATTTGTTGATGAGGGCACACAATACCGTACTGTCATTTTTTATCACAGTGATGAACAAAAAAGGATTGCTGAAGCATCCAAACAAGCCCTGGCAGCATCAGGACGTTTTGACAAACCCATTGTGACCGCCATTGAGCCTGCCAGCACGTTTTATCCGGCAGAAGATTATCATCAAAAATATTATCTAAAAAAGACATTTCAATACAATATGTACCATGACAATTCCGGCCGCCAAGACTATGAAGACAAGACTTGGGGAAAAAATTAGCACCTTCAAACCCTCCTTTTGTCATTCCCGCACCATCCAATGTCATTCCCACACCTTGCAATGTCATTCCCGCGAAAGCGGGAATCCAGACCTGTCTTCTCCAATTGAGTGCCAAAACCCTCAAAACCTTCAAAAAGTGGCAAAATCCTAGGAATATGGCATACTTTCTCTATATATGAGAAAGTATCTAAATTTAAGAGCTAATATAGCCCTTGGGCTTATTTTTACCTTTTTGCTTAATACGTTTGGTCCTCTGCCAATGGCCCAAGCAAATGAATTTCTTTTGCCTGCGCCTGGTGTCATGGTGCGCCTAAGTCCTGAGTATAATCCGCCAATATTAAAAGGCATCAAGGTCCATCCCGACAATCCATTCCGATTCGAATTCATTTTAGACCAAGGCGACCACCCGGTGGTGGACCCTTCGTCTAAGAAGGCGGGTCCACTACCGGGTGGTGAGGAGGTTAGAAGGCAATCAATTAAATTAATTAAATACTTCCTCGCCAGCCTCACCATCCCTGAAAAAGACCTCTGGGTCAATCTCTCACCATACGAAAAAAACCGCATAATCCCCAATAGTTTTGGCCTAACTGAAATGGGCCGGGACTTATTGGCAGAAGATTACATGCTCAAACAGATCACTGCGAGCTTAATTTATCCTGAAGGAGAAACAGGCAAGAAATTCTGGAAACGCATTTACCAAGAAGCAGCAAAGAAATTCGGTACAACAAATATTCCGGTGAACACATTTAATAAGGTCTGGATCGTCCCAGAGAAGGCAGTAGTCTTTGAAAACGCCAAATCCGGCACAGCCTATATCGTTGAAAGTAAATTGAAAGTCATGCTTGAGCAAGACTATCTTGCGCTTTCTCATAGTGTCATTGCGAGCGAAGCGAAGCAATCTTTTATCACTGTCATTCCCGCGAAAGGTCGTATTGACCGACACTCGCAATTGCTCGCGAGAATCCAGAACAAAAACGACATCAACGCATTAGGCTCCCAAATTGTCCGCGAAATCATCATCCCCGAACTCACTAAAGAAATCAACGAAGGCAAAAACTTCACCCAACTTCGCCAAGTCTACAATAGTCTCATTTTGGCCACCTGGTACAAAAAGAAGATCAAAGACAGCATCCTGGCACAAGTATATTCAGATAAAAATAAAATTCAAGGCCTTGTCATTCCCGATTCTCCCAATGTCATTCCCAGTTCTTCCAGCGTCATTCCGGCGAAAGCCGGAATCCAGAACATGAACAACGTCGAATTCATTTACCAACGCTACCTCCAAGCCTTCAAAAAAGGCGTCTACAATTACATCAAAGAAGACCAAGACCCAGTAACTCAACAAGTAATCCCAAGAAAATATTTCTCCGGCGGTCTGACTTTGAACATGTCCATGTTAAGCACCACCAGAGATTCTTCCAAGGTCCCGTTTTTTTCCTGGGCCAAACTCCGCCTGGTCTCTGCGGTTCTCACTGCCGGGGCCTTGGTTGGGCCATTTATTCATAATGGAACAGCGCAAGCCAATGCACAGCAAGCTTCAGTCAGGCAGAAGACCGAGGCGATTTTTAAAGAGATAGCTCAAAAGCACAAGAACCATGAATTTTCCATCAGCTTTGACGAGGAAGACACGGCCAGGGACATCGGCAAGGGCGCGGTCGATATTTTGTTGGATAAATTGGAAAAGGCAACGCAAAAAAAGGATAAAGATGAGATAGCCTCCGCCATTCTTTTATTAGGTGTGTTGCGCGATGAGAAAGCGCTCGACAAAATGATGCAAATTTATGATCAATATCAGGATGATGAAGATGTTCCACTTGATGTCTTGGCAGCCGTGGCTTATTTTGACCAGCAAGCCAACAATAAGAACAAATTCGTTGTACCTAAACAATTGATCAGGTTTTATTTAAAAGCCAGCCAAAATGAAAACTATAGAACTTTAGGGAGATTCGATGCTTTGAGAGCCACGGAGTCAGGGAATATTCATGATGGCGAGAGGATGGAAGCAATCCTTAAATGGGCCTTAGATGACAATGATCCCCAAGTCAGGGCAGGGGCCATCTATTATGCAATTTGGGCAAAACCCTATAGCGAGAATGCTAATATGCCTAAATTCCGGGAGTTTCTGCTCAACTTCAGGGATAAGGAAAATTCTCCCGTTGTCATGGCAGCTGTCATGCGTGAGTTAGAGTTTCGTTTCATCCAAAATGCCGATACTAAAGAATACTTAAAGCAGGTTTTTAATAATGATTCAAACGATGAACGGCTGCGTTTGGCTGCTTTAAAGTCGTTAGTCGAATATGAAGGGCCGGATATCGAAGATATGTTTAAGGGGCTTTCTTCCAGTGAGAACATAAAATTCCGTGGTACCGCCATGGAATGGCTGGGGAAAGTCCATGGCAATGATAAACAAGCGATTGATAAGTTAATACACCAAGCCCAAGAGGATGCGAACGCCGATGTACGGGCAAAAGCATTCTTTACTTTGAAGACCTTAAATGGCGAATTTGTTTTTAACTTTTTTATGGACCAAGCCCGGCATGGAACTACCGAAAATCGTATCAGTGCTTTACGTTGGTTAAATGGTTATCATCAAAAAGATCCGCAAGTAAAAGATCTTTTATTGAGTATTTTACAAGAAGATAAGGAATCAGATGTCCGTAAAACAGCTTCAATGTTATTGGTAATTAATAACGACCCGGGAATATCAAATTCACTGTTAAACCAGTACATACTAAGCGCTAATCCGATGAATAAAGAAACCGAAGACGCATTGAATGCCACATTATTAGGTAAGGCTGAAGAATTCCATGGAGCAAATGATGAGGAAAAGAGATCTCTTTTTGATTTTTTTGAGCAGACATTACGCGATAACAGGTTTCCCAAAAGCATTTATTACAACATAGGGTCTGACTTAATTGATATTGCCGATGACGCTTTGAATCAGCGGCCAGACCGTGACAAAGCCTTAAGGATATTAAAAAGCACCTATCGCCTGCGCATGACAGCCATCGCTTCCCAAATGGAATATTCTTCTATCTTAACAATGGTGGTTAATAACTCAATTAATGCCTTGGATGAGAAGGCTACGGATGATCTTAAATTAAGGATACAAGACAAGTACGGCCGCCTTCCGCAAGGGATACTTTTTTATCTAACAGTTCCTGACGTTGTTTTGCCGATCCTGGAGGCAAGGCAGAGGATCGGGAAAACCCTTGATTTGGATATTTTTACGGCCGGGGCTTTCGCGGAAGGGTACATCCTGATAGCCAAAGGGATTGTTGCGCATGGTTCTTACACAGAAGAGTTGGGCGTCGTTGATACCATAGGTTTAGATAGCTTTCCCACTCAGGAGGAAGTGCTAAAAAGGAATGGGATGTTGCCTAAAAATTTTGATGGGTTTGTTAAGAAGAAGTACTACTTTAAAGATATTCCCTCCTTGCTGCAAGGTTATTGGGCCCTGTGGCTTCAAGAGAAAGGATATTACCGCTCAATCCTGAAAACACGCTACGGCATAAACCCGGATACTCTATCCCGGGAAGAGATTGAGGTTGGGGCCTATGCCGCTTTTGTCAGCAAAGATTTCGATCAAATTCTCAAATTAAACGGGCCATTGTTTTTGGGCAAGGCCAAAAAATTACCCAAGCAAGACCAGCAACATGGGGTGGTCGTATACAATGCGCAATGGCCGGCCGCGACCGCGGAATGGTTAAGAGGCCTTAAGATTTTTATGGTTGAAGGAAAACCCATCGCATGGGTCCTTTCTAATTCCAAACAAAAAGCCAACGCGGCGATGACGGGCACTACTATTAAACCGATCACAGGCAAAGAAGCATTGATAAGTGCCGATGCGATCCTCAAAAGTATTAATGCTATTGGTATTGTCATTGGAGGTGTGTCCAAAACACTCCGTAATCCTTTGGCCGGGGAAGCTGAATTGAGCAAGCATAAGGACCTCGATGTGCTTGTTTTTTATGCTTCTTCGGGAATTAGATTAAAGCCTTTTCAAGGAGGGATCGACTGGTGGCAGCCTCGATTGTTAAGACGCACAATAGCAGGTGAAAGAACTAAAAAAGCAATTCAACGGACCATATTTGTCAATGGCAACAAGCTATTCTTGGCCGTAAGAGTTAAAACAGGCCCTGATCTAGGCAGGCTGAAACCCGGGCTTTATATGGCAGCAAGAGCTTCTTCCATTGATCTTGAAGTCAATGATATTTTGTCCCGAATACCTGGAGGAATATCAAAGGAAACTCAAAGCGAATTAAGAGATGAAATCGAAGGATCCATGGACGAGAAGGTTTCTCCGGTATGGGAAGATACATTTGGTCCTGAGAAAAGAACATCAATAATCCCTAAGTCTGCTTTGGCTTTTTATAGCATGGATAAGGTCACTGTGGCAGAGGTCGAAAGAAGGGGTTTTAAAAATGCCATGGACCTGGATGAATCAATAAAAAGGATAGGTCAACAAACCAAAATTAAAGCCAAACACAAAAGAAGGAGAGAATGGGAGGAAAATCCGGACAATGATAAATTTCTCAGATTTTATATTGCCGTTGAAAGATGTTTGGCCATAGCGAATGCACCTGCTAAAGAAAATCTGGATATCTATTGGTTGAAAATTATTCAAGATTATAAGGAGATCGACATTGACGACATTTCTAATTTTAATGACGGGTTAATCAAATTTATGGAAATTATAGATGAAATTCGAGATCGCATAGAAGATCCGACCAGTTTGGACATAAATTCCGCAACACAGATCAATGAAAAATTGCGAAAAGCCCAAGACCGTTTGCGTATTCTAAGGAAGAAAAGCGAGGTATTGACGCTGAAATATCCGGATTCAATGTTAAAGGATAGTAAAAACGGGTATTTCCCCAAGATCAATAATGCTATTGATACATTGATAGAAAGTATGGACATCAGGATGGCATTGGCCATTGCGACCGTTACATCACCAGATCCTGAAAAATTAGTGACCCTCGACAGTCTTTTAGCCGATATCCAAGAGGCCGTTCCTCAGGTGTCTTTTAATGATGATCTGCCAACTAGCGATATTAAGATACTGGCTAACAGGTATTCCCTGGCTCGGGCTTTGTCTGATATTATTAAAATGTCTTCTCTGACAGATACTTCTGGGAGTAAAAATTTGCTCTTAAGCAGGGAAGAAAATCAAATAAGAATTGATATTCCAATCAAAACTGAAAAAAAGTTTTATATCCCGGCAGCAGATTTGAATGTCATCGATGATCATAGAGTCAAAATTTCATTAAAACACGCAACAGACAATATAGTAATGTGCTCAATTTTTTTACCTATTGCAAATCAGGCGATGACGGGGCAAGTAAATGAAGAGGCAAGGGCAGAGGATCAGGCGATGAATAGGGAAGAGATTACATTTAAATCCAAAAATTTCGATCTCCCCAATGATTTGACTGGGGAACAGGTTTTATTTTCAGAAAGGATAAATGGCCTTTATTTTTCCGATTTTGATCCCCAAATTTTTGTTAGAAAACTCAAACTGGAAGGATTTAAGGATATTGGTCAAATCAAGTTTTTAATTGTCGTGATTGGTGAGATGGTTTTAAATGCCAGGAAAAGACAAATTAAGCTGACCATAAGCTTTATACCTAACCCTGGAAGTGAAACAGGACAAGGAATCATTAAAGTTTCCATTGACCAAGATTTGATAGGTTTAAAGAGTTGGAGGCAACTCAGGATCAATCAACGGGGATACGAAGCAGATAGTTTAGATTATCTAGAAAATTTGAGAAAGAGACAGGCAGACGGTGCTTTTACAAATGCATACGGGGGAAAAGGCCTATTATTTTTAGGAGGATATTTGAAAAGCTACGATGGAATGGTTAGGTATAGCAGAATGACCGGCCGAGGGCAGATGTATCCTTCATTAATAACAGAAATTTGGTCAAAGGCAAGGTTAAAGAAAGAAAAGGCACTGACGGAACAGGCTGGAGGCGATTTAGCCATGAAGGCATTTGATGTCAGGGACATCAATCGATTTTGGCAGGTGCGAAAATTGATTTCTTATGTGAATCGATTTCCGAAAGAAAAAAGTCATTATCGGGGGATGGTCAGATTGCTCAAAAGCCTGTTAAACAAAGACGCGAAGGAACATGCTCAGCCTCTTATCAAAGAATTATCCGGCTTTGGCCCTCTGCCGGATAATCTCTGGCGGCAAATGACTGAAATCGAAGATCATTTACCCGAGGACAATCCTTGGAAGGAAAAGAAATACAGGCAATACCGTGGAATAGCTATTGAATTGATCAGAGCAGTTGAGGCACATATGCGCATCCATGAAGAAATACCCGATGAGCAGATACATGAGATCATTGGAACGGACCTATATGCCATTGAGCCTTTGGCTGTCTATTCCAAAACCATGATCATGACTTCAAACGGCAATCGGATCAACTTGCTGGAAGCATCCCAAAGGAAAGGTCAGTTATGCTACTTTGAGATCCAGGGCCGGAAATTTGTCATTTTCGCCCAGGCCGATAAGAAACTTCCCCAAAGGGGAATTTTTTTAATTGACAATATCAGCAAATCACCCTTTGACCAAGCCATGATCTCTTTAAAATTAAACCGACTAGCACCGTCTAAGGTTCCCGATAGTGTTTTAGTGCCTATCAAGGTTTCTTATAATTATACGAGGGGCCTTGAAAAAATCAAAGACCATCGGGGCAGGATCGTTGATTTATTAAATCGATTACAAAAAGAATTAAAAGTCGATTTAGGCAGTAAACAAAAGGTGCGGGAACATTTATTCGGGCTGGGGCATGAGCGGGTCACACAGGAATTGGCAGAATTGGCCTCGCTTTTAAGGTCCGATAATAACTTTCCTTATTATGTGAATATTCAAGACCCTCGCCCACCGTTAAGGTATGGGATTGAAGAGAATAATTTCTTTAAAATAGGAAAAAATCTTTACATCTGTCCTTCCACAGAGTCTTTTAGGCGGCATTTTGTTTATAAGACCGATAACCAAGGCCATGTCCTGTTTGCCTATGAGTTCATGATCCCCGGAGAATTACCTAATAAAAGGCATCCCAAGGTCAACAGGCGCCAAAAAGTCGCTGAGCATATTAATTACACTTATTCAAAATCAAATTATTCCGTCAACGTCATCATGACCTGCGAGCTTCCCTATCAGGGCAAGATGTTGTACGGCGAAGAATGGGAAGAGCCTTACATCCAAGTGGGTGTTTATAATTATGATTTCGACGGTAAACGTTTTTCTAATGTTTCCGAAGAAACCAAAGGAAAATGGGCGGATGAATTAGGGGTTTCCATCCATAACTTGAATGCTAAATTATTCAGGGAAGCATCAGAATGTTTTTGGGCGGCCAAATTGTTAGGGTATGTTGGGTCTACAAAATTGGGTAATGATTTCCATCCAGAAAATTTGAGGAT
>Ga0207141_10175_pt1 | contig 19467 bp, 22 predicted proteins | sample Alteio_BWMinHeat_5_FD_153553 | JGI IMG/M metagenome (GOLD analysis project Ga0207141, IMG submission 153553) | Enriched cells from forest soil in Barre Woods Harvard Forest LTER site, Petersham, Massachusetts, United States -... | ecosystem: Environmental > Terrestrial > Soil > Temperate forest >... | reverse complement strand
GCGTCCACGGCACCGGCAGGGCAGTTGCGGACTTGGAACGCTTCGGGCCACATCGGTGCGGATTCGCGTCTACTATTTTCGACATTCCGCTTCGCGACTCTGCGTTTCTTCGTAAGAGACGGTAAGCAAGCGATCCACAAGGTCAGTGGATTTTCGGTACTCTGCTAAATGTTTCATTACCCTTCATGGTATTAGAGTGTCCTTGCTGTTATTGCAATAGGGATGCGTCAACTGAATATTGTCCACATCTCCGGTGCCATTGTGCTTTTTGTCAATTATGTGGTCATACGACTTGGACTTGTTTGGTTCGAGTCTCCCATAACAGAGTGGACACTTTGGGGCAGTGGCAATTGCGGTCTTGATGATTATCGTGTTCTTCGTCTCGTCAGTTACGGCGGGAGAGGTCTGAATTGCTCGTACATCCACAATTCTTCCGGTTAGTCCGAGCTGAGCTATAACTTTCTCTACTTCCAGGGGAGCGCCTTTCACCGTCTCGGACACTAAGAAATCGAACATCTCCCTCACTTTGGGTATTCTTTGATTCTTGCCTAGATTCTGAAGAATAATGCCAATTAGAGATTTGTTCTCGATCAGGAACTCTTCTACTGAGGGGCGGGCTTTGGTGAACTTTTTAAAGAAGTACGCATCATTATTGCGCAACTTTTCGGCAATTAGGGCGACAATACCAAGAAATAGAAACTTGCTGTGCTTTCCCTTGTCGGTGTAGAAGTACACTGCCGTGTGAAGGCCGAGACTTCCGTCGGAACTCCCTGTAATGCGACTAACAACGTCTAGAGAGCGGTATAGAACTTCTACAGTGTCGTTCCCGGTGGTGTCGTCTGAGTACTTGTCAATGGGCTTGGCAACAGGTTCTCTATTGGCTGCGATAGTGAGTAGATCAACCAACAAAGCAAGTGCGTCAATCGGAGACACGGAACCGCCAAGCGGCACATCCATCGTCTTCAAGGGATCGTCCGTCTCCGGCTCAAACAAGAGATCGTGTAGCTGCTTACCCAACTTGACACGCTTTTCTCTAGCCGATTGTGATGTGAATGATGACCAATATTTATGACCACTGCCACCGCGAAGCGTCAACCTGGCAGCTATGGCGATGGGTTTTCTGCGGTTTTCAATCAGCATTCTCTCTGTATCGTCGAGCGGAGCGCCCAACGAATTGATTTTGTAGAAGGAGCTTTCTGCAACATCTGGGCTGCCCTTAACCCATTGAAGAATTAGTTTCCGCTTAAATAGAGTCTTGGCCCTCTTGCTCGCCAAGTCGGTATCCTGAGACTCAACAAGTTTGCACAAATCCGAATATCGTCCGACTCTGTTCTCTACTAAGTTGCGCGTGCGCTTCGCCATGCGCTTTTGTTCTTCAGATATTTCTTGCCCCTTGTAGAAATCTGTAGATATAGCCTTGTCCCCGTAATCATCTTCCATCCAGGCGCGGAGGGCGCTTATACGATGCCCTCCGTCCAATACGAAAATATAGGACGCCGAATCCCAGAAAATCAGAGAAGGGATTACCTCGTTATCAAGGAAGCTAGCAACAAAACTGGCTATTTGATCCGGATTCAGTGATTTGTTTCTCGCTGGAAGTCTGGCTTGCGGAGAAGTTTACGAATCGGGGAGTCAGGAAATAGATAAGCGATCGGAAATTCGGTTATATGTTCGTCAGTGGTGTGCTGGTTGTCATCGATTGCAAAATCTTCGCGGGGAATCATTGCGTCCAGATTGACGCGATTGGCCATAGTCTGCGCCTCCAGAGGGAAGGATCATGGTACACCCCCGTCACGCAGGGAACTACTCCCCATCCACACCCGCATCAGCGCGGGTTATCCGAGGTAGGAGCACCGTGGCCCGTTCGGCCTAACCCCGTTTTGTGCGAGGAGCAAGAATGTTCGGAGCATCCCTCGACATGCCAATTCCACATTTCCACGCGACCAGGGTGAGGGAAATCGGAAAACGAAAATGAGCTAGGTTATGCTAAGGGTGTGAATGCTAGAAAAACTGTAGGGAAACAATTACCCCCGCCCAAGAAACGTCTTTGCGAGGTTCACGGCAAGCCGATCCGACCGAGCTATTGGCTCGCTGGCCATCGCACCACGGGATGCAGCGAATGCTATCGAACTACTGAAATGCCACCTCCCAAGAAACGCCTCTGCAAAGAACATGGGCGTCCGATCCTCAGGAGCCGGTGGCGGTCCGGGTATCGAAATAAGGGTTGCGTGCTTTGTTTCAAAGTTCCACCGCCGGGAAAGCGGCTCTGTCGCAAGCACAACCTGCCGATCGCACCAAGCACGTGGCGGAATGGCCGGCATTCTACCGGGTGCAGCCGTTGCCACAACAGTCGTCCGGGTTATCTTCTAGCGAGAGAGCGGTACAACAAGCGTCGAAGACGAAGCACCAAAGCTAGGAAGAAGAGCGGACAGTAGCGCCAACTACCTCTTTCCGCCGCCAGATCGACAATCCAGGGGCTCCCTTTGCCAGTGCGCCGAGCGATGCCGGTTGCGGAGCGGCAATGGGATTGGTCAGGAAAGCGCCGGGGCCCAGATTCTTGTTGACCTGATCGTCTGCCTCCTTGGTTTGTCCAGCCCTGATTGACTTACCGGGGATGGTCTCAAATGCGTAACCATTGAGAATTGCAATGATGTGAGGTCCGATCACCTCAACTCGCATTCGCACCCACCCATAGTGATATTTGCCGTTGATCTGGAACTTCACCCCAAGGTAGCGATTGTTTACATCGACCCAATCACCGGACGCTCCCTTCGATGACGCTTGAGCCATAATTCCGGGACTGGAGTTCCACGGAACGCCTAGGCGCACGCCGCGCTTCAGCGCAAAAGCCTGTTGTCCGGAGCCCTCGACATAGTTAAAGCCAACGCGGCCCAACGCAAGCAGACCATAGGGAGCTCCCGTGCTTGTATGGCTGAACTTGTTAGAGACGAGCAGGTCGTTTATTCCATCGTGGTTCAGATCAAGCGGGTAAACAGTATTGATCGGAATCCGCTGATGAACCTTGGTGTAAACAATCCTAGCCTCGGCAGGCTGCGTCAACGCGAGCACTCCGACTCCCGCAGCGCAGGCAGATAGCGCGTACGCGTTGAGTTGGCGATGTAAAGAGTCGGACAGAGGCGAGGGTATTCTGTCAGGTCGTTTCATAGTCTTACTCGGCTCCTCTTGCAAGCGCACCCAGCGTGCCAGTTTCGGAGGCAGTCTTATCTCCTCCCTTCGTCTGGCCAGCCTTGATCGACTTGCCGGGGATGGTTTCATATGCGTAGCCAGTGATCGTGGCAACATATGGAGCGCGACTGACGGTTAACCGCGCCCATCCAAAGTGTTTCTTGCCTTTGATGACGAACTCAAGCCCAAGAAATCGATTCGTGACAGACGGCCACGAACCAAAGGAACCCTCAGAAATCTTTTGGGCCATGCAATAAAGCGAGCCGTAAAACACTTGGCCCTTTCCAATCGATACGCCAGCCTGCAAAGCAGCTACGCCAACGGAAGGATTGCAGTCTGTTTTTGCTTGAGCCAGAGCATTCCCCATCTGGAGAGGATGAATCTCCAGAAAAGCAGAAGTCCCAGAAGCAATGTCATCCAGTTCGAAATCCTTAATACCATCGTGATTGAGGTCGAGATGAAATTTGTGGTTCGGAGTGAGCTTGACGTGCGCTTTGGTGTAGATGATCTCGGCCTCGACGGGTTGAGCCAAGGCCAGCATTCCCACTCCTGCTGCACAGGCAGATAGCGCATACATGTTCAATCGATGATGAACTGACTCGGAAAGCTGGGAGGGAATCCGGGGACGTTGCATGAAGTCCTCCTCAAGGCGGGCGGATTCATTTTGGCCCTCTCCGAGCGGGGTGTCAATCGGGGGTTCGAGTCCTCTGCCCTCCGAAGTAGGCCGAAAGCCTCCATTGACATCTTGCACCGGAGGGCTAGGATGGTTGGCGCGACAGCGAGGAACTATGGTGACTGACACACTGCGACAAGGTATTTTGAAGATGCGTCTGGGAGTGGCAAGGGCTGCACTGTCCTTTGTGGTCGTGCTTGGGTTGGGGATGGTTGCGACCCCAGCGGCGCAAGGGCAGACTTTCACTGTACTTCACACGTTCTCGGGGGGAGACGACGGAGCGAATCCCTACGGGGGGCCCATCCAGGACAAAACGGGCAATCTGTACGGCACCACAGAAACCCTTGGATCTCACGGTTATGGAACGGCGTTTAAACTCGAACCAGGTAACGCGTTGACGGTATTACACGGCTTCGCAGGTGGAACAGACGGCGCGAATCCCTTCGTAGGCCTGCTCCCAGATAGCGCTGGTAGCCTTTATGGTGTTACCGACGCGGGCGGCAACACGAAGTGTAATCCTCCCTATGGTTGCGGATTGGTGTTCAAGCTGGAGAAGAGTGGCAGAACAATTGTTCTGCACAGGTTCGCTGGAGGAAGGACAGATGGGTGCTATCCCCAGAGCGCTTTGATCGAGGACAAGTTGGGAAACCTCTATGGCACGACTTCGGGTTGCGGCGCCTCTGGACTAGGAACCGTGTTCCGGCTGAGCAAGGAAGGCAAAGAAACCGTGTTGCACAGCTTCGCTGGGGGAGCGTCGGATGGCAGCGGCCCCTTCTATGCAAGTCTGCTCATGGACGAGATGGGCAGCCTTTACGGCGTGACCGAGGGTGGCGGTAGCACAGGATGTTTCGGAACAGGATGTGGAGCAGTCTACAGGCTGAGTAAGGCTGGCACGTTCACCCTGCTGCATAGCTTCAGTTCGGGAATAACGGATGGCTGTTATCCCTACGGGACTTTGGTCAAGGACAAAAGTGGCACCCTCTATGGTACGACCTCCGGGTGCGGTTCCGACGGAGCAGGAACAGTGTGGAAATTGAGCAAGGAGGGCAAGGAGACCGTTCTCTACAGCTTCGTAGGGGCACCGACGGATGGAGCAAATCCCTTTGCTGGTGTCATCATGGACGCAAACGGAAATTTCTACGGCGAGACTGAGAACGGTGGATCTTCAAACTTTGGAGCAGTGTTCGAACTGAGTAAGAAAGGCGCATTGACCTTGCTGCACAGCTTCACGGGTTCCGATGGGGCATATCTGTTTGGAGGTGTGATCCGGGACACAAAGGGAACCCTCTATGGCACCACGAACGGGGGCGGGAACACCAATTGCAACGCTCCGTATGGCTGCGGAACCGTGTGGAAGTTGACCCCGTAGTCACGATGGCAAGAGCGCACTGGAGCGTGGAGGGGATTGAATGGAGGCAAGGTCTATGCATCGCAACCAATTCTCGCTCGGCTGGAGCGTGGCTTTGGTGCTAACCCCGTTTTATGCGAGGGATGAATGCCCAAGGTCGAGCGACGGGAACAAACGCTACCATGGTTAATGCTATGTTGCAACTCCTGCCTCCTTCATCACATGTTTGCCCTTAGTGCTTGCTTGTTAAATGTCTACTCGGGAGGATTTGACAAATGAGAAAAAGACTCGTTGTGAAGTGGATTGCGGTGCTGGCATTCTTCAGTTTCCCCTTCTTGCTGGGCGCTGCATGGGCCCAAACCGAGACTGTGCTTTACAGCTTCTGTTCACAGCACGGCTGCACCGATGGGTTATTCCCCGAGGCAGGGCTGGTTTTTGATCGGCAGGGCAACGTCTATGGAACGACCACCTACGGCGGGGTGAGCGGGGCGAGCTGTCAAGTGGGTCTGGGATGTGGCACGATCTTTAAACTCACGCCAGATGGAACGGAGACAGTTCTCTACAGCTTTTGTGCGCAGAGCGACTGCACCGATGGAGCACTTCCATGGGGAGGGCTCGCTTTAGACCACGAGGGAAACCCTGTATGGAACAACCTCCAGCGGTGGGAGATACACCGATCGTTGCTCATACGTCGGCGCTACCGGATGTGGCGTCGTGTTCAAGCTCACTCCAGGGGGTAAGTACACAGCCCTCTACAATTTCTGTGCGCAGAGCGAGTGCAAAGATGGGGCGCAGCCTAGGAAAAAGCTGCTCCTCGACCGGCAGGGAAATATCTACGGAACAACCTTCAGCGGCGGGGTCGACAGGTACTGCGGCCATTACCCCATTAAGGGATGTGGCACAGTGTTCGAGCTTACGCCGGAAGGCAAAGAGACAGTACTCTACACCTTCTGTGTCCGGACCAACTGCGCCGATGGATCAAATCCGGCTGCAGGGTTGACCGTTGATAAGCAGGGAAACTTCTATGGAACTACCCTTTGGGGCGGGAACTCCAATTGCTACTTCAGTAGTTATGGATGCGGGGTCGTATTCAAACTCGATCCGAGAGGGAAATACACAATTCTTCACACCTTCTGCCACGGGGGCAGCCGGTGCAACGACGGGGCAGAGCCCGAGGCCGGGGTAATCGTTGACCGTCGGGGAAACGTGTATGGGACAACCTCGGAGGGTGGATCCCGCCTGCAGGGCGTCGGCGTAGTGTTTAAGCTCACGCCCAAAGGCAAGGAGACAACCCTGTACAGTTTTTTCTGCTCGCAAAGGAACTGCGGCCACGGGGAGAGTCCGTCACGGATCGCCTTCGGCCCCGACGGAAACCTTTACGGAACGACTTCTGGAGGAGGCGCCTACGATAAGGGCACTGTATTCGAGCTCACGCCAGATGGCAAGGAGACGGTGCTCTACAGCTTCTGCCGCGACGAGAATGGCTGCCCCGATGGTGAGGGGCCCGTTGCAGGACTGATCTTCGACCGGCAGGGAAACATGTTTGGGACGACTCAGGCAGGTGGCACCTTCCAAGGGGGCACCGTATTCAAGATCACGCGGTGAGCCCACTCCGTTAAGGTCGTCCGCAAAGTCGCGCTGAAGTCATCAAGGGCAGGCTTGGTTTCAATTTCCGTTTCCAAGTTAAGGACCGCCGGTTTACTCCCGCGTTGCTAAGCATCCACCTTAGAACCCTTTGACAACTGTTTCGGCACAGGTCCACAATGGCTTGCCCGTTTGGAGGAGCCATGAAACGGCCCGCCCGAGTACCCTCGCAACTTTCCGAGTCGCTGCATCACCAGCTCAACGCTTATGCTCTCGCAGCAAGTGCGGCGGGAGTCAGCCTGTTGGCACTGACCCAGGCTTCCGAGGCAAGGATTATTTACACGCCCGCAAACATCAAAATCTACGCGCGTCACCATCATTTCCTTGACATCAATCACGATGGAGTCCGTGACTTCGCGCTGTCCAATAATTACCGAGTTGGCATATACTGCGACGGCTGTGTGACAGCGTCGATCATCGTTGGGCCGAGGGTGCAAGTGCAAGGAAACCAATTGTGGGGAGTTATCGGCTGCGCCTCTGCCCTTTCCTCTGGGGTCAAGCTAGGGCCAAGCTTTAAGTTCGCCGCGAGCAACACCGAGATGTTCTATTCTTTCGTAAATACGCGATATAGCTCGAAAGATCATACCCGCTGCTTTTGGAAAAATGCCACGAATCGCTACCTAGGCTTGAAGTTTGTTGTCAATGGAACAGCGACTCACTACGGCTGGGCACGCTTAAGCCTAAAAAAATCCCGCCATTACACTCTTATTCTGACTGGATATGCGTACGAGACCATCCCAAATAAACCAATCATCACAGGCAAGACTCACGGCGGAAATGAAGCTACTCTGGGACGGCTGGCAGCGGGAGCATCAGCGATTCCGGCGTGGCGCAAAGCAGGAGCTAACAAATGAAGCGCGAGGCTGTCAGTTTATCTTCGTCGTTGGAACGCGGGCTCAAGATGTATACGCTCGCGGCAAGCGCAGCGGGAGCGGCAGCTCTGGCGTTGGCGCAGTCCGCTGAAGGGAAGATTGTCTACACGCCAGCTGATGTGAAAATCGGATACGAGGGCGCAAACCCATACTTTCTCGACATCAACCACGACGGCGTGGCCGATTTTATGTTCTCGTTCCATTCCGGCTTGGACGCGCCGGGGCTCGATGTCTGCCCCGCCCTGAGAAGCGACCAGCGATACTGTTCCTTTGGCACAGGCGAGTTTTCCAATCAGATTCGGGGATACCCAGACAACAGCCCTTTTGGATGGGCGTCGGCCCTGCTCAGTGGTGCCCGCATTGCGCCCAACCGCAAACACTTCGTCAAGTACAATTTTCAGATGGCGACGATGCGCTGCAAAAGCGGTTGCACGCACGCACGCGGGCCGTGGGCCAATGAATCCCACAAAAGCCGATATCTTGGGTTCAAGTTTGCCATTGGTGGGAGCATTCACTACGGCTGGGCGCGGCTGAGAGTCAAAGTTGACCTCAAGAACTCCACGTTCAGTGGCACGCTTACTGGGTACGCCTACGAGACCATCCCGAACAAACCGATTATCGCGGGCAAGACTCACGGCAAGGATGAAGCGACCCTAGGCCGACTGGCTCTCGGTGCATCCGGTGTTCGGCAAAAGCAATAGTCGGAACTCCCTCACATTCATTCTGACCCAAGCTCCGTTCTCCAATTTTTTTCTAAAAAATATCTGACCTCGCACAAAAAGGGGGTACCCCTTTGCGATGAGAGGGGGAGGGGAGTTCAATTTTCATATTTTTCGGCTGGGCAGATGGGACCCATCACTAGCAAGCCACCCCCGAGGCGATAAGCTTAAACCTCCGGCGAAAAAATTCTCGGATGGTCAGGACGTGGGCGGAAGGCGAATCGGCTCAACTTGTGACGTACTCGAATTTGTGACGTGACTTGTGACGTAACCCTCGCATCCATACCCCTGCAAGTGGGTGTAAACGAGTGTTTCTCGGTCCGCGTCGCCGATGGTGAAAAGTGGCCCACCCCGTTGCACTCGTGCAACTTGCACTCACTCCTTCTTATTCTCTCCATCATCGGTCGGAGAATTGACACGGTAGAGGTCAGGAGTTCGAGTCTCCTCGTGCCTACCATTTCTTTTCCCAGTGTTCATGGGCTTTTCAGCCCTTCCCACCACTCTTGAGCAGCCTGACTTCATAGCAGCAGCACCCGTTCAGCACCCGTTATTGCACGGCAACCGTTTTCGGCATGATCCGCTCAAGCATCGAGCCTTGGGCTGCGATCTTCTCGTCGGTCATCACGTGCCCGTAAACATCGAGCATCGAGATTTTTGACCAGCGGAGAAGATTCTTGATCAACACCGGACTGTTGCCTTGTGCCAAGAGGAACGATGCAAGCGTATGACGGAAGCAGTGGAATCCAAACCGCTTTAACACGTTCCCTGCCATGTCATGCGTCTTACCGTTAACTATCTTGATAACCCCCGCCTTGATAGCCGCAGGTTTCAGGTAGTCCTCCACGATCATGTTCCCAGTCCGGGGCTTCTTTCCGTCCAATTTGACACTGGCGAACACAAAGTCGTCTGGCTTGTTGTATGGCGTCTCAGCCTGCCATGCCTTGAGCACTTCGGCTAACGCCGGGTGCATTGGCACGGTGGACTTTGACGCCTGTGTTTTGGTGCCTGAGCCCATTTGCCCATACGTCCAAGAATTCTTGATGCGAATCGAATTCTGGTCGTACAGAACAGACTTCCATTTCAGAGCAAGCGCTTCAGAAATTCGAACGCCCGTAGCGGCCACCATTAACAGAAGCGTGTACTCTGGCTGGACGAGTAAATCGAGAACAGCCATCGTCTGTTCTGGCTTTAAGACGAACGCCTCGTAGTCGGTCTTATCTGACCAGCGGACGAACGTCACCGGGTTGCTTGCTTTTAGCTGACCCTTGGTATTGGGCGCGACAGTCTGCGAGATAAGCTCCTCGAACTGCCCATGCCTGTAAATGGTGCCCATGACGGTCTTGATCTTGCCGAGGGTGGAATTCTCAAGACCATGGTCCCCACACTCTGCAAAGGTTTGGGACTCAAGCCACCCCAATATTTCCTTTGACTTGATCTCGGACGCCACATCGTTCCCAAACCGTGGAACCAAATAATCCTTCACAATGTGATTGTGTAGGTACTCGGTTCCGTGATTCGTGAACCTGTGGTTTTCAAGATAGTGAGAAGCAATGAAACCGAATGTCGGCTGTTTGCCAGCATCCGGCCCGTTGACGAGCATGTTGAGACCTCGGCGTTCGACCTCGGCCCAGGCGCCCGACTTCGATAACTCGGCGATGGGACCCACTACTCGTCCGCGCTCCGTCCGGGTGCCGTCAATCGAACGAATTGCGGTGTAGCAAAACACCCACTTTCCCTTCTTCTTTTTCAAAAATCCCCGTTGGTATCTAGCCATTAGAGTTTTCCCTTCTGGCTGCGGAGACTGCCGTCGATCATTGTATTGGAAGTATTCCCTGGCTGCGAGAGCGTATTCGCAGGTTTGGGAGTGCCAGATGTAATGGCTTGGTCTACCTCGGTGAGCTTGAACCGCCAAATTTTTCGCCGTCTGCCGAAGCAGATGGGATGGGCGGGAAGTTGCCTCTTACGTGCCATGTCCAAGGCCTGACGGCGCGTTATCTTCAGGTGCTCCGCAACTTCATTGGCCGTTATGAATGGTTCTGGCGGCATGGCTACCCTTCCCGCCGCTCATTGTCGGCAGAAATCGCATCTTCACTCGCCAATCTGCGCTTCATTAACTGGCAATACTCTTCGCTGATTTCTAGCAAGATTGAATTTCTGCCCAGCTGCTGGGCGACCAATCCAGTTGTTCCTGCGCCCGCGAACGGATCGAGCACAAAGTCCCGCGGCCGGGTGCTGATTCTGATCAGCCGTTCAACCAATTCTTCGGGCCACATGGCCGGGTGAGCATCAGAGTGCGGATGGGTATTTATTGTCCACACGTCATGGAGGTTCCTTGTCGGGTTTATCTCGATGCGGTTACCGACGAGGGTCGGATTGCCCATTGCTTGATGCTTCGTATTTCCGATTGGTGGCAACCGCCTACTGCGCTTCCCGTGTGTGCCGTCGGCAATCATGGCATCGCCTTTGGGGCCTTCGCCAATGGGACGCACTCGCTTCTCTGTCTTGCTGCTGCCCACCTTGTTGCTGTGGCGCATGGTCATATATTTCATCTTGCCGTCTTTGGTGCTCGCAGTGACACCGCCTCCCCAAGACCCATCCTGCCAACAAACGCTAGGCTCCACGGCTTCTTCCTTGTTCCAAAAGTAATTCTGCCGTTTGGTGAGCATGAAGATTTCTTCATAGCTTCGGGTGCATCTATCTTGCACTGAATCGGGCACGCAATTTGGCTTATGCCAAATGATTCGACTCCTGACTATCCAACCAGCAGCTTGCGCGGCGATGGCCACTCGCTCAGGAATTAGGCACAGACTCTTGGCGCGGCTTAACCCTCGGATCGGAGTCGCGCTGCATCGGGGATTAAACTTGCTGCCGCTGCCCCTGCCGCCGCCGTAGTAGGTGTCGCTGATATTCCAGAATAAAATGCCGTCGTTTTTTAAAACCCGCCAACTCTCCCGCAGGGCAAGCATGGTGTGATCGATATACGCTTGTACCGTACTCTCCCGACCGAAATCAGCGTCCGTCCCTCCGGCGTAGTTCCGAAGTAACCAAAAAGGCGGACTGGTTGCGATTGCTTGAACTGATGTCGAAGGAAGAGGGACGTGGAAAGCACTAGCTCGAAGAATCAATGTACTCACGCTCTTGCCTCCTTCCCTCGAAAATTAGAGGGTGCCCATTTACAGGCACCCCCACTGGGTGACTTACTTCCTTACTCAGCCTGCTTGCCCTTGCGACGGAGGAAGCGGACGATTGTTCTCCGCATGCATTGCGCTCGTGACCTCGGCAATAGCCCGCAACGCCTCGGTGTCGCCGTTTTTCTTTTGCTCCTTCTTCATCCTCTCGCCTGCCTCCGCTCGTGCTGCCGCCACGATTGAATTCATAAGGCGTTCGAAAGTGACTGACTTGTCTTGCCGTCTGAGCAAGAGGTACAGCTTGAGAAAGGACGCTGCGCCACGTTTGAGTAGAGCCGCGGGTGAGTTGTCCGGGTCACTTTTCTCTGCTGGCGACTCGGCATCCTTCAACATCGCGTAGACCGCTTGCTTCGTCCTTTGCAGGATCACCTTGCAGTAGTCCTCGAAATGCAGAAAGCCCTTCTGTGCCGTTGTCGACTTGCGATCCTTGTTGGTCTTATCCCACTTGAAATCAGGCATGATGCGCGTGGAGTCAGGAAGACGCTTCTCGTCAATCGCCTCTTTCAAGTCAACGAAGGCCTCCTTCACTTGATTGATCTGGGGCTCCATCGCCTTGAACGTTCCAATCCTTGCGGTAAGATCGGTCCCGAGTTCGGTGGCAGCCCTGTTCCATGCCACAAGTTGTTCAGCGATCTTCTGTTCCTCTGGCATTGCGTCGTATTCCATTTGCTTGAAACGCCCAGCCCATTCCCCCACATACTGCTCATACTCATCCTTGGTAAGTTTGACCTCCTCCTGCTCCAAGGTTGCGTGAATGTCTCCCTGCTCACTCGCTGTCAATTCCCGAGCAAGAACTCCCGCTACATCTTGAATTAGAATCTCGGCAGGCCGAACGGTTGGCCGTGGTTTCCTACTGCCGTTACCGGGCCGACTGGAATTGAGCCGCGGCGGATTGTTTAGCCGTTCGCATTTCTTGTCAGCGGCAGGTTTGGTCATCAGTTCGCTGACCCTCTCATCGTCAGCGATCCGATGGACAGCATATTGCTTGTCGCTCAGTTGCTTGCTGTCCTTCTTGACGTAGTATGTCTTCTTCCTGCCTTCCGGCAGGGGCGGTGTAACCTTGTTTGTGGTCATATCCCCTACTTTCTGTGAGTCAACTTTTCTTGACTCCGATTCGTTGCGCTGAGATTTGCCCGGCGTGTTTTGTGCATCCTTATTCATAGGTTCCCCCTTCTGGAGATAGCGGACTGCCGCGCTTGTCTTGCCAGCGTCTCCGATTTGACCTGTTGGTCATTGCTAACTAACTCGTCTTCTAACCAAACTCGCTTAATAACTGACTGAGGAATCCGCAGCACGCGGTACCGCCGTGCTCGCTCAGTGTGAATGGGCTGCCCATGTCAATGCCCCTGCTTCATCTTGATAGCGAGCAATCATGGTGTCTCGGGAGCGCCGCTACCTCATCGACATGTAGAGCGAGGAAAAAGTATTGGTCGCTTCTAAGGAAACACGGCGCTCTGGCCGCCGCGAACGGCCTCACGACTACCTCGGTATTTTGAGGCGGTGGCAATCCGCTCGGCTTTTCTATCCGTGGAGTCCCACCGCGACACTTGTTCGGCACTTAATGCGCGTCGCACAACTCAGTCACACCCAACGCAAGAGACATTCTGTCAGTTCCTTGATTTTTTCCTTGGGAACCGTCATGTGCTCGTGCGGTCCAAACTTGATGAACACGGCTTGCCCCTCTTGGCACTCACGCACCGTCACCCTGTTCGCCTCGACCAGCCGTTCCTTCCGCTGATCGATCCGCAGCAGCTTGGCTTGGAATTTTTCTTCCAGCTGCCGTTTCTGCTCGTCGTAATGTGAGAGTGTGAGCGGAGCCTTGAGTTGGCGCAGAGGTGACTTGTCCCCCGCTCGGCTGTTTGGAGCACCGAACTTCTTGCGGTGTTGGTAGACCGTCTGACTACTGACTCCTAACCGCGAGGCGATTTCTCTGTCGCTCCGGCCCTGTGTCCAGAGCCCCTTCACTGCCGCTTCCGTCTCCCCTCTCCTTCCCCGCTTCCCCAATGTTTTTGAGGTCGCTTTCATTGCCAAGCCTTCTAGCCTTTTTAGGTTTCCCTGTCCAATCGCGTAGGCTCCAGGCGACTTTGAGGTCAGGTGATAAGCCGGGCATGCCGGGCACTGGTACGCATATTGCTTCTCACTTAGAAATTGCTTGCGGTTCTCTACCTCGAACTGTTCGGCTTCCTGCCTGCTGGCAAATATCCTTTTGCCCTGTGGACAGGCGGTTGCTGGAAGTGCTCCCATGTGCTACCCTCCTTTTTTTTTCAAAGGCTTTTGCCTTCGACCGGATTCCGCCTCCGGTTTTGCGTTTGCCCATGACGGGCGCTTACTACACGACGCTTGCGATTAAGAACTCGATCAAATACGGAGTCGAGAATTTTTAGCAGACGGTAACGCCGCCTCCCCAGCGTGGTCTCGCGGCGTCCGAGGTCAACGATCCCCGGCTCGTCCGCGTCGAACAGGCGGCGCACTGTGTCTTGGCTGACACCGAGCATTTCTTTGCGACTTGCGCTATCTGTTCGGAATTCCTCGTCCATGTTGCGATTCTGCCAGTCGGAGGCGGCACGTGTGTTGCGCTTTAGCGCAATTTCCAGTATTTTTTTTGCGACTTGCGCTATCTGTTCGGAATTCCTCGTCCATGTTGCGATTCTGCCAGTCGGAGGCGGCACGTGTGTTGCGCTTTAGCGCAATCGCATCTTGGGGAGATCAAGATGACAACTACGGGAGAATGAACGAAAGAGGTTTGAAGCTGGGATTCTACGGAAGACTACAGGCCTAGGAACCAGCGGGCAATTTGGATGCGGTCATTAACCTCAATATCGTACTTAAGCTTTTGGCCAATTTTTTTTTTGAGGCTCAGAATGATGTTGTCAACCGTTTTGTCACTAACGTGGATTAGCGTTGCGATCCTTTTCTGCCGCATGCCTTGGGATGTGAAACATGCGACCAGCCATTCCTCGTTATCGAGCGTGCGGTGCCGTTCTCTTGCTGTTTCGTTGACGAGCGGGCCTAGGAAATGTTTCTTTGCCGTCTGCTGGTACAGTGCGTTGTGCTTTGCGAACTCGTCTGGATTGTCTATCCACTGGGAGATCAGTTTAATGTCTTCCCGGCCCGACCCCTCCCGTGTGGCCATTCTTTCTAGAAATTGCCTCTCTTGAACCGAACCTGCGGGCGCAAGCCAGTCTCTTTCATGAAGCTTTCGTTCATGTGCCCGAAAGTCTCGTTCTTGTGCCCGAAACTTTCGTTCTTGTTCCCGAAGCTTTCTCTTCTGTTCTTTCGCCGATGGTTCCCGTAGAGATTCTTGCGGTGAAGGGTCATCCGGCGGAAAAAGTAGCATTTGACGCTCGGCTGGGGTTGGCAACCTTGGTGACTCTTTCTGTGCTGGTTTCTTCTGCATGACGGTAGCTTACGACGATAGGCGGTGTTTGGCCAGAGCACCTCATGCGGCCTCCCATGATAAAACGGTTGCCGACTGTTGCAACCATCGCCTGCGCTTGCGTAAAGTAGCGTCGTCCCGAGTCGTCGGGTACCTTTTGGCATGGAGAACAAGAACCCGCAGGTGAATCCAAACTGTTCGGTTCCGCGCTACGCAAAAGCGCCGCATCTCAGCGACCCAATCGTTACTCAGGACGGATACCTTCATTGCTGACCTTTTTCCCTTCGACAAAAAGCGGAACTCTCGCCTGGAAACAAAACGACAATTCTGCGAATTTCCGACTACGCACCCCTTCAATAAGGGGCAAACGCCCCCAAACAATCTAGAAGAAGAGGTAAAAAGCATGTCAATTCTCAAACAACTGCGCGAGCGAACCGAACCACTCAACGTTGCGGAACTTGCCACACTGCTGAAGGTAACGGAAGATACGGTTCAACGCTGGGCACGAAAGCGGCAAATTCCCTGCATCAGGATCGGTGACACAATCCGGTTCGATGGAGCCATGCTGGCAGACTGGGTGGAACTGCAAGGAGCCTGCACTCACCCGATCATAGGGGTTTTCCTCCATCCCCGTGCTCCGGGAAATCCAGAGGACTTTCAAATACGCACTGAGGACTTGAAAGGGCTTGCTTCTGATCACGAATCAACCGGCGACAAGAAAGATGGCCGGAAGTGAGCTTGGGATAATTCGATCTATTTGTTTTGGGGCCTCACAGTATTAGAAGGGTGTGCTCCGGTTGATCCCCGAGAGAGATATGAGGACGGTTATCCCATTGCCGTCCCCGCTTCCTAACAACGAGAAGCTCGTATCAATGGGAAGGAAGAAGATTGGAACCTACAAATGGGAAATAAAAAGAAAACTCAACGTAACGGACAGGAGTACCAGCCCCCGTACCAGTTTTGGCACGAGCAGGATTTCGCCAGCGACGAACAAGTGGCGTACGGGATGGATTGGGTGCAGCGCCATTTGTATCGCACATTGCTGCAAAAGGCTTTCATCTGCTCTACCCGGCCCTATCTTCCAATTTCTGATGATCAACTGTGGCTTCTCGCCGACGCCGGGTCAAAAGAGCGTTGGATCGAAAACAAACCTGCCATCATGGTGAAGTTTCAGCCGATCACGATCGACGGAGTTGAACTCTGGTCGCACCGGCGATTGATGCGAGATTGGACAAAGTTGATCGAATACACAAATAGCAGAGCAAAAGCGGGGCGTGCGGGCGGTTTTGCCAAGGCTGGGAGAACGAAGGACAGGAAGTTCGTACAAGAATTTGCTGAACCCGTTTCAAATGACGACGATGGCGGCATCAAGATTGATGAAGCAGAAGTCTAGCTCGGCTAGGCTTTGCTATAGCTCTGCCAGGCTGTGCTGTAGCTCGGCTACCATATTTCTGGCTCAGCCATGTGTTTGCTTAGCATTGAGATTGTAATTGAGATTGGAGATTGGGGTTGGGGTTGATTTTGGTTTTGGGGTTGCTGTTGGAATTGTTGTTGGCGTTGCACATTGAAGGTTGTTAAAGAAAAAGGATTGGGTTTCAGTGCCTTCTCTTCTTCTTCTTTGAGAAAGCGTGAGCACGTCCACCACAAAAGATAGAAGCAACTTCAAGAGCAACAGCAACACCAATACTAATAAGGTAATGGATATGGCATTAGAGATTAATAAGAATAGCCCGATTGGTTTGAGGCTTGCGTCCAGGTTGTTTATAGAGCTTGGACGACCTCCACAATTCCATAATGCTAAGGCCTTACTGTCATGGTCACCTCGGATGGAATCCGTATTGGCGAAATCGGGATTGGACTACGAACGGTTCAAATGGTTCTTGGTCTGGGTCTGTAGGCTCCGGGGCGCTGATGGCGCAAATTATGGCAACGACTACACTGCAACCTACTTGCGTGCAGCCAGAGACCCCGTGGCCACCCTGGCGAAGCATTTTAACAAAGTGTTCTTTACTTTCTTCCTTCCAGAGGCGGACAAGCGTATCCCCATGCTCATGGAGAAACGTCAACGAGAGGATGAGGAGAATGCAGCAAGGCAGCCGACTGAGCCTGAGAATCGCCTGAGATACATCGACCTTTTGGACAAGTGGGTGAAGCTTTATTTGCTGGTCGATGAACATGGTGTGGCGGGCGAACGGGGTGTTGCGAGCATCAGAATGAGGTTGGAATTCCTGGACAAGATTGAGGACGCTTTCCCCATGCTCCAGCCATTCCCCGGCGAAAGCATGGAGGAATGGATAGATAGGGAGTTCGAACTTCTACGGGATGACAACTGGCGATGCAAAGATTGCACATACGCCTTCAGCATTGACGGAGGGGATGAGTCCCGGATTAAGTTGTGTGCCGATTGTGATTCTGAGCGCATCTTGTGGGCGCAGGATGATCTGGAGTGGATGCACGACGGAGAAACGGAGAGTGTCTGGACGCCATTGGAGTGGGGAACGGTTCCCTTGGATCATTTGGACGGGGGGTGGCCCGGCAGCGATTGACTCACTATCTCGCCTCTGTCTTTTTCCCCAACCTGTTGTCGTCCGCAATGAAGGATTTTGCGGAACTATTCAAGGACATTTGCGGACTTTCAGAACCTCATATTGAGGACGCAAAATCACCGCAGTTCCAGTACCCAATTTATCGTGCGCATGTGACGATTTGCGGTTACCACTGGGAAAATCGATGCCCCGATCCAACAATCGGCGGCCCCGAGTTTGCATAAGAACGGGGACTGTCAATTAATATTTCTGGAGAAAATCAACAAATGAACGCGAGACCCAGCGTGCGAGAAGTCTTGATAGGCATGAAATTGCGAAGGTGGTGTCTCATATCGACTCATCCATTCGTAGATAAAACTTGTCCGCCTTCAAGGGCCCGCAGAAATTATTGGAGGCTGCTGAAAAAGTATCCAGAGATCGCCGCCAAGTTGGGGCTTTCGGAACTCTCGGTGTACGGGCAACCATAGCATTCCACGGTTCAATAGTAGTAGTTCTAACCGCATGCCCTGCGTCGCCACAAATCCCTCAGATATGTTCTGCAATTTACAAAGTTCTCAGTATTAGCCTGGGATGACCATCAATAGTTGTGATTTTTCAAACGCACATACCCTGTCTGCCGTTGCTGCCGCCCCAGCGTGCGCAGGCCCAACCGCAACATCTTCGCATCTCTTCGGATTTGGATTCGAGAGACCTAACACAGGGAACACTAATGACTGGCTCACGCCGACAGCCTTATTGCAGTGCCTCGGCACTTTCGACCTCGACCCGTGCGGATGAGCGGGAATGCCTTGGCGTACCGCCACGACTACTTACTTGTTGCCCGACCACAACGGCTTAATTGAACCCTGGTTCGGGCGAGTGTGGTGCAATCCACCATACGGGCCTAACGTAGGCGAGTGGGCACGGCGAATGTGCGAGCACGGGAATGGCATCATGCTCGTATTCCTTCGTACCGACACCGCGACGTGGCAACAGGACATACTTCCATTTGCCGACGCAACTTTGCTCCCAGAAGGTCGCCTGCATTTTTATTTGCCTTCGGGGGAACGTGGCAAGAGCGGAACAGCGCCCAGTGCATTGCTCGCTTACGGGCAAAACAACGTGGACGCATTGCGCAATGCAGACATCTCCGGTGCGATGTACCTTAAAGCGGAAATGTTAACTGGAATCAAAGCATCGCAGTTCCAACTCGCTTGTTCTCGTCAGCTACAATTATTGCGCCACGTCATGGGCAATCGGTCAATCAATCGGCAGTTCGAATAAGGGAGAAGTTTTCCTGAGTACTTACGCCTACGGAATGCCTGGTGAGGCTAACCTGCTCCCGTCGTGGCTTTATAATTCTCAAGCGAAGTGTGCACGCCGGAGGAGGCTGAATGGGGGCGTGGGGTACCGGAAGCTTTGAGAACGACGACGCTATGGATTGGCTTGCAGAACTCGACACCATAGAGCCCGATGATATGACACAGATATTCCTTCAGGCTGCTGACAATCCCGGCTATCTTGAGGCACCGGCTTCCAGCGTCGTTGTCGCGGCGGCCGAGGTCATTGCTGCTATGAACGGCTCCCCTGCCCAGGAAGTGCCCCCAGAGATTGTCAAATGGACGACCAATCGCCAGGCATCCACTCAGGAGCTCAAGCCTCTGGCACTTCGAGCTTTGGAACGTGTACGGAAAAACTCTGAACTGAAAGACCTGTGGCTCGAAGCCGACGGTCTGAACGACTGGATCGCAGCCATACAGGATTTGCAGACCAGGGTAGGAAAGTAGAGTGCCTACCATCGTCGTGTGTGTAATATCTGATTTCGTCATCCGAGAAGAAACCGTAGCGATGTAATCCACTGGTGAACGTGGGTAGTGTCTGAAATCTGCGTTGACTGCCGTCCGACGCAGCATCATAATGGCTTGCCCGTTTGGAG
>Ga0207141_10100_pt2 | contig 19725 bp, 23 predicted proteins | sample Alteio_BWMinHeat_5_FD_153553 | JGI IMG/M metagenome (GOLD analysis project Ga0207141, IMG submission 153553) | Enriched cells from forest soil in Barre Woods Harvard Forest LTER site, Petersham, Massachusetts, United States -... | ecosystem: Environmental > Terrestrial > Soil > Temperate forest >... | reverse complement strand
GAGCCCGATGACGCCGGCAGGTCATGCTGCGCTCGAGGCAGAATTGAGGGAACGCCAGCAGATCGAGCGGCCGCGTATCATCGCGGCGATTTCCGAGGCGCGTTCTCATGGCGACCTTTCTGAAAACGCCGAATATCATGCGGCCAAGGAAGCCCAGGGCCACAATGAGGGCCGCGTTGCTGAGCTGGAGGACATATTGTCCCGCGCCGAAGTGATCGACGTGACCAAACTGTCGGGCGACACCGTCAAGTTTGGTGCGCGTGTCACGTTGATCGACGAGGACACCGAGGAACGCAAGACCTATCAGATCGTCGGGGAGAGTGAAGCGGATGTCCGCTCCGGCAAGATCTCGATCGGCTCGCCCCTGGCGCGTGCGCTGGTTGGTAAGAAGCAGGGCGTTTCTGTCGAGGTGAACACGCCCAAAGGCCCCAAGGCCTATGAGATCGCCAACGTCGCCTGGAGCTGAGGCATCGAGAAATCGAGGGCTGTTTCGACCCTCTGCCTGGATCTTGCTCTCTCTCCAATTTGATCCTGCGTGATCGGCTGGGATTTCAAAACGCCGCACTTCCGCCGGGAATGCGGCGTTGTTGTGTTTGCAGGCCGCGACGCGTAATTCGGGAAAGTTAATTTTGGAGAATTTGTATGTCGAGTCGCATTGATCGACGGGCCTTTCTTTCCTTGGGTGCGATGTTCGCACTGACGGGCTGCGCCACCGCCTATACCGACAATCCGGCAATTCCGATCATTCGCAGCGTGCACGTTAGCGGCCACCAGAATCTATGGGTGGTCAACATCAGTCCCTATGTTGAACGAAACCTCGTCCGCCTGCTCGGCAACCGTTACCAGCCGGGCGCCAAGGGTGGCGCGACGCTGCAGGTGGAACTGACGGGCATTTCGTTTCCGACCTCGGACGACGTCTTCGGCTCCGATTCCGTGGACTCACTCGAAGGGCGGATCACCCTGGTGTCGGCTTCTGGCGGAGTGCTCAAAAGCTTCCCGCTCCTAGCCAGCACGGCCTCTATCGACGCGGTGGCTGAAATCCCCGAACCGACACCCCGCCGTTATGACTGGATGGCGAGCAGTTTCGCTTACTGGACACTGAGTAAGCTCACCTGAGTGGACGGGAACACGGACTTCCAGTCCGCCTCCTCTTGCCTTTAAGCGTGGCGCGTTCACGCTGTCAGCGCTAGGCAGACCGCCTTGTATGAAAGGTGCCGGTCAGGAGACCGGCATGCCGCGATAGGCTGGTCCTTTGATCGCCAAAGGGCACGTCCTTGATAGAGCGTTCTGGAAAAGTCCACGCTTCCAGCCAAGATGGCTCATGCGGTTTCGCTGAGATCCAGTTCGAGGGGAACGATCGGATCGTCTTTGATGGAGCGCAGCGTCAGCGCGGTCTTGACATTGCGGACCGCCGGTGCGGCCGTCAGTTCGGCGACGAAGGCCTGGAAGGATCGCAGATCGCGCGCCACACATTTGAGTACGAAATCCACATCGCCCGATAGCATCCAGCACTCGCGCACCAGCGGCTGGTTCCGAACATAAGATTCGAACGAGGTGAGATCGGCGCCAGCCTGGGAGGTCAGGTTGACCATGGCAAACACGGTTATCTCGTAACCGAGCGAGGACTCATCCAAAAGGGTGCGGTATCCCTTGATCACACCGGCATCCTCCAGGGCCCTGACACGGCGCAGGCACGGCGGAGCGGAGATGCCAACGCGCTTGGCCAATTCGACATTGGTCATGCGGCCATCGGCCTGAAGTTCTTGAAGGATTTTCCAGTCGACGGCGTCAAGGCGTGCGCGCACGTTAGAGCTTTCCGGTTGCGAACGGGTAGCGTTCCCTAAACTGCCCGAAGGAGGCAAGCAAGCATCTTTGTTACGCGATCCTCCTTGCCCGGCGCAAGAAACTTGCGCACCCTCGTTGGCTCCGGCGGCCGGAGGCGAGCCGTTGATCGCAACGTGGAGGGAGCGATGACTCTGACAATCAGTCGTGTCGTGCCGATCCTGCGCATCTACGATGAGCGCAAGACGCGCGAATTCTATCTGGATTGGCTGGGTTTGGTGGTCGATTGGGAGCACCGTTATGATAATAACGCGCCCCTGTTCATGCAGGTCTCGCGTGCCGGCCTGGTGCTGCATCTGAGCGAACACTACGGCGATGGTACTCCCGGCTCGCAGATCAGCGTCCACATGACCGGCCTCGACGAATTGCATGCCGAACTGATCGCCAAGGCCTATCGCTATATGCGCCCCGGCATTGAGAAGATGCCCTGGAACGCCCGTGTGATGCGGGTGATCGACCCTTTCGGCAACCGCATCCACTTCACTGAGTTTCTCGAGGCGAAATCGGGTTAGGTTTCACGGCAAGTCCGGACCGGCGGTAGGTATTGGCGCAGCATCGCCATACGCGCGGGAGAGGGCATCCCTGCCTCTAATCCACCAGTTCGAACCGTGCCGAGACGGAAACGCTGAGGGTGCTCTGGCCCGACTCGATTGGCACCGCATCCGCCTTCATCGCCCTGGCGCGATAGAGGCCGCCGACTATGGGACCGGTGCTTTCGGTAAGCTCTATCAGCTTACCGAGCTTGAGGCCGGAAGCCGTTGCGTAGATCTCAGCCTTGCGCTTGGCGTCCTCGAAAGCGGCCTTGCGGGCCCCGTCGAGCAAGGCGGACTGGTTGGACACATCGAACTGGACACCGTCGATGGTATTCGCGCCGGCTGAGACAGACTTGTCCAGCAAGTCGCCGAGTTTGGGCAGGTCGTGCAAGGTGACATTCACCGTATTGGACACGGTGTATCCCGTGATCGTTGGCCCAACATTCGAACTTGAAATCGAACTGTCCTGCGGCCGCTGGATGTTGGGGTGAACCGAAAAGCCCGAGGTCTGCAAATCCTTGGCGTCGATGCCGTCTCCCTTCAGGGCGGAGATTACATCGGCTGTTGCCTTGGAGTTGGCAGTGAGAACATCACGGGCCTCTTTACCTGCGCTTTCGACACCAAGTGTGATGAGCGCCACGTCAGGGCTGGCGCCAAACGTGGCTTCCCCGTTGACGGAGATCGATCGCCTGTTGTCGTCGGCATAGGCCAACCCTAACGAGCCCGCGAGCAAAAAGGCGGCAAGGGTGGGGCGGGCAACAAGTGAGGCAAGCATGCGAAGAGCTCCGTTAAGGCGCGAATGCGATGCGAGAGGCTTGCAACCTATCACGGCGGCATCATGACGCCGCGATGGCATTGAACCCAGGCGAGACTCTGCCTATAGATGCGCCGTCTGGCATAGCCGGGCCTGTAGCTCAATGGTTAGAGCCGGCCGCTCATAACGGTCTGGTTGGGGGTTCAAGTCCCTCCGGGCCCACCAGATTTTTCCGTCAGCGATTTAAATAAAATATCTTAAGAGCCATTCGATTTCGTTAGGGCCTTGTTGGCAGACCCAACGTTTCACCCAAGGATACGGCCGGCCTGCGCAACAGCCTTTTGATTCCGAGTGGGTGGAACCGGGCGCTCAATTTGACGTGACATCGTCGCCATGAGCCATATTGCGACGAATTGGGCAATCCAATTGCGTGGCCTCGATCCCGCGACAAGATCGTGGCATGGCAGTCGGTCGCGCATGGTGGCCGAGTTGCCGTTGAGAATGTCAGAAACCTGCACATTCTTCTGACGAAAGCGCGACTATGCGGAGATTAGCCGAACAGATCATGACGTACGCGGGTGGGGTGCCTGAAGCCACGCCTGTATCCGCAAAGGGGTTGCTCCACCTGGGCAATCGCGCGGCAGTGGATCACGTGTTGTTACGTCTTGCCGAGCGTGACCGGCTGATTCGAGCGGGACGAGGCTTGTATGTTCGTCCCGTCAAAGGTCGGTGCGGTACAAGGGCGCCCTCGGTCGAACAGGTAGTCCAGGCGCTTAGGTAGCTGAATGGCGTTGGGCGCCGTACGCCCATGGCGGTCGCGGCGGTTGTTGTTCGACTTATGAGCGCTCCCATTCATCTTGGAGTGCTGCTCTTGTGGCGAGATTCGATTAAGCCGCTACCACCCGTTTGCTGATGTTGCCTCAGCAATAGTCGTCGATCGTTCTCGCGTTGCTATGCAGCGTTTACCACCTCACCAGATGAACGGAATCAGGCGACAGCGCACCCGGCGCGCATAATCGTCATAACCCTCAAGACCCGTGCTTAACGCCTTTTCCTCGATGCCGATTCGGATGACGAACAAGAGGGAGAGTATGGGGACCATCGCAAGTCCCCACCACGAGCCGAGCACGAGTGATGTCCCGGCGATGTAGAAGAGCGCGCCGAAATACATCGGATGGCGGACGATGGCATAAGGGCCCGTCGAAATAACCTTCTGGCCGCGGTCTTTTTGTATTTTGACGACGGGTGCAGCGAAGCTGTTGGTGCGCATGGTCCAATAAATGAACAAGAAGGCCGCCAGGAGGAGGCCGCATCCTGTCCACTGCACGGACGGCGGCATTATCGACCAGCGCCACCGCGCAGCGTCCGCTGCCATGAAGCCCATCCCTCCAAGTATGAGGAGCAGGATCGGGATGACGACCAGCTTATCCGCGAGCGGCTGATCCTTCTGCATAGGCGGCTTCAGGCGCTCTCTGAGCAGCCCGGGATCGACGCGCACCATATGCGTCCCGAAAACGATCGAGATGGCGATCATTATGCCGAGATAGAGCCATCCGCCGGTGTATTCTATCGTGCCTGCAGCAGCGAAGATGATCGCGGCCATGAAGCCGTACCAGACGACCGTCTGAATGATAGCATTGAGAATGAGACCCATTTGTATTCTTGCCTCTCGCGTCGAGGTTGTTGCTTCTTTCGCGGGGCGTGCGCCGCCGCGGGAATTCACCCTTCACCGCGGGCGCCGACTAGGCTTCCAGCGGCCCACGGCGTCCTCCATGGCGCCGCGCATCACGCGATAGAAATCCGCCATCTCTTCCAGGCGTGCACTGACCGCCTTGGACGCAGCGATTTTGGCCCCGGCGTTCAGCTGCCCGGCCAAGGCGTCGAGGAGGCGGTTCTGCTGCCGGATCATGGCTTCGTAGTCGTCGGCTACGGCGTAAAGCGCGCGCTTTGTTCTTGGCTCGCCGTGGCGACACACAAGCGTGTAGCTCTCCAACAACCGCGCTGCCACGCTTGCGCTGCTCTTGCTGATCCCGAGGTCCTGGGTGATCTGGTCGAGGCTGACGGGGCTGGGGCAAAGAAGCAGATGCCCGTAAAGCCGGGCGGCAATGGGCGGTACGCCCCAGGCAATGAGCAGCCGAGCCACATCCTCTACGAACCGATGCGCGTCCTTGGGCGGCTTGTTTGACATATTCGGCATATTCCGAATATACAGAAGAAAGGGGGTGACGGCAAGCATCAAGCCTAGGAGAGGCTCATGCTCCCCTATCTCGTTGTCGCGATCATTCTCTTTGGGCTGCCGACGCTCTACGTCGCGGTGCGCTACCGCGAGTACCGCAAATTCCTCGCCGGCGCGTTCTTCGTCAGCAGCGGAATGCAATTCTACTTCTACCTGGCGAAGATCCCGATCCCGCTGATGTGGACCAGTGCCGTCCAGTCGCCCGAGCTCAGCGCCGTGCGTGGCACGATCCACTTTGTGCTTTTTCTTGTCTGTCTGTATTTCGGGTGGTTCTTCCGCGCTCAGCACTGTGAGGACTAGGCGGCCTTGAGTAGCCCGGCTCCGCAGGCGCAGACCGGCATGTAGCCGCCGGGCATCAACAGCGCAGTTTCGGCGCTGCGCTTCTTCATCATCGTGACACTCGACCGGCCCGATCTGTGCCACGCTTGCCTCTCCCGGTATAGCTGGGCGTAAATGGCGGCCAGGCAAGATCCCATACCGACCGCCATCGGCCGCACGCGGAGGCTGATCCAGCGGGGTGCTGTATGTCGGATCTCTTTAATTGGGCAGGCGATACAGTATTTGCCGGCGCTTTAGAGCGTCCAGGGCGGCTAACAACAGCCGCCCTTTCTCACTCGCCAAAAAGTTCCGAGTGGTTGCTCGAGCGAACGAAGACGATGTCGCTGTTCGGGCCGAGCTTGTAGACGAGGAGGAAGTTTCCCCCGATGTGGCACTCGCGACAGTCACGCCTCTCTTTGCCATGCAAGGCGCGATCCTTGCGCGCTAGCGGAAGAGAGCCGTCGTTGGCGATAGGCGCCATCATCACATCTTTGAGCCGTTTCAAGTCAAAACGGCCAGATTTCGATCGTGTGTCCCAGTCTGCCAAGAACTGCTTAGTGTGGCCGCTCGCTTGCGGTATCGGGGTACGTTCACTGCCTGCCGTATTCTTCTCGGCCCTTTTCGAGCTCATTGAAAACCTTGTCCGGGTTTAACAAGCGAGTGCGATTCTGAGCCAGAATTTCATCCGCTTCATCGATAGCCCCCAGTGTCGCTGCGTTGGGCAGCTTGAGCTCACGGGGATAGCCATTTTCAAGTACGACGCGACGCCGGAACAGTCGAACGGCCTCCGAAGGAGACAGTCCTACAACGCCCAAAACGCTCGTTGCCTTCTCCTTTACTTGATCATCAACTCGAATATCGACAATCCCTCTACGAGCGGTCTGGTTGGTTGCCATGCATAATTGGTTCCCTTGTTTGTTTCGTCACATTTCGTACCGGGTCTATGCGCACCGCGGCCATGCGCCTGCTATCACTAATATAGATCTCATTTGGGATACAATCAGGCCGGAGGCGCTATCTGGACTCGGCTCGTTTTGGCCTTCTGCTGCCTTGCTCCAATCGCTGGAAGCAGACGTTCCGAAAGTCCGCCTTGCGCCAATTCCGGCCATCCCGTGTTTTGGCTACATTCGAGTCTGGGCGCCGCCGTCGTGCGCCGAACGCTCATTCAATCGCGCACCGAGGGAAATAACGAATGGCGAATGATAATCGCACCAAGATTATTCCCAGGAGAACGCCGGAATCAGCGGCCATGTCAGCAAACGTCAAACGAGCGATGGCGATAACCGCCACTCTCAACCGTCTGACGTTCAACGATGCGGATGAAGTCCGGGCCGTATTCAGCGATCTAATCGGCAAAAAGGTGGACGACAGTTTTTTATTGATACCGCCATTTTACACAACCGGGGGTCTCGATATCAGCGTCGGGTGCAATGTCTTCGTAAATCAGAATTGCACTTTTTATGACCTCGGCGGACTGGACATTGCCGATGATGTGATGATCGGACCGAACGTGAGCATCATCACGTCTGGCCATCCCATTGAACCTTCCCAGCGGCGCGCCTTCGTAATCGCTAAGCCCATCGTGATTGAAAGAAATGTCTGGATCGCTGCCGGCGCAACGATCATTGGCGGAGTGACTGTGGGCGAAAACTCTGTCGTTGCAGCGGGTTCCGTAGTCACCAAGGACGTTCCCCCAAATACTCTTGTCGGTGGGAACCCGGCGAAGGTTGTTCGCTCAATTGCCGACTGAGGAAACGTCCGAAAGGGGTCAATAGCACCGGCGATCCTTTTGGGTGACCGCCGATGCCTGCCATCAGATCGCTGCTTGCTCTGACAGGCTCAACGCATCGTCCGCTTCAATCCCCAGATAACGAACGGCGATTTCGAGCTTGGTGTGACCGAGCAAGAGCTGGCACGCACGAAGGTTGCCGGCCCCCTATTGACCAGAGAGGCTTTCGTTCGCCGCGAGCTGTGCATCCCGTAATCCGATGGATTCAGCGCGATAAGGCTCACCCATTCGACCGCCAGCCATCCATATTGTCTGCTTGTGATATGTGTGCCGTCGCGGCTTCGACTGGACCATAGCCAGTCGTTTCCCTTAGCCCGTCGGACCGCAAGTCAGGCAGCGAGTGCCTCCGCCATTGGCTCAGTGAGTTCAAAAGGTCCGGCCATCCTCTCGGAACGGCGCGATTTGCAGATCGTCGGCCTGCGCGATCTCGCCAAGTTCGTCTTCCTGCAATCGTGTCATGGATTGACCTGTTCTTGATAGACGTGGCTGCGCGAACCGGCTCGAGGTCACCTACAACGAGCCAGGCCGTTCGATCAGCTCGACGCCCGAAGCGCCTAGGCCCCGTATTGCTCGTCGGTGACTTTCTCCATCCAGTCCACGTTTTTGCCGTCGAGCTTTTCCTGGATAGCAATATGCGTCATGGATGTCGTGGGTCCGGCGCCGTGCCAGTGCTTTTCGCCCGGCTCGAACCAGACCACGTCGCCGGTGCGAATTTCCTCGATGGTGCCACCTTCACGTTGCACACGCCCTGTCCCTGCGGTGACGATCAAGATCTGGCCGAGGGGGTGGGTATGCCAAGCGGTGCGCGCGCCGGGCTCGAAGGTAACAGCAGCGCCAGAGACGCGCGCCGGATCGGGCGCAGTGAACAGGATGTCGAGCCGAACTGTGCCGGTAAACCAGTCGCCTGGCCCCTTCCCGGACGGTCCCGTGCCGGCGCGTTGGATATTCATAGTGATAACCTCTTTGCTCGAAGGGGCGGCAATATTTGATCGTACCCTCTCACTTTCCAAACGTTATAGCCGATACTGTTCTCTGCGATTAGCGGCTATAACCCGCATGAAACAATAAGCGGGGCTTGTGAATGTCGGAGGGCAACCTGGACGATCTCGTCGCCTTCCTCGCGTCTCGCGGGAAGGCAGTTTTACCCGCGCGGACGCCAAGCTCGGGGTATCGCAATCGGCTCTCAGTCAGATCATGCCATAGCCTTGAAGAACGCTTAGGCGTGTGGCTGCTGACCCGCACAACCCGGAGAGTCTCCCCAACAGATGCCGGCGAGCGTCTGTTCGCGACGGCGGGTCCTCGCATCGATGAGATCAACGTCGAGCTGGCGATGCTGAATGAGCTTCGCGACAGAACCGCGGGAGCCGTTCGCATCAGGGCCAGCGACCACGCGCTTCAATCGATCTTCTGGCCGAAGCTGGCGACGTTCTTGTCAAATTATCCGGACACCAAGGTTGAACTCGCCATCGACTATGGCCTCACCGATATTTTTTCCGAGCGCTATGATGCCGGTGTGCGGCTCGGCGAACAGGTGGCCAAGGATATGATCGCCGTGCGTATTGGTCCCGACTTCCGCTTTGCCGCCGGTCGCATTCGGCTCTTTCTCGACGAATTGTGTGATCCTTGGCCGGGATACCACCTCTTTTATCCGAGCCGCCGTCAAGCCTCGCTGGCCATTGCACTGCTGGTCGAGGAGCTTCGCTACCGAGAATAACTGAGAACTGCGGTAACAGCTATTGCGGTGGCGACGCTTAAGAGCCGCCATTCAGCTTCCCGCCACGTGCAGCAGGCGAGATCGGTAAAGACGAAGCGTCCCGGCGCCTCGGTCATGAGGACCCCATGCAGCAGACCATGGACCTCACGATGGGCCATGTAATTGGCATCGATGACTTTCTGGTAGGCCGCCCGCCCCTTGGCGAACAACTCCTGATTGTATGCCATTTGCCGCCCGGGCTTGGAAACTTGACGTTCTTCCGCGCACTCCGATCCAATTGCCGCGCTCGTAGGTAATACGGATACTTCACCAGGTCCCGAAATTACATGATGCGCAACCGTCGTTCTCTGTATGATCTCTAGAACCTAAACATATCTGCATAGAAAATAACCGTAACTATTTTTCATCTTGCCGCGTATGGTCCGATCATCTGCCGGTGCAGGTTTGAGGACATGCAATGAAGAAGTTCGCGGCTCTCCTTGTACTTTCCCTAGTTACCATGCTGCCCGCCATGGCAGCCGCGCAGTCCTACGTGCCCGAGCTTGGGCCATCGCCGCCGCAGGATGCCATGCAGCTCTATCCCGGCGGTGTCGAGAAGGCGGTGGCCGCCCTGCCGGACATCGTCAAGAGGGTCAAGGAAGCATCCAACGTCCCCGGCTTCGCCCTGGCGGTGGTGCATGGCGGCAAGATGATCTTTGACGAAGGCTATGGCCTTCGCGACAACCGAGACGACACTTCTAAGGTCAGCAGCACCACCATCTTCCAGGTCGCCTCGGTGTCGAAGTCGATCTCGGCCACGGTGGCCGCCATCGCCATGACGAAGAACCACAGCTTCGACTGGGATACCCCGGTCGGTAAGGTCTGGGACGGCTTCCACCTCAACCTCGATTATGTCTCTGGCAACGCAACCATCGGCGATTTCTTCGCCCATCGCTCGGGCCTGCCGATGGCGGTGGGCGACGAGCTCGAGGATCTCGGCTTCCAGCGCAAGCAGATCGTCGGGAGTCTGTGGATGGTGCCCCTCGATCCCTTCCGCATCTCCTATCACTACGCCAACTTCGGCACGACGATCGGCGCCGAGGCGGTTGCCCATGCCGACAAACAGCCTTGGGAGCCGCTGGCCAAGAGCCTGCTGTTCGATCCGCTCGGCATGCGTTCGAGCAGCTATCTGCACAAGGACTTCATTGCCGCCGGAGACAACCGCGCTCTGCTGCATACGCGCGTGGCAGACAATGTCTTCGAGCCGCTCTATGATCGCGATCCCGACCAGCAGGCGCCGGCGGGCGGCGTCTCCTCCAACGTCCAGGATCTCGCTAAGTGGATGATCCTGCTGCTTGCCGACGGCACCTATAACGGCCTGCCCATGATCGACCCGAAGATCCTGCAGCCCGCCATCACGCCTCAGATCGTGACCAACCGCGGCAAGACGCCCGATATGCGGGTCAGTTCCTATGGCTATGGCTTCAATGTAGGGGTGAACGCCAATGGCCGCACCACTATGGGCCATTCCGGCGCCTTCCTGCTTGGCGCTGGCACCACCTTCCAGCTTCTGCCCTCGGCCGATGTCGGCATCGTCGTGCTCACCAACGGCGCCCCCGTCGGCGCCGCAGAGGCGGTCGCCGCCAGCTTCATGGACATCGTGCAATATGGAAAGGTCACCCGCGACTGGTATCCCTACATCAAGCCGCAGTTCATGGGCTTCTACAAGCCAGTGGGAGATCTTGCCGGCAAGGACAAGCCGACGAACCCCGCTAAGGCGCGCAGTCCCTCCTTCTACGCGGGCCAATATACGAACCATTATTTCGGCACTGCCACAGTGCTGGCCGATGGCGAAAAGCTAGTGCTCGAACTCGGCCCCAAGCCCATGCAGTTCACGCTCGAACACTGGGACGGCGATACCTATGCCCTCAGCCTACGCGGCGAGAATGCCCCTACCGGATCGCTGTCATCGGTGAAGTTCGTCGGTTCCCCCGGCGATCGCGCGCGGGTGATGACGGTGGACTATCTGAATGAGAACGGGTTGGGGCATTTTCAAAGGTAGGGGCGTTGGATGCTCTATGCATCTCATGCCGTCGAAAAGCCGAACCGGCCGTCTGTAAGGTAATGCCGACGATGGGGAATTTGTGACGGTTCGCTTCGGGACATAGTAATTAGGAAGTCGAGATTTGCTCGGGAGTTTTTTGACAAGCTCTGTCCGCTTTGGCCAGCCGCTGATCTGAAGCACACCGACGGCTCCCTGCCAGATTCTACCTTTCCGCAACGCGCGCCAGGAGCGGGCATCGGTCCAGTGCCTGATGGCCGACGTTCCGCTTCGCGCCAATTGCAGACGTTCGCAACCGGTGGCTCCATTCCCGACAGCCGACGTTCTATTTTCGGCCAGAGCTTAACGCGGAATCTTAAGTGGCGGGACTCGCTTGGCGAGATGTATGGAATAGGGCAACACCGCCCAAAAGACCTGGGTGGCCCGCCCAAAACAGCCGCGTGCTTACCCAAACCGATCTGGCCGGAATGCCGATAGATCCGCAGTATCGTTGCGCCTTGCGATAAGACCGGCGACGATCTGGCTCGTGACGGCTGCCAAGGTCATACCCAAATGGCCATGCCCGAAGGCATGGATCACTTTTGGCTGTGCTCGACTGCGACCGATCACTGGCAGCGAGTCGGGCAAGGACGGACGAAAGCCCAACCATTGGGCGTGAACAGGTCCTAGGTCCGGGAATAGTTTGCGGACACCTCGCTCGAGCAGTGCAGTCCGCTTCGGATCTAACGGCGTAGAGAGATCCGCAAGTTCGACTGTTCCCGCCACCCGCAAACGGCCCTCCATGGGTGTAATATAAAAGCCAAGATCAACCGGGCTTATCGGTCTCCTTATTGGACAAGAATCCATGGCGAATTCGATATGATAGCCACGCTCTGTCTCCAGAGGGATATGTTCACCGGCCTGCCGGGCCAGGGAACGCGACCAGGCGCCGGCAGCAAGAACGACAGTGTGGGCATCTATGGTGAGTTCACGACAGATCAATCGGATTTGTCCGCCGCGTTGAAACTCCAATCTTTCTGCGCGAGCGCGTTGAATGGAGGCGCCGCATGCCCCTGCGGCCGCCGCCAATCGTTGGGTCAAAACGGATGGATCGACGATATGAGCGGCATCCTTGAAGTAGAGACCGCCGGCGGAGGGAGGCAAAGCGGGCTCGAGCGCTGCAACCTCGGAAGAAGTCAGCCATTGTTGAGCGACATCAAATTCACCTCTCAGGCGATGGCCCCAGTCTCCGTTTCCTGATGGCATTTTCTCACGGTATAGATAAAGGCAGCCTTCGTAGCGCAGCAGATCTGACAATCCGGCCTGTTCGGCAAGCATGCGCCAAGCCGGCATCGCTTCCTTCAGCAAAGCCGCGAGCGCGTATGCATTACGGCGAGCCGGGCCCGGCATGGACTGGTGCGTGAAGCGCGCGAGCCAGGGGAGCAGCCTGGGCAAAGCGCTCAACCTGATGGCGAGCGGACTTTCCCGATTGAACAGCAGGTTCGGAAGGTTGCGCAAGACATCGGGGTTGCCGACTGGCGCGCAGGCGTAGGGTGCAAATGTACCAGCATTGCCGTAGGAGGCTCCTGAGCCTGCCTCATTGGGGTCGATTACGACAACGTCCCGGCCAGCCTCCGCGAGCCGAAAGGCGGTCGCAAGCCCGATGATACCTGCTCCAATAATCGCGACGTCCGTGTTGATTGAGACTGCCATGACACGTCAGACCGCTCCGGAGATCTCGAAATGACCAGCATGTAAGAGTTCGATCATGATCGAGAGCGCCTGTCTCAGATCGCCGCGCGAAGGGGCCGCGCCCAGATTGATACGCACCGCGTGCGCCAGGGTTTCGCGTCCGATGGCGAACGCATCTGCAGGAAGCACACCGACGCCTCGCTGGCGGCTGGCTCGCGCGAAGCCCGCTCCACGCCAAGGTTCCGGCAAGTGCAACCAGGCATGGGGCGACGTCTCCTGGGTCTGGACATCAAAAGCTGCAAGCATTTCGCGCAGAATGGCTTGTCGCCCACGCAACTCTTCCCGCTGGAATTCGATGATCCGCGTTGCTGTCCCGTCCTCCAGCAGATTGGTGGCAATGAGCGGTGTGAGAGGGCTGACGCTCCAGCAATCGATACGCAAGGCCGCGGCGACATTGCCCAGGACAGCACGTGGAGCAACCACAAAGCCGTAGCGCAGGCCGGGCGCGATGCATTTCGACAGGCTACTGATATAGACCGTCAATTCCGGTTCCAGGGCCGCAAAGGAGGGAATCGCGTCTTCGAGCAGGGGACGGTAAACATCGTCTTCGATGATGAGCACATTGTAACGCCGCGCGACTGCCGCCAGTGCCCGGCGCCGCTCCTCACTCAGAGTCACGGTTGTAGGGTTGTGCAGGCTTGGCACGACAAAAACCGCGCGTGGACGCCACGTCGCGCACGCCGTCTCGAACGCGTCCGGTCGCATGCCCTCGCGGTCGGCGGGCAGACCGCGCAGGTCCAGCCCGTGCGCTCGGCACAAGGCGCTTATGCCTTGATAGGTGATGGCATCGACCAGGATGACGTCACCCGGTTGCGTTAAGGCGCGCAAGACGCAGGCTAGACCATGCTGGGCGCCATCGGTCAGTACAACGCGGCCGGCATCGCCGTCGCCGGCAGTTCCGCGCAGCCATTCCGCCACCGCGGCGCGTGCCCATAACGGCCCCTCAGGCGGGTGATAGTCCTGTAAGACGCCGTATCGGCGATCTTTTGGCAGGCGCGGCAGGAGCGTGGTCAGTGCTTCGAGATAGGCCGTTGTCGCTGGCCGGTTTACGGATAGATCGATCAGTCCCGCCTCGTCGCTGGGAGCTGATTTGAAGGTGCCTTCTTCGGTTTCGCGCGAGGCTATCAGGGTTCCGCGGCCAGGGCGCGCCTCGACGAGGCCGCGCTGCTGCAACGCCGAAAAAGCACGAGTGACGGTGGTCACATTGATGCCCAGCGTCCGCGCAATTTCGCGGTGAGGTGGCAATTTCTCGCCCCCGACCAATTCGCCACGCGCAATACGCTCGCCGATTGCGTCCGCGAGGCGCTGATAGATTGGCCGATCATTGTCTGGCAACTCCAGATTTTCGAACATGCTTGTTTGGCGCTGCGAGCGTCCTTCCTTGTGAGAGCCCTCTTAACATGGGCTCGCGCCTCAGACAATAGAACTTGTATGCATCTCGAAGATGCCTCAATTATCGAGTTATCCTACATAATCGTCTCGAAATTTATCATTTTGAGGGGTTGACGGCATTATTGTCTGGTTATAACGTCACCCAACTCAAACTTGTGTGGTCATATAAGTGAAATAAGACTAGCGATCAATCGGCGGTTTGGAGGTGGGCAATGGCTGGGACGTGGCGAGGTTCGACGATTCGCGAAGGCACCGCCGCGAGCCCGGCTTTGCAGTCGGCAGTCCTTTTCTCGCGGGAAGCGGGCGCGGTCGAACGCCCAGAGATCGGCTCGACGACAAGGAGCAAATCAGCGGCTATGCCCATGGGTGACAAAAGAAGCGACGCCAAATTTGTCGATTTCATCGATGTCGAGAAAATGTACGGCAACTTCCATGCCGTCCGGCGACTGAACCTGAGTATTGGACGTGGCGAGTTTTTGACCTTCCTCGGGCCATCAGGGTCAGGCAAGACCACTACTTTGAATATGCTGGCGGGCTTCGAGCGGCCGAGCCAAGGCGTGATCACACTCGACGGCGCCTCAGTCGACCGCCTTCCGCCCTACGAACGCAACATCGGAATGGTGTTTCAGAACTACGCATTGTTTCCGCATATGAGCGTGGCGGACAATGTCGCCTTCCCACTCTCAGTTAGAAAGACGCCCAAAGCCGAAATCGGACCGCGTGTCACTCGTGCCCTTGAGATGGTGCGGCTCGAGCAATTCAAGGATCGCAAGCCGGCACAGCTCTCGGGTGGTCAGCAACAACGCGTTGCGCTCGCCCGCGCGCTCGTCTTCCAACCGACGCTGGTTCTGATGGATGAACCGCTGGGTGCGCTCGACAAGAAATTGCGTGAGCACATGCAGATCGAGCTGAAGCAGATTCACGAGATGCTTGGGGTCACTATCGTCTATGTGACCCACGATCAGAGCGAAGCGCTGACGATGTCGGATCGTGTCGCGATCTTCGAGAGTGGAGCGATCGTTCAAATCGGGACACCGGATCGGCTCTACAACGAACCGTCGACAGCCTTCGTCGCGAGCTTCATCGGCGAAAACAATGCGCTGGATGGAGTCGTCGAACGCGTGAGTGGCGGGCAGTGTCTGGTCGCGCTGCCGAACGGTTTGAAGGCGTCGGCGTTGGCGATCGGCGATTTTGCCCCCGGAGCAAAAGTCCACCTGACGATCCGCCCGGAGCGGATCGAATTGTCTCCTAAGGGTGGGGCCACCGACAGCCGCTTTCCGGCGACGGTCGATGGCCGGATCTATCATGGCGATCATCAGCGTCTGCTCGCCCGCCTGCCCAGCGGGCAGCTCTTGACCGTGAAGATCAAGCCGGAGGCGACGATCGCCACGGGCGAGACCGTCGAGCTCGGCTGGTCTGCGTCGGATTGCAGGGCCTTTCCGGCCGATGCCGCTGCCACCAACAAATCTTCCACCACGGGGAAAAATCCATGAAACGAGTGCGTAGAACGACCTTGCTTGCCTTGGCAGGCGCCGCAATCATGTTCCAATTCCAGCCCGCCGGTGCGCAGGAACTCACCATCATGGCAACCGGTGGCGCCTGGCAGGCCGCACTGCGGCAGGCCTGGTTCGAGCCATTCGCCAAGAAGATGGGGATCAAGTTCAACGAGCAGGAATACACCGGCGAACTCGGTAAGATCAAAGCCATGGTCGAAACCGGCAATGTGCCGATCGACCTTGTGACGGTCGAGACTTCGACCGTCCTGCAGGGGTGCGATGCCGGTGTTCTGACCCGGCTCGATTATTCAAAGATCACCGATCGCTCGCGCTTCCTACCCGGCACCGCCTTGGATTGTGGCGTCGGCATCGATGTCTATGGCGACGTGCTGGCCTATGACACGACAGTGCTGAAACAAGCGCCATCCTCGGTCTTGGACATTTTCGACACGCAGAAATTCCCTGGAAAGCGGGCTATGCGCAAGGCGCCGGCGCAGAATCTCGAATGGGCGCTGATGGCTGATGGCGTACCGCTGGACCAGGTCTACGATGTGCTGGCAACGCCGGAGGGCGTCGACCGCGCCTTCAAGAAGCTCGATACCATCAAGAAGGACATTGTCTGGTGGGATGCGGGAGCGCAACCGGCTCAGCTTCTCGCCTCTAAGGAAGTGGTTATGACAACCGCCTGGAACGGCCGCATCCAAAGCGCGATAGATCAGGACAAGAAACCTTTCGCCATCGTCTGGAATAACCAGATCGTCGAATACGACATGGTCGCCATTCCAACTGGTGCGAAGAATCTCGACCTTGCCTACAAATACTTGGCTTATGCGGCCGAGCCCGAGGCAAGCGCGCAGCTCGGACGATTTATCCCCTACGGGCCGGTCATGACAGATGCGACCCCCTTCGTCCCAAAGGAGGTCCTGCCGAAGCTCCCGACGGCACCCGATCACATGAAGGCCTACCTCGTCGGCAACGTGGAATTCTGGGGTGACCACGGCGAGGACCTGGTGAAGCGCTTCAATGCCTGGCTCGCCCAATAGTTGCCAGGCACCGACGAGACCCCACACCGCAAGATTCCCGATCGGACGGCCACCGTCCGATCCTCTGCCACTCGCGAAGGTGCTCCATGTCGTCGATCACCCTGCCAATGATTAAAGTGAACGACTATCGTGACAATCTGCGCCCGCTGGCACTGGCGGCGCCGCTTCTCATTTTGTTGCTGTTCAGCTTCGGAGCGCCCATCGTTGTGCTGCTGACACGGGCTGTCTACGAGCCGACGATCGCCAATACTCTTCCACGCACCGATGCGGTCCTGCAACAAGACAGCGCCGGCGTGCCGGGCGAGCCCGTCTTCGTTGCTCTCGCGTCCGATCTGAAGGAAGCGAGCAAGGCAGGCACGGTCTATGAATTCGCCAAGAGCCTAAATACCCGGCTACCGGGGATTCGCAGCCAGATCCTGCGCATTGCCCGCAACGCTGCAAGCGACCAGGCAGCGACCAAAGAGACGATGATCAAGGCAGCGCCGCTGCTTGGCCAGGAACGAGGCTGGGCGGCGATCCGGGTCGGCATGAACCGGTTCACCTCTTTCTATCTCTTCAGTGCGTTCGATTTGCGGTGGACCGAGCAAGGCACGATCGGCGCGGTTCCCGCCGAGCAGGCAGTCTTTCTCCGCGTCTTTGGCCGGACCTTTCTGATCGCAACGCTTGTGACGCTAGCCACGCTCGCCCTTGGATTTCCTCTAGCCTATGTGATGACCAACCTACGGCCTGCGATCGCCGGCATCGTCCTAGTGTTGGTGCTGCTGCCGTTTTGGACATCCATCCTTGTTCGCACGGCGGCGTGGACTGTGATCCTACAGAAGTTCGGGCTGCTCAATGACCTCCTGCTTTGGCTGGGCCTGATATCCGATCGCCTCGAACTGATGTACAGCCGGACCGGCCTGATTATCGCGATGGCCCATATCCAGCTGCCCTTCACACTGCTGCCCATCTACAGCGTCATGCGCTCCGTCCAACCTTCGCAACTCAGGGCAGCTCAGTCGCTTGGCGGCCGACCCTTCACAGTATTTCGACGGGTCTATCTACCGCAAGTCATGCCGGGTGTTCTGGCGGGTTGTCTGCTCACCTTCATCCTGTGCCTTGGTTACTACATCACGCCAGTTCTTATCGGCGGGGCCAGTGATCAACTGATCAGCAACTTCATCGCCAACTATGTCAACGTAGAGCTCAATTGGGAGATGGCCGCCGCGCTCAGTTTCGTGCTGCTCGCTTCAACGCTCGGCCTTTACGTGGTGATGACACGTTATCTGGGTCTCGACCTGTTCAAGATGGGGTAGTGCCATGCTGTTGTCGCCATATCCGACCACCGCCGAGCGCGTACGCGTATTCGCGCTCCTGACATGGTGCGCCATGGTCCTGGTTTTCCTTGTCGTGCCGATCTTCGTGCCGGTGCCCCTGTCTTTCAACAGCGGCTCCTTTTTTACCTTCCCACTCGCCGGCCTCTCGACACGCTGGTATGAGGTTGTGCTCGGGACACCGCGCTGGCTGGCCGCTATCGGCAACAGCCTGCTGGTTGGAGCAGGCGCCACGGTCCTGGCGACCGTACTGGGAACTTTGACCGCGATTGGCTTGTCAGACCCGAAATTCCCCGCACGGCGCTTTATCGTGCCGCTGCTGATCTCGCCCCTGATTGTTCCGGTCGTGGTGACGGCAGTGGGGACCTACCTCTTCTACGCCCGGATCGGGCTCGCCAACACCTATGCTGGCATCATCCTCGCTCACACGGTCCTCGCGAGCCCATTCGTGGTGGTGACAGTCGGCGCAAGCCTTGCGGGATTTGACCGCAATCTAATGCGGGCAACCTCAATTCTCGGCGCAAAGCCCGTGACCGGCTTCTTGCGCGTCATGCTGCCGCTGATCCTGCCCGGTGTGCTGTCCGGCGCTGCTTTTGCCTTCGTGACGTCTTTCGATGAAGTCGTCGTGGTGCAGTTTCTCGCCAGCGCCGAGCAGCGCACTCTACCGCTCGAAATGTTCACCGGCTTGCGAGAACAATTGAGCCCGGCGATTACGGCGGCGGCCACGTTAATGATGGGCCTCTCCATATTGCTGCTTATCGTTGCGAACCTACTCGCACGCCGCTCGCGGCAAAGTACTCGCACCTTGCCAGAATAATTAAACCCAGCAAGTTTCGCAAAGACGAGAAGGCAGACTGCTTTCGATTGTGCAGGACTCAAACGAATGCCCGCTTCTAGCGTAAACACGGATCGCACAGTCTCGGGAGGTCGGAGTCGTATAGTGTCGTTCACGGCCTGATGGCTTTGGCGCCAGCGGCCTTCGACTGCGCTTGCGATCTGCCCGCTCGAAGATATCTATTCCTTTTGCGCCCTTTTGGTGCGTGAGCAATCATAGGCTCTGTTCACGAAAGCAGACGTCTTGCTTTGGGCCAGATTCTACCTTTCCGCAATGCGCTTCAGGACCGGGCATTGGTGCAGTGCCTGGTAGCAGATGTTCGGCTTCGCGCCCTTGTCGGTTATTCAGTCGAACCAGGTAGCATCTGCGAAGCGGATATTCGGACGAACGCGATCAATGACAGACTTGGATGGCGTGCAACCGCTCGTCTCGTCGATCGAAACGAGCAAGAAGCGCCAGCCGAAGAAATGTTGCGGGGTCGAAAAGAGACCGCCAGCCCCACACTTCCTGAGCGCAATGATTACGCCGGTTCCCTTCGGGCTTGGCCGCTTGTCGCCGCTGGGAACGGGGATATAATATGTCGATGGCAGTCATCTTGCCCGATCTGAAAGCGTTTTTGCTCTCCACACCTTTCTTCGGTGGCCTCTCAGAAGCGAGCCTCGATCTCTTGGTCACAATGCTGGTCGAG